>MDTA01089879.1_pt1 | contig 10693 bp, 14 predicted proteins | sample 811151 | NCBI WGS metagenome assembly MDTA01 (sample SAMN05326648, study PRJNA326480) | marine metagenome | isolation source: seawater | place: Indian Ocean: South | collected 2010 | reverse complement strand
TGGATCTTCCCCGATCCAAGTCAAAATAGTCTTAAAAGCTTCTTCAGCCTGTTTATCTGTAACTTCAGGTTTTTTTGAGCTAGATTTATCAATGTCTTTAACTAATTTCATATTGGTTCCATTTTTATAGGACATATTTCATTAATGCAAATTGCTATTTTGTCATTTTTTCACTATTTTACGCCCATGTTTAAGAAAAGGGAAAGCGTGTTTGAGGTTGAGGAAGGAAAATTCCTCTCACCAAAGTTTGACGGCGAGGGTCTTATTCCTGTTACGACTACCGATAGTAGCTCTGGAGAGTTGCTTATGCACGGCTATATGAATAGTGAGGCGTTAAAAAAAACAATAGAAACTAAGGAAGCTCACTATTGGAGTAGATCAAGAAATTCCTTATGGCATAAAGGAAAAACAAGTGGGTTTACTCAAAAGGTTATAGATTTAAGGATTGATGATGATCAAGATGCTTTGTGGATGTCAGTTGATATTGGAAATGGAGCTAGTTGCCACGTCGGATATAAATCCTGTTTTTACAGATCCATACCTTTAGGACCGATTAAGAATACAGAGAAAATTGAATTAGAATTTAAAGAGAAAGAAAAAAAGTTTGACCCAAAAAAAGTTTATAAAGATGAACCTAATCCAACAAAATTATAAACATGTTGTTTAGATGACAGATGCTGTTCAAAAAAATGTTTTCGGCGATCCTTTAGAGCCATGTTCTAATGACCCACTTACTGGATGGTTCAGAGATAGATGTTGCAATACGGACAAAAATGATCAAGGAGTACACACAGTGTGTGTGAAAGTTACAGATAAGTTTTTAATTTGGTCAAAAAAAGTTGGAAACGATTTAATCACACCTCATCCAGAATTTGGTTTTCCAGGACTGAAAAGTGGAGATTGTTGGTGTGTTTGTGCTTTTTGGTATGCTAAAGCAATTGAAGATAATGTGGCTTGCTCGGTCTTTTTAAAAAGAACAAACATTAAAACACTAAACGTTATACCAATTGAAAAATTAAAAAAATTCGCTGTAGATGTATCTTAGTAGATTTTTGTACCTTTATTTTTTATAATTAACTCAAGTTCACTATATTCTTCACAATTACAATTTTTAAGAACTTTAAGTCTTTCATTTGCTTTTTCAATTCTATTGGTCTGCACATACAGTTCACCTAGGTATTCATTAATCCCATTATGATCTGGTTTAATGCTAAGTCCTTTTAAATAAAATTTTTCAGCTTCCACAAAGTTTCCTGTTTTTCTAGATGTGTATCCTAGGTAATTTAGAATATCAGGATTTTTTTTGTCTTTAATATTTGCTTTTTTTAACTTATCAAATGCTTGAGCATAAAGTTTTTTAGCTTTATCAGTTTTTTCTTTTTTTTCTAACTTACCTGCTCTTTTTACTAATTTAACAGCTTCGTCATATAATGAGCTTTCTGAAGAAGAACTACTGTCACCTCCTGCAGCAAAACTAGAAGTATAAAAACATAAAATTAAAAATGTTACTAAAAATTTTCTCATATTACTTATTTAAAGATTTTTTTCTTTATTGTTATGCGACAGATGATCTTCCTCCATCAACACCTATAATCTGACCAGTTATCCACGAACTTTCCTCACTTAATAAAAATTTTGCTAAAGATGAAGAGTCACTTCCCTCTCCTAGTCTTTTTAAAGGATGCATTTTAGCGATGCTTTCAGCAATCTTTTCGTTTTTGAGTAAATTACTTGATATTTTAGAATTTGTTAAACTTGGGGCTATACAATTTACTCGAATATTTGGAGCAAACTCTGCAGCTAAGGATACTGCTAATCCCTCAATAGCTCCTTTAGCAGAAGAGACAATGGCGTGGTTAGGAAAACCTTGTTTTACTGCAACTGTAGAAAACAATACTACAGAACCTTTGTTTTTTTTTAAATTATCTGTAAATGCTTTTATAGTTTCAGCGGCTGAAATTAAATTTAAATTAAACGATTGCATGAAATCACTTTTCTTTACTAGCTTTAGTGGTTTAAGATCAATATAACCAACACAAAAAGCTAAACCATTAATTTGGGTATCGCCTAAATCGTTTAAAATTTTACTTGCAAAGTTTTCCTCAAGCACATCGCAAACTGTGAAAGATGAATTCAGTTCTTGAGCCAGGCTAGAAACGCTTGCTTCGTCTCTTCCAACCAAATGAACTTTATCTCCGCTTTCAACTATTTTTTTCGCCAAAGAGGAACCAATTGCTCCAGTGGCGCCTATAATAACTTTTTTCATAACTATAAATATCATTATTAGCTAGTTTTTAAATGCAAATAATGACGCGTGTAATATCTTAATAAAACATGTATTTTGAAACATATGAAGCTTTTTCTAATTTTAGGAAATCAACTATTTAATACAAAATATCTTAATAACTATAAGGACCATATTTTCTATATGGCAGAAGATTATGAATTATGCACTTTTGAAAAACACCATAAATTAAAAATACTTTTGTTTTTATCTTCAATGAGGTCATTTAAAGATGAGTTAAAGTCTAAAAATTATAACATAATCTATAAAGATATAAATAAAGAATTTAAAGTTTCCTATATAAAAAAATTAGACAAAATAATTAAGCAAAAGAAAATCAAAGAAATTTCATTTTTTGAAATTGAGGATAAATTTTTTGAAAAAAAAATATTAACCTTAGGAAAAAAGAATTTCCTTAAAATAAATCAGTTAAAGTCCCCCATGTTTTTAATGGGAAGAGATGAATTTAGAAATTACCTTGTTAAAAATAAAAGACCTTTTATGGCAAATTTTTACAAAATTGTAAGGACTAAATTAGGAATCTTAATGAATAAAAACGGAACTCCCAAAGGAGATAAATGGAGTTTTGATGAAGAGAATAGAAAAAAACTTCCAACTTCTATTAAAATACCCAAAATTTCAAAAATCAAAGAAACAAAAGACACTATTATTTTAAAAAAATTTATTAATTCTTCCTTTAAAGATCATCCTGGTGATACTGATAAATTTTGGTTTCCAACAACAAGAAAAGATACAAACAAATGGTTAGATGAATTTTTAAAAGAAAGAATTAAGCTGTTTGGAGATTACGAAGATGCAGTTACTGATAGGTCAAATATTGTTTTTCATAGTGCCTTGAGTCCGTTAATGAACTTAGGGCTAATAACACCAGAAGAAATAATAGAAAAATTAAAGAAATTTGAAAAAAAAATTCCCATTAATTCTTTGGAGGGTTACATAAGGCAAATAATTGGATGGAGAGAGTTTATGAGAGGAATTTACCAAAATTACGACCAAAGACTAGAGAAAACAAATTTTTTTAATCATAAAAGAAAAATGAAAAAATCATGGTATGATGGAGATACAGGTTTAGAACCTTTGGATTACGCAATTAATAATGCGAGAAACTACGGATGGTCTCATCATATTGAAAGATTAATGATACTAGCGAACATAATGAACCTTTGTGAAATAAATCCAAAGCATGTTTATAAGTGGTTTATGGAAATGTTTGTAGACTCATCTGATTGGGTTATGGCACCTAATGTGTATGGCATGGGATTGTTCAGCGATGGAGGAATATTTGCTACAAAACCATATATCTGTGGTTCTAGTTATTTCTTAAAGATGATGCACTTTAAAAAAGGGCCTTGGTGTGATGTTATGGATGGATTGTATTGGAAGTTTATAGACAAGAATAAAAAATTCTTTCTAAGAAATCCACGCCTTGCGATGATGGTAAGAGTTTCTGAAAAAATGAATAAAGAAAGAAAGTTAAGAATTTTTAGGGCAGCAAATAATTTTATAGTTAGGAATACTAATGGTTAAAGTGTTTTTCAACAACTCCTGTAATATTTGTAGGGCTGAAATCAATCATTATAAAAAATATAGTGATGAAAATTTGGAATGGATTGACGTAACAAATAATCAAGAGGCTCAGAGAGTCACATCAAAGTCTTATAAAGAACTTTTAAGAAGAATGCATGTAATCCAGGATGGAAAGTTAATTGATGGGGCTGAGTCATTTTTAATTATTTGGAAAAATGTACCGAAGTATAATTTATTGTATAAGATATTTAGAATTAAGCCTTTGTTTCTTATATTAAAAATTTTTTATGAAATTGCAGCTTTTTTTTTATTTTTAAAAAACAGACATCTTCTTAAATGATTAAGAAGTTTAATTTACCCCGAAAAATCTGCCCTATTTGCAATAGATCTTTTTCTTGGAGAAGAAAATGGAAATTTAATTGGGATAAAGTGAGGTATTGTTCAAAAAAATGTTCGAGCTCAAAAAGATAAATTTAATTTTTGTAAAATTATTGGGATATTTGACTTAAAATTAAAAAACCCTTTATTTGAAAATTGCCAACAAAACTCATCGCCATTCCTTGTTAAAAAATTGAAGCTAAGTGAGTATTTTTTTCTTAAATTATTTAAAAATGATAAGTTCTCGCCAACAGATGGGTATATAATATCAAATTTTTTTGTTGAGTTACAGATTTCCTCAAACGATTTTTCATCAATTATTTTTATTTTTTCATACCTTTTGGCCTGATCCTTTATTAAAGCATTTTTATATGCTAAGACTTTATCATCTATTTTGATTTTTCGTTTTTCATTGCTTAAAATAAAACAAAAAATTTGATTATAATTTTTGAGATTTAAAGACTCAATATTCAAATCATTCTCAAAAAGAACAAGTGTATCACTTTTTGTATTGTCCTTTTTAATCGAGAGAGCTTTTATTTTGTAATCTCTATTGTCTATTTTAGACAGAGCATTTTCATTCAATTTTACATTTTTATATCTGTTATTTGTAAATTTTGTAATATTCCAGGCTTGGGCCATGTAATGTTTCCCTTTGGTTTGAAGTCCCGCAACCCATCTCCAACTAAGTGTGTTAGAGGCTGCGTCGCCATCAAATAAATATTTCATAAAGAATTCAGCACCTTTTTGCCAAGGTAAATTTAATGTAAAAATCCAGATACTCGCAAACCACATCCTCGTGTGATTATGTAAATAGTTATACTCCTTAAGTTCTTTAACCCAATCATTAAAACATTGGATTTCAGTTTGTCCTAATACAGCTTTTTTGTAAACTTCATCCTCTTCGAATTCTTTAATATCATCTACAAAGTCAGACCAAACTTGAGGTCTTAATTCTAACCAGCCCTTCCAATAAATTCTCCAAAAAATTTCTTGAATATATTTATCAACTTTTTGAAAAGGATGTTTTTTGAGCACCTCTTTAATAATTTCATATTCAGTTATTAATCTATGAGCTACATAAGGAGATAAACAAGAAACATTTTTTCTATCATGCACACCGAAATCAAAATTTCTTTTTGTGTTATAATTTAGGATTTCTTTGTCAATAAAATGGTTGAGTCTTTTAACTGCTTCCTGTCTGGTAGATTCAAAATTCATTAATCTTCGTCGTCCCTCCAGCCATCTATGTATAATTTCCAACAAGCAAAGGCTACACAAGGTATGCCAACACAAAAACCTAGAAGCACACCATTTTCTTTTCCTAAAAAAATAGAACCATAGTGAGCACTTAGTATCGGCGGGAAAACTAAAATACATCCCACTATTATATATCTATAAATAAAAGGAGGACGTTTCAAATTGTATTACCTTGGTCAAATGGTTGGGACACTGCAGATGTAAACCAACATTTTTTGCATTTGTCATCGCTTCCTTTTTGAACGTGCCATTCATAAAGAAATAACTCTTTTTTTTCTGATAAAATTTCAATTCTATAAATAAATGTATTTGGACTATTAGTGATTAATTTAATTTTATGTGACGAATGATTAAGCAAATACTTATATTGCTGACCATAAATCATAGTTCTAAATCTATCATATGGTCCTGTAAATTTTTTATTTTCGGGGTGTGCAAATATCCAAGTTTGTTTTATTCCCCGATCTTTTTTATCGTTATTTTTAAGAGCATCAAGCTGTATTTTAACGACTTCTAGAGGTGTTAATTCTTTACTTGGTTGAATTAAATCAGCTTTGAGATTAGATGAAAAAGTAATAAATAAAAACAAAAGAAATAATTTTTTTAATTCCATATTTTTTTTAAAACCTCTTCTCTTTGACAGGCAGACTTATAAGCTAAATAATTGATAAAGTTTTTTTGATAGTAATCCTGATGGTATTCTTCAGCTTTATAAAACTTTTTAAATCGCCAAACAAAAGTGACAATTTTTTCGTCAAAACGTTTTTCAATTTTTTTTATCGAGTCTTGTATCATTTTATATTCATCCTTATCTTGAAAGAAAACAACCGACCTATAGCTTTTGCCTTTATCACAAAATTGACCAAACTTATCAAATGGATCAACATTCCTCCAATATATATCCAGAAGCTCCTTGTACGTTATTATCTTAGGGTCATAAGTAATTTCGACCACTTCTACATGGCCAGTATCTTTATAGGTAACTTCTTTATAAGTTGGATTCTCTAGATCACCCCCAGAATACCCTGAAATAGATGTTATCACGCCTTCAATTTTATCGAAAGACTCTTCCATGCACCAGAAACATCCTCCAGCAAAATATGCTTTTCTATAATTTGATTCTTCAGCATTAGTAGCTATAAAATTAAATAATAATAGTTTAAATAAACAAATTATAAAATAAAGTTTTTTCATAATCCAATTCTAGGATAGAAAAAATTATTTAAAAGGTATATCTTGTCCTATATGGAAGAACTATTGGACGATATTTGTGAAGAATGTAAAGAAGAGCATGAAAGTGTAAGATCAAATTTAATAACAAGTGGTTATAAAATTTGTGATAGCTGTAAATTATCTAAAACTATATTCCCTGTTTAAATACCTCTAAAAAGTGTAATTACTAAAAGAAGAAAAAATGCTTGAATTAACCAAGCAACTACTACAACGCCAAAAGCTTTCCAAAGACTTTCATAATCTAAAGCAGATTTAACTGCTACAACCATACATGCTAACATCCAAAAAGCTGAACCAATAAATGTTACAGTCATTAAATCTGGTGTAACACCTAATACCCTAATCAAACCTGGGGCGCTCGAAAACCCAATAGTCCTTAAAAGCTCACCGTGATTACTTTTTGTTTTTGGTCCACCGAATAATTTGACACCAACAAAATAAATCACATAAGCCCATACATACCAGCTAAGAAGTGATAATATTGGAGCTAGCAAAAAATTTGAAGCTCCTAACTGTAATGCTCCAACACCTGCAGCTAGACTTGATAATACAACTACTATCCCTGCTTGCAAAGTTGCAGATTTATCTTTCTCGACTTCTTCATAAAGCTCTATATCAATTTTTATTGCTCTAAAAATTCTATTCAGAAAAATAGAAATCATTTTTTTTTGACCCCCAAAAAGTATATAACCTAATTATAAGAAATATATATGAAAATTTCAAAAAATTCAGAGGCCATTATATCCGGAATTGCTGCAGCTTTCGTCATAAGCGTGCTGGCCTTTTTATCTTTAGAGACTTCATTAGGTATATGGCTGATGTTTTCTTTTGGTGCTACTGTATTTTTAGTTTTTGTTCTTTATGATCTAGAAACTGCTCAACCAAAGAATATTTTTTTTGGACATTTAATATCTATTTTAGTGGGTGTTATAATTAACGAAATTTTTGGTTATTCTTTCTTTACTTTAGGCATTTCCGTTGGATTGGCTGTAGTATTAATGGTTTATTTCAAAGTAATGCATCCACCAGCGGCATCAAATCCTATAGTTGCCTTATCGATGGATTTATCTTTTGATTTTATTTTATTTCCTGTAATCACAGGATCTTTAGCTATAATACTCATGTCAATTTTTATTAATAAAATTATTCTTAAAAGAAAATATCCGAAAAAAATTTTTTAAATACTAAATAAAAATTCAAAATTTTCATTTATTGAGAGAATTCCATAATTAACAAATCCTCCGATGATTAATTGTATAGCTATTATTAAAATAGCAATCATTCCTATATATCCGAGCCACATATGTTTTTTGATATATTCTGCGAAATAACTTGCTAAAGTCGCTATTAAGAAAACTGAAAGAAGTAATCCAGTCACCATTAAATAATAATTTCCTTTAGACGCTCCAACAACTCCTATAACATTGTCAAAACTAATTGCTATATCTGCAATTAAAACTTTATAAACCCCGCTAGAAAAAGATTGAGTTTCGCTTGACTTAAGTTGAGGTGATCTAATTTTATTCTTTCCAAAAAAATCTTGTCTTAAATTATTTATAACCCAAAGTAAAAGAACTCCACCTAAAATTTTTACCCAAGCAAATTCAAACATGTAATCCGCACCAAAAGCAAAAATAATTCTAAATATAAAAGCTGCTGCAACACCTAAAGCTATTATCTTTTTTCTGTTATTTGGAGCAAAGTTAGCAGCAATTAGTCCTATAATGATCGCATTGTCTGCCGCCATCACTATATCTATGAGAATGATTTGTACTGAAATAATTAATTGCTCTAACATTATTATAATTGATGTATATAATCTAATTAAAGATTGTTAAAGAGTAAATTATGGTGATTAAAAATTATCCAGTTAATATAACAAGAAAACAAATAATAATATTATCCATTCCGGTTTTTTTCTCAAATTTAGCTATTCCATTAGTAGGTATTGTGGATACTGGATTGATGGGTAATTTGGGAGACTCTAGGTATCTAGCAGCCACAAGTATAGCGGCTTCCATCATGACAATGATAATTTGGAGCTTTGGTTTTTTACGAATGGGTACTGTTGGCATAGTAGCACAATTGTTTGCCAGAAGTGATTATAGAGAAATAGTCAAAACATTAATAAGAAATTTTTTAATTGCTATTTTTGTTTCAATATTGATTCTCTCATTAAAGCCAATCATATTAAAAATAACCGAAGATTATTTTTTAACATCTAATGATACTAGTGAATTAATCAAAACTTATATTTCAATAAGAATTTTATCTTTACCAGCTGAGCTAACCATATATATTTTAATTGGGTTTTTCCTTGGAATACAAAAAACAAATATATCTAGTTTATTTATTATTTTACTCTCTGCTTTGAATATAATTTTGAGTTCTTATTTTGTTTTATCTCTTAATCTGAATGTATTTGGTGTTGCTTTAGGAACTTTAATTGCTAGCTATATAACTGTTTTTTTATTCTTAATTTTTACATACAAATTTATATTAAAAAGATTTCAAATTTATCCTTCTTTTCAAAGGTTATTTATCACTTCTAAATTTTTAAAATTATTCAGTATTAATTTTAATATTTTTATAAGAACCTTGTTTTTAACTTTTTCTTTTTTATGGATAACTTTTTTAGGAGCAAAATTAGGGGAGGATTTTTTAGCAGTAAATGCAATACTTATGCAGTTTGTAGTCTTTGCAGCTTTTTTTCTCGATGCATATGCTTTTTCTACTGAGGGTATTATTGGATTTGCAGTTGGGAAAAGAAATTTGAGATCATTTTGGCTTGCTGTAAATAATTCAATTCAACTAAGTTTTTTCACTGCAATTATGATTTCAATTTTATACTTACTATTTTTTAAACAATTAATTAATTTAATAACTGACGTAGAAATTTTAAGATTTATCGCTTACAAACATGCTATTTGGATATTTATTTTACCGCCGGTCGCTTCATTTTGTTATCAATTAGATGGTATTTTCATAGGCTCCTCCCAAACAAAGGAAATTAGGAATGCAATGATGATTTCAGTTACTCTATTTATCGTTACGTCTTTATATTTAACAAAATATTTTGGTAATCATGGTTTATGGTTATCGCTGACTATTTTTATGATTTTAAGATCAATAACTTTAAATTTCTTTTTTAAGAAGATTATTAAGAGGTTTTAAATGCTGTTTCTCTACAAAATTCCAGGATATATGCTTCTTCTCTTTGGTGCGTTTTGTTTGAGTTGGGGAGGTTACATAGTTAGATCATTCCAAGATGCAAGCGTTTGGCAAATTCTTCTTATTCGCTCTTTGTTTTTTATGATTGCTTTAGTTATTTTCCTGATAAGCACTTATAAAAAAAACACATTAAAGATATTCAAAGACGCGGGTTACCCAGCTTTAATTGGAGGATTAGTGATGTCATTAAGTTTTGTTGCTTACGTTTATTCTATGACAGTAACTTCAGTAGCAAATGTAGTTTTTATAATAAGCACCCAAACAATGTTTCTAGCAATATTTGGCTACATCTTTTTAAAAGAGAAAGTTTCGTTAATTTGTTTTATATCCATTATACTAGCTATGACCGGGATATCAATCATGGTTAGTGACTCTATTTCATCTGGTTCTTTATTAGGAAATATAGTTGCATTAGCAATTCCGATTAATTTTTCTATTTTGGTTATGATTATTAGAAAATACAAAAATCTTGATATGGTCCCTGCAATTTTTTATTCTGGAGTCTTTAGTATAATTTATGGTTTATTTTTGTCAGAGACATTCAGTTTTTCAAATTCTGACATCTTTTTAGGTTTTCTTTTAGGAGTTCCTCAACTTGCTTTCGGTTTTATATGTATAACTATTGGTTCAAGAACTACCCCTTCAACTACTGTGGGATTGCTGATGTTAACAGAAACACTTTTTGCTCCTGTATGGGTATGGTTATTTCTCAATGAAATACCACCTTATAGTGTTTTAATTGGAGGATTTATAATTATT
>MDTA01169182.1_pt1 | contig 10694 bp, 12 predicted proteins | sample 811151 | NCBI WGS metagenome assembly MDTA01 (sample SAMN05326648, study PRJNA326480) | marine metagenome | isolation source: seawater | place: Indian Ocean: South | collected 2010 | reverse complement strand
AGTATTTTATAAATTCTGATAGTTTAAATTTTAAAGATAAAAATCTGCTAGGATATTTTCTTCATGGATTGAAATTAAAATCTTACGAATTTAAAAAGTATAAATCTAAAAAAAATCAACGAGTGATTACTTTAAATGTTTGTGGAAGTAAAAATGTACCCTCAGCTAAAACTCAGCTTAAATTTAAAGCTCTTGAAGAAGGAACTTTTTACACTAGAGACTTGGTTTCTGAACCGGGTAATATTTTACATCCAGATGAATATGCTAAACGATTAGTTAATCTTAAGAAATACGGATTAAGAGTAAATATATTCGATGAAAAAAAATTAAAAAAACTTGGAATGCATTCATTATTGGGAGTGGGAATGGGAAGTGTGAGAGGATCCTATCTTGTAACAATGGAATGGAATGGAGCCAAAAAAAGTTCAAAACCTTTAGCCTTTGTTGGTAAAGGAGTAACATTTGATACAGGAGGATACTCGTTAAAACCTGCTAAGTTTATGGAAGACATGACGTATGACATGGCTGGATCTGCTGCAGTTGTAGGTTTAATGAAAACTTTAGCATTAAGAAAAGCAAAAATAAATGCAGTAGGAGTTGTGGGACTAGTAGAGAATATGGTAAGTGGAATAGCACAAAGACCTGGCGATATAGTAAAATCCTATAGCGGCAAAACTATTGAAGTGTTAAACACTGATGCAGAAGGTAGATTAGTTTTAGCTGACGCATTAACTTATACTGAGAAAAAATTTAAACCAAAATTTGTTATTGATCTAGCTACATTAACTGGAGCAATAATTGTTTCATTAGGCTCTGAATACGCTGGATTATTTTCTAACGATGATAAATTATCCTCACAAATAATTAACGCTGGTGAAAAAGTTGAAGAAAAATTATGGCGAATGCCACTTCACAAAAATTACGACAAACTGATAAATTCTAAAAATGCTGATATGCAAAATATTAATTATGTTGGTGGGGCAGGCTCCACAACTGCTGCACAATTTTTACAAAGATTCATATTAAATAAAACACCTTGGGCTCATCTTGATATTGCCGGGATGGCATTTTCTAAATACGGTGGTTCTTTGAATTCAGCTGGTGCTACTGGATTCGGCGTAAGATTGCTTAACAAATTAATAGAAGAGAATTATGAGTAACATAGAGCAAACGTTATCAATCATCAAACCAGATGCAGTTGAGCGAAATTTGATCGAAGAAATTAAAAATATTTTTATTAAAAACCAACTTAAAATTAAAGATAGCAAGAAAATTCAAATTTCAAAGGAAGAAGCTGCTGAGTTTTATAAAGTTCATCAATCTAAACCATTTTACAATGATTTATGCTCATATCTATCGTCAGGCCCAATCGTAGTCATGATTTTAGAAGGTGAAAATGCAGTAGCCTCAAATAGAAAAATAATGGGATCGACAAATCCAAAGGAGGCAGAGGAAAATACAATTAGAAAAATTTACGGAATATCGATTGATAAAAACTCAGTCCATGGTTCAGATTCAATCGATAATGCTAAAAAAGAAATACAATTTTTTTTCAAAAACTAACAATTTCTAAAAATTTTTATTATTGCCTCTGGATAAGTCTTATATTCTAGAATTTGTGTTTTGTGTTTTAAGGTGTGCTCATTGTCTTTCGAGTTTATATAAAAAAACTTTTTACTAATTATGTTGCCATCATCTAATTTATTATTTACATAGTGAACAGTACATCCAGTTTTAATTTCTTTTTCTTTTAATACTCTTTTAAAAGTATTTAAGCCCTTAAATTTGGGTAGTAAAGATGGGTGAATATTGATAATTTTTTTTGGGAAGATTTTAATTAATTTACCAGAAATTATTCTCATATATCCTGCCAAACAAATAAAAGATATTTTATGTTTTTTTAAGTTTAAAAAAATTTCATTTTCATAATTCTTAAATTTAGTATTTATAATCAAATAAGGAATTTTATATATTTTTGCATAAATTATACCATTAGCTTTTTTATTATTAGTAATAACTAAACTTATTTTTAGTGGAAAGCTATTATCTCTAGATTGAGAAATTAAATTTTTTAAGTTTGTGCCTTGACCTGATATAAAAACACAAGTTCTTATTTTTACCATTTAAGTGAATTTAATAGTTTCATTTTATTCTTTTCTTTAGAAATAAAACCAATTTCATAAGGTTTATATTTTTTTGAAAAAAATTTTTTTATTTTAGAAACATTTTTTTTAGAAGATATTAAACAAAATCCTACACCACAATTAAAGGTACGCATCATTTCTGTATCAGATATTTTTTTACTTTTTAACCATTTAAAAATTTTTAAAATTTTAACTTTTTTTAAATCTAAGTTAAGAGTCAAGTTTTCGGGAATCGATCTCAACAAGTTTTCAACTAATCCTCCGCCAGTGATATGTGCAGCAGAATTTATTAGATTTTTATTTGTTAACCTTAAAATTTCATCTGAATATATTTTTGTTGGTTTTAATAATTCTTTTTTTAAATTTTTTGGAATCTTACTCTTTTTTAATATTGACCTAACTAAAGAAAAACCATTTGAGTGCAGACCATTAGATGGTATGGCTAAAATTATATCACCTTTTTCAACCCTACTTTTATCTAAAATTTTTTTTTTCGATACAATGCCTACGCTGAATCCTGCTAAATCAAATTTATCTTTTGAGTAAACATCTGGCATTTCTGCAGTTTCACCGCCTATCAATTTACAATTAGATAATTTACATCCTTTAAAAATTCCGCTCAAAATTTTTTTTGTTTTATCTAATTTTAATTTTCCTATAGCAATGTAGTCTAAAAAAAATAGAGGTTTTGCACCTTGAACAATTAAGTCGTTTACACACATGGCCACCAAATCGATACCAATTGTATTAAATTTTTTATATTTATTTGCTATTTCGATTTTTGTTCCAACCCCGTCTGTGCAAGAAACAATAACAGGGTCTTTAATTTTGCTATTGCTGATGTCGAATAATGAACCAAAACCTCCTATTTCATCTTTTAAATTATTATTTTTCGTTTTTTTGACATTTTTTTTTGATATCAAAGATATATGTTTAACCAATTTATTAGCTAATGAAATATTAACGCCGCTTTTTTTATAACTATTTTCGTATTTTTTCATTTATAAATTGATAGTTTTTTATGAAATTATTTAAACAAACAATACTTATATTAATTATTTTTTTGAAAACTGGAAATCTTTTATCCGAAAATAACTTGTTTAATGTTAATAATATTTTTATAGAAAAAAAGGACAATATTTCTAATAAGAAGCTCGCTAACCTTGCAATCCAAGAGGCATTTGACCAACTGCTTAAAAGAATTTTGTTAAAAGAGGATATTTCAAAACTATCAAACCTAAATTTATCAACTATAAGAGGATTAGTGACTTACTATAATATTTCAAAAAATAATGAAGTAGAAAATAATAAATTAAATTTTAACATTACTTTTGATAAAGATAAGTTTCATGATTTATTCTATAAAAATGGAATTTCATATTCTGATATAAATGATAAAGAATTTTATATCTTACCAATTTTATTAAGTGAGGACGAAATATTTGTTTTTTCAAATAATTTTTTTTATAAAAACTGGAATGAAACTAATAAAGATAAGCTTATAGAATTTATTCTACCTTTAGAAAATATAGAAATAATAGAAAATATAAATAAATCAAAAAATAATTTACTAAATCTAGACTTGAATCTTTTATTTAAAGAATATTCCAATAAAAATATAGCTATAGTTTTTATTGAAAATAGAGGTTCCAGAGAAAAAAAAATTTACTTAAAGACAAGAATACAAAATAAAATAGTTTCAAAAAATCTTAATTTTAAAAAAAATGATTTAGAAAAAAATAATTTTTACGAAAAAATAATTTTTGAAATTAAGGAGGAATTAATTAATTTAGTAAAATCGCAAAACCTAATTGATATTAGAACGCCTTCTTTTTTAAATGTAAAATTGAACTTGGATAAAAAAAGTAATCTAGTTATCTTAAGTTCAAGAATTAAAAAAATTGATTTAATAGAAGATATATTTGTTCAAGAATTTAATAAGGACTATGTTAATTTAAAAATAAAATACTTAGGAAAATTAGAAAAAATTATAAACCAGTTTCAAATTGAAAATATTAGTTTACAATTGATCAATAATGAATGGTTTATTAAAACATTATAATTATGGATCAACTTACTTTTAAATTTCCTTTTACAAAAAAATATTATGAACAAGATTATTATGTTTCAAGTAATAATTTTACTGCTTCTAAATTAATTGAAATCTGGCCGAATTGGCCTGGCAAATGGTTGAATATCTTCGGGGAAAGTGGATCAGGTAAAACTCATCTTTCAAAAATTCTAGATAAAAAAATAAAAAAAACTATGCTAATTGAAGCTAAAAATATTGATAATAAAATAATTGATGAACTAAACCAATTGGAATGTTTAATAGTTGATGACTTTGAAAATAATATTGATGAAAATCTATTTTATTCAATTTTAAATCAATCCAAACAACTTGATAATTATCTATTAATAAACTCAATAACCTCAATTAAAAGTTTTAATTATAAATTAAAAGATTTAAGATCAAGAATTAATAGTTTTATATTTATTGGTATAGAATTGCCAACTGACGATCTTTTGAAAGTCATAATAGCAAAAACTTTATCAGATAAGCAAGTTAGCCTTAGTCCAAAATTAACAAATTTTATAATCAAAAATGTTGAAAGATCTTATAAAAAAATGTTTAAATTTCTAAAAGATGTAGATGAACTGTCTTTATCTACTGGAAAATCAATTAATATTAATCTAATAAAAAAAGTATTGAATCAATGAATAAATATAGAACACATAACTGTTCAGAACTAAATCAGAATGACATAAATAAAACTGTTTATCTCTCTGGTTGGTTGCACAGAAAAAGAGATCACGGCAATTTATTATTTATTGATCTAAGAGATCATTATGGAATAACTCAGTGTGTTATTGAAAATAATAACAAATATTTCCCAGTCTTGGAAAAATCAAAACCAGAGTCTGTTTTAAAGATCAGTGGAAAAGTAGTCAAAAGATCTAGCGGAACTGAAAACCTTGATTTAAAAACAGGGAAAATTGAGATTTCAATTCAATCGTTAGAAATCCTTTCTGATGCAAAAGAACTTCCTATGCCAGTATTTGGAGAACAAAATTATCCTGAGGATATAAGGTTAAAATATAGGTTTTTAGATCTAAGAAGAGATGAAATGCATAATAATATTATTTTAAGATCAAAAATAATTTCTTTTATAAGAGCTGAAATGCTTAAGTTGGGTTTTTTAGAATATCAAACTCCAATTTTAACATCTTCAAGTCCTGAGGGGGCCAGAGACTTTCTAGTTCCAAGTAGATTAAACCCGGGTAAATTTTATGCATTACCCCAAGCTCCTCAACAATTTAAACAATTAATAATGGTTTCTGGTTTCGATAAATATTTTCAAATTGCACCATGCTTTAGGGATGAAGATGCTAGGGCAGATAGAAGCCCAGGTGAATTTTATCAACTAGATTTAGAAATGTCTTTTGTCGAACAAGAGGATGTTTTTAACGTTGTTGAAAAATTACTTGTAAAATTATTCAAGCAATTTTCATCAAAGAAAATCGTTAATGAGAATTTTCCTAGAATTAAGTATCAAGATGCGATGTTAAGATATGGAACTGATAAACCAGATTTGAGAAATCCGCTAATAATTCACGACCTCACATCTCTTTTTACAAGAGAGGATGTTAAATTTGAAATATTTAAAAAATTAGTAAAATCTGGATCAATAGTAAGAGCGATAATAACAAAAAACACTAAAGAAAAACCCCGTAGTTTTTTTGACAATATTGATAAGTGGGCAAAAGAGCAGGGGGCGTCTGGATTAGCCTATTTTACTCTTGAAAAAGATAAAGAAATAAAGGGAAAAGGTCCTATTGGAAAATTTTTTAATGAAGACGCATTGAAAGAATTAATGAAAATTAGCAATGCAGAAATTGGTGATAGTATTTTTTTGGCATGTGGTAAAGAAAAAGAAATTGAAAAATTATTATCTGTCGCTAGAGATAAGATTGCCAATGATTTAGAAATTATTAAAAAAGATCAATTTTCTTTTTGCTGGATTGTTGATTATCCAATGTATGAATATGACGAAAATTCTAAAAAAATTATATTCAGTCACAATCCTTTTTCTATGCCTCAAGGTAATCTCAAAGAATTAAATTTTGAAAACCCATTAGAAATTAAAGCTTATCAGTATGACATAGTTTGTAATGGTATCGAGTTATCATCAGGAGCAATAAGAAATCACATACCAGAACTAATGTATAAATTGTTTTCTATTGCAGGATATACAAGGAAAGATGTTGACATCAAATTTAGTGGAATGATCAATGCCTTAAGTTATGGAGCACCACCTCATGGTGGTATAGCACCTGGGGTAGATAGAATAGTCATGTTGCTTGCCGAGAAAGAGAATATAAGAGAAATTACACTTTTTCCAATGAACCAAAATGCTCAAGATCTAATGATGCAAGCCCCATCTGAAATAGATGAAAAACAATTGAAAGAGCTCGGTTTAAAAAAAGATATTAAAAAAGGCTAGTTTTTAGTTTTAAGATTTATTCTAACATCAGATAAATCTACCAGTTTTTCTTCATAATTACTTCTAACAAAACCTTTTGAAGTAATATTCTTTACAATTTTAAGGAACTTATCATTCTCATTAACAGGGTCTAAATTTTTGGAATTCGCGATTGAAGGAGTATGAGCTAACTCCTCTTTACCCAAATAAGATATAGCTAGTTCTCTAAAAACATAATCAAGAATTGATGAAGCGCTTAATATTCTATCATTTCCGATAACATTTCCGGATGGTTCAAATTTTGTATCTAAAAATGCATCTACATATTCATCAAGCGGAACTCCATATTGTAATCCTAAAGAAATAGCTATAGCAAAATTATTCATCATAGCTTTAACTAGTTCACCTTCTTTATTTGTGTCTATAAATATTTCCCCAATTTTCCCATCATCATATTCTCCAGTATGAAGGTAAACTTTATGATCTCCGATTTGTGCTTTTTGAATATATCCTTTTCTTCTGTCGGGCATCTTAAATCTAGAGTTATTTTTTGCTTTTGGATTTAAAGAGTGATCTTTGTGGTCACTTTTTTGAATTATTGGGTTTTTTGATATTTCTGTAGGTAAAATTTTTTCAATTTTGTTATTATTTGCCTTTATTTCATTTTTTCCACCAATCTTCTTTGTCTTTCTATTATTTAGTTTTACATCTATTACTTCAACCTGCCCGTCTGTTCGTTGATCAATTTTTGATAGCTCAGAATCATCAATGTTATTTAATGTATGAACCGTTTTGAAAGTGCACGTGTAGTAAGTTTCAACTAAATATTTTTTCATATTTTTTGTGGAATCTCTTTATTTAGATATATATTAATTATATAAAGTGTCTATTATATTATAATTCAATTATAAATTGTGTGGATTTAAAACTTTTATGATCTTTAAAATAATTTTTACATGGTGGAACAGACTTACGTTTGGAACTTTTTTAAAAACTTTATTTTTTGGTAAATATGTTGGTTCTGATGAATATGGAAATAAATACTATACAAACAAAAAAAATGAAAGATGGGTTGTATATTCAAAAAATATTGAAGCAACTAAAATTACCTCAGACTGGTATTTATGGATACATCACACAATTGATAAAACACCTAGTACCAATGATAAAAAATTTTTATGGCAAAAAAAACATTTGGAAAATCAAACAGGCACATCTGGATCATTTAAGCCAGTTAGAATTTCAAAAAAAAGTATAAAAAAAAAATATGAAACTTGGAAATAATTTATTAACAATTACTATTTTATTTTTCATATCGTCAAACTTTCTTTATTCTGAGCAAAGAATAACCACTTCACCTCTTTTAAATATTGAAGAAATAAAACCAAGTTTTGAAGATCTTGAGGAAAAAAATGAAAATATTATTTCTAAAAAAAAATTAAAAGAAAAAAAAAACGTAAAAAATATTAAATCATCTCAAGCTGTTTTGATAGGATTAGATAAAATAACAGCAAAATCTTCTGAATTAATTGTCAATTTAAATGAGAGCATGCGTTTTGGACCCCTTGAAATAAAGATTTTGAAGTGTGGTAAAGTGAAGGTAAACAACTCAATCGATAGCGTAGCTTATATGCAAGTTAAAGATTTAACAAAAAGTGAAAATGAACAAGTATTTATTTTTAATGGTTGGACATTTGCGTCTGACCCAAGTCTAACCCCATTTGACCATGCTATTTATGATTTACAACTTTTAAATTGTTTTAGCGCCTAAAAAAATTTTTCTTTACCAAGCCAATTTGTATCAAAATCAGAATTAATAAATTTTTTATGATTTAATATCTTTTTATGCAGATCTATAGTTGTCGTAATTCCTTCTAAAACAAATTCATCAAGAGACCGTAATGTTCTTTGAATGGCTTCAGTTCTATTTCTACCTTTACAGATTACTTTGGCGATTAAGCTGTCATAATATGGCGTGATTTTACAACCTTGAAATACCGAGCCATCCACTCTTGTTCTAAAACCAGAAGGTTGGTGACAAACACTTATCGTCCCTGGACTTGGCTGAAAATCAAGTGCAGGATTTTCTGCATTAATTCTACATTCAATAGTATGCCCTCTTGGATTTATATCGCTTTGTTTTAGAGCTGTATCACCGGTGTAAGCTATCCATAATTGCTCTTTGACAATATCTATACCAGTTTGAACTTCAGTCACTGGGTGCTCAACTTGGACTCTAGTATTCATTTCAAGAAAATAAAATTTTCCATTCTCATAAATAAATTCAACTGTGCCAGCACCTTCATAATTAATTTGTTCAACCATTTTAACAGTTTTTTCAAAAAGATCTTTTCTAACTTTATCAGTTAAAACCGGGCTAGGAGTTTCTTCAATTAATTTTTGATGACGTCTTTGTACTGAGCAATCTCTTTCCGCTAAATGAACAGTTTTATTTTTACCAGACATAACTTGAACTTCAATATGTCGTGGGTTTTTAAAATACTTTTCTATGTACAATTCATCATTATTGAAAAATTTTTTTGCCTCAGATTTAGCTGCAAGATATAAATTTTCTAATTGACTCTCTTCATCAACAACCTTCATACCTTTTCCACCACCGCCTCCAGCGGCTTTTATTAAGATAGGATAGCCAATGTCTTTACATATTGATCTAGCTTCATCATAAGATTTGACTCCACCCTCAGAGCCTTCAATTACAGGTAGGCCAAATTTTTTTGCAATTCTTTTTGCTTCAATTTTATCTCCCATTTTTGAAATTATTTCTGCACTCGGACCTATAAACTTTATACCGTGTTTATTTACGATCTTAGAAAATTTAGCATTTTCAGATAAAAAACCATAACCAGGATGAATAGCTTCAGCACCCGTTAAATCTACAGCCGACATTATAGAAGAGATATTTAAATAACTATTTTGAGGTTGATGAGATCCTATGCAAACACTTTCATCAGCCAATCTTACATGCATTGAATCTGAGTCTACGTCAGAATGAACTGCTACAGTTTTAATCCCCCATTCTTTGCAGGCTCTAATAACTCTAACAGCTATTTCCCCTCTATTAGCTATCAAAACTTTTTTGAACATTATTTTCTATTTAAGAACGATTAAGGTTTGTCCAAATTCCACAGGCTGGCCATCTTCTACTAAAACTTTTTTAACTTCGCCATCGGATGTTGAAGGTACATGATTCATTGTTTTCATTGCCTCAACTATCATCACAGTTTGACCTTTTTTTATTTTATCTCCAACTTCTACAAATTTTTTTGCCCCTGGTTCTGCAGCTAAATATGCCGTCCCTATAATTGGGGATTTAACCCTAATTCCATCGCTATCATCAGAAGATTTTAGCACAGCTTTATTTTGAGGAACTACAGCGCTGGTTTTAATCTGTTCCATTCCCTTAGAAGCTTTTGATACTTTGATTTTCGTTTGACCTTCTTGATACTCTAATTCTGTTAATTCGAATTCTTTAAGATTTTCTACTAATTCTTTTATTAATTTTTTATCAATTTTCATTTTTTATATAAATTTTTTCATAGCATTTAAAGACATTATGTACCCGGTGATACCGAAACCACAGATTACTCCTTTAGCTACATTACTAATAAGAGATTTATGTCTAAATTCTTCTCTATTATAAATATTACTAATATGCAATTCTATAATTGGAATTTTCAATATTTTTAAAGCATCATGAATAGCTATAGACGTATGAGTGTATCCTCCAGCGTTAATAATTAATCCATCTTGGTTATTTCTAGAAGTTTGAATTTCATCTACCAGCTCACCTTCGATATTCGACTGAAACATGGATAGTTTAATATCATTTTTATTTGCATATTCATTACAAATTTTTTCAATATCTTTATATGTAAAACTACCATATTGATTTTTTTCCCTTTCACCTAAAAGGTTGAGGTTTGGACCATTAACAATTATAATTTTATTCATAAATTTCAATACTGAATAACTTAAATATGGCAAAAATACAATTAAATGGAAAAAAAGTAGTTATTAAATCTAATTATTCAATATTTGATCTTTT
>MDTA01163197.1_pt1 | contig 10694 bp, 10 predicted proteins | sample 811151 | NCBI WGS metagenome assembly MDTA01 (sample SAMN05326648, study PRJNA326480) | marine metagenome | isolation source: seawater | place: Indian Ocean: South | collected 2010 | reverse complement strand
CTGGCGTATGGCCAGCAATAACTACAACGATAGTTGCAAAAGCGACCAAGAAGCCAACTAACAGTAAACAAATCTCTGTATAGAAGCGTCCTCTGTCCGACCTTAACAATTTTGTCATAAGGTATTTTAGTGAAATCATATTTACTCCATTTTAAATCTTCACTCATTTGGATTTTTCCTATGAGCGAATTCTGTATATTCGTTAAACCAAATCATATCATCTTGTCTTATTTTTTGTACAAATAAATCCCAAGGTTTCCATGTCCAAGCGTCAGGATCTAAAAATATAGGTCTGCCTTCGCTAATAATTACATTACCAGGTACAGCATCTCCATTGAAAAATATTCTTTTATTTGCATCGAACCATCTCGTGCCTTGAGTTTTTGTCGCAAATTCAAAATAACTTTTCCAAACTTTGTCCTTGAATTCAATACAAATTTTATATAGCTGTTGTTGACTTGCTGTCAATCGCCAATTGTAAAACATTTCACCTTCAACTTTTTCCATCACTATTGTGTTTTTTGATACATCAAGGACTTTCACTAGCCAATCATTGTGTTTTGCAAACCAATTATAACTTTTTAAATCTAAGTGGACGTTTGGTCTTTTCTTGATAATATATTTTCCATCAAAATATACTTCACGATTTTCCCTTTTGCTTAATAGGTCAACTTTACTTTTGCTAATTAATTTACGCATATTCGCTCCATTCTGGAAATGCTTTTGCAAAACTTTGTTGCCTGCTCTCGTCTAAGATTCCATGTACTTCTTTAAACATTTTCATATCTACATTTTCTTTTGTTTTGTGTATTGCATTTGCTATTGCATGAGCTATTATAATTAAACGACGTTTTGCATTTTTATTGTCAGTGTTTTCTATCAAAGTATTATAATGTTTTTTTGCTTTTATTAATTCGTGTTTATAAAACCGTCCTACACTCATTTCTGGAGGGTGTGTTACTATATTAAAAACTTGTTCCCAATCAGGATATTGCAAAATTAGTTCTCCCATATTATATAGATTCATCCAGCTGAGTCCACTATGAAATATGATTCTCCATTTGTTTTCTTCAGAATGTTGTTTAAATAATTCTATATTTTTTTCTATTTGTGGCCAGTCTGATTTTCCGCTTCGCAACCATTCATGTGCCAGTCCTATTCCATCTATGCTTAATGTAATTTTAGTTCTACGAAAGTTTTTCAATAAACCAAAAAGATCTTTTTTTCCAAACTTTACTGTTGTGGCATTTGTAATCATACTAATTTGGCAATCTGTATTTCCTATTCTTACAAGTTCTTCTAATAATTGGTAAGTACCTGGCATTATGGTAGGCTCTCCGCCTGCAAGTTTTACATATTTTAAATATGGTAAGTGTTTTTTTAAATCCTTCCAATCCATGTCATATTCTGCTATTCCAGTCTTAGAATCATACTTTGAGAAATCTTTATCGTATTCTAAAATATGTCTTAGTTTGTGTTGATCTTGCAACCAGGTATTACTACTTGCCAAACTACAAAATCTACATTTATAATTACATAAGTTACTCCAACGTATATCAATATTTTCTAGATGGAAATTATCTAAGCTACCATCTTTATTTGTTACATGTCTTGCTTTATCTATATTCCAATCAGGATGTAATCTTAAACTTGCAAGCCTTACACTCATGTCAATGTATGTTTCACGCTCGATACATCTATGACATAGCTGGGGTTTAATTTTTGGATTTAACAAATCTAATCTTAATTTTTTTAAAACAGGATTATTTGCAGTTTCTTGTATAGTTTTTCCAGGTTCAAATTTATCGTCATAAGATTCACAACAAGCCTGTACTTTGCCATTTGACTTGAAATATAAATGCATCCAGGGTAACGGACAGTAAAAATTAGACATTTGCTAACTCCGGAACTACATCTCTTATGTTTTCTTTTCTACTAGCATCTATTCTTTTAGTATATTGATTAAACTCAGGTATTTTGTCTGACCAATCTTCAGCCCACATATAATCAATTACTCCTTGCATTCTTGGTAAAAGTAAATATGGTTTAAGATTTTCTTCTGCTTTTTCCTTTAAATGTTTTGGCAAACACCTAACATTTAAACATTCAGGATGATTCAATATATTAAAATAAATTTTATGTTCATATGGTAATGCCCATTCTATTAATTCATGTAACCTTAATATATTATACATTTGTACCGTGCAATGTATTTCTATATTTGCATTTTCAAGTTGTCGTATAGTGTTAAAATTACGCTCGATTGTTTCCCAATTACTAGGATGTCTAATATATCTATCTAATTTTCCAGTAGCATCAATTGAACAATTTAGTTGTACCCGCTTAAATTTAGACCATTTATCTAAAAGATGTTTAGGGACGTTTGTTAAATTTGTATTGTATTTTAATCTTATATTTTTCGCTGTACCTTTTTCTATAAAATAATCTAACAATCTGTGTTGTTCTCTTATGATTGTAGGTTCTCCTCCAGTAAGATAAATTTCTTCTACTGTATGTGCAATGCTAAACAAATTTTCCCAAGTTTTTTCTATCTCTGGCCAATCCATACTGCTTAAATTTTTATACTCTTCTGGTGAAAGAGCTTCTTCAACTAGACTCCATTCTTTTACCCATTGATTACTTGCATAAGGGTTACACATTCTACATTTCAAATTGCATAAATTACCTAATCTCAAATCAACATATTTTATATCAAAGGGGGCATCTGTTGTATATTCTTTATCTTGTTTCCATTTTTCGTTCCAGGCTTGCCTTGCACTTCTTACTCCTGCATCTTCTTCTCTAAAACATCTTTGACACATATCAGGACGTTCGCCATCTATCATTTGTTTTCTAATTTTTTGATAAACCTCACTGTTCCATGCCTCTTCTAAGTTATCCTTAAATAATTTGTAATAGGTACCGTCTGTCTTTTCAATAAAATTTTTACCAGGGGTGCTGTTACAACATACACGTAACCTTCCACGAGCATTAGTGGCTAAATGCATCCAAGGTAATATGCAAAAAGTTTTAGACATAATCTTTAAACTCCGGTACAATGTCGAATAAATTAGTATTTCTTGATTGATCTAATTTTTTTGAATACCTTAAAAATTGTTCAAAATGCTGGCTTTGGTCTTTTGCATTTAAAAAATTCATATTTGTTTTTACAAATCTATGAATGCGACCATTTCGTCTATTTGTGTCAGGAATCTTGTTTAAATATTCTTTATATTTTTTATTCGCCTTTTCTTTTAATGTTGCAGGTAATACCTGTGGATTTATAAAAATTGGATCCCATGCTATGTTTCCGTGGACATCGGTATCTAAAACATTTTGAAAGTAATCGTAACTTTCTGGTAAACCAAAAACATTCCATGCACTATAACATAAACAAGCCCTTCCAGAATATTTTTTTCCAAGTGCAGTTCTAACTTCTTTTAAATTTTTTGCTAATATATCAGTATCACTTTCTGTTCTTATATAATTGTTCAGCTTTGGATGTCCATCTATGCTTAAACTTAAATCAACTCCTTTAAAATATGACCATGTATCTATTGTATCAAATTTTCCAAATTTAACTTTACTTAAATTAGTGCTGTATTTTACACTAATTTTTGATCCAAATGGTTTAAGTGCATCTAATATTTTATAATGCAATGGATCCATTAATGGCTCTCCACCTGCAAACTCCACTATTTCAATCGTAGGAGCAAGTCTTACAATATCTTCTATGAATTGATCATTATCAAAATTTGTTTCCCTAGCCGTAGTATTAACAATACCGTGACTTTCATATTCACTTTTGACCAAATTCCAGTCTTTCATCCAAGTAGTACTTAGGTCAGGTTTGCATGTTCTACATCTAAAATTGCAAAGATTACTTAACTTTAGTTCTAACACTGGCACCTTAAATGGCATAAATTTATCTAATTTAGCTGGAATCATATAATCTCTTACTTTGTTCATGCTTTGTCTTAGGCTCATACTACCTTGTTTTTCCATGTCCCAACACTGATAGCAAAGCGGTGCTTGTTCACCGTTCAGTAACTGCCTACGTAATTCTTGCTGTTTTTCACCGTTCCACGCCTCTTCTAGAGTCATTTCTTTAATGTTACCTAAAGTTTCTCTGCTACGACAACAAGGTGTTATATCACCATTAGGCCTTGTGCTAAGATGTGTAAAGGGTAAAATACAAAAAGTGTCACTCATGCTTCTATCCATTTAGTTGTATTGAGATCAGCGGCACAGTTGCACCATCTCTTTGCACATAATATAGGATCTTCTTCTAAAGTAAATCCGGTTTCTATGTTACCAAGCACACCACCTTGTCTGCATGTTGCTCTCCATACACTTCCATCATGATCTATCATTAGTGTTTCTATACCAGCCATACATTTCCAACCACGAAAACTATTCCATTTGTTTTTGGTCAATGTGTTTACATTGTCTAACCAACTTTTTTCTTTTGTAAATAATTCACAGTTATTTTTATTTGTACCTGCTTTGGTAAAACTGTTTAAGTACTCAAGCTCGTCATCATTGTAATATCCTTCAGCACCCCCAAATTGAAATCCTTCAAATTTCATTCCACTAGCACCTGGAGGATTAAATTTTCCTTCTTTGTTTGTCATTGGACGTATTCTACGCATTACATATTGTATGTCATTTTCTTGTAGCCAATCTACAACACCTTTTACTTCGTCTAACCTTCCAGGCAAATACATAAGATGGACGTGAATATGTTTTGCTTTATCCTTCAATCCTAACAATACCTCTTTCATATGATCTATACGTAAGTGTTCAAAATGCCAACTGAATATAATATTATCAATATATTCTAATGCTTTGATATATTTTTTCAATGGTAAACTTCCATTACTGATAATACTTGTTTCATCGACTTTATATTTTTTAAAAAGAGAAAGTATATCTAAAATTTTAGGATGAACAAACGGCTCGCCCCCTGTAAGACTCATTCTGATGCGTTTGTCTTTATAAAACTCTCTCATAGTTTTTATTGCATATTCAAACTTTTCAAATTCCATGTGTTTACTTGTATTATCATGCAAATCGGATCCACAATAGCTACAATCAAAATTACAACGTTTCCCCATATTCCATTCTATACGGACCCATTCTTTGTACTTTTTGTTTATATGTTCTACCCTAACTAATTCCATTGAATTCTCCTACCAGTTCGGGTAAAACTTTTTTTACATCAGTATTCCTCATTTTATCTAATTCAATTGTAAATTTTTTAAACAATTCCCATTGCTCTTTATCATATTTTTCATTAGATAATTGTTTACGTAATTTTCTAAGTATAGGATAATCTTTTGTCCATTTTTGTAAAGCAATCTTTTTTACATGCGGTGGCATATTGTTTATATCAAGGTACGTAGGCGTAACAACAAAAGAATCAAATTGTGTTGGTTCAACATAATCACCAAGTGATTCACTTGTTCTATTTGGATCAAGTGTTCTAAAATTTTTTGCATTAATTGTTTGCTCGTGTGTCCATTCGGCTAAATTCTGTAAATCAAAAACATTATAAATGCTTACGCAATGTGTGAACTGTCCTTTTAAATTATCAAATTGATCAAACCATTTTATATTGTTTTCTAATTCAGTAATATTTTGTATGTTACCACCTCTTATGTACCCATACAAATCTCCTGTTGCTTCAACGCTTACGTTGAGAACTACACGCTTGAAATGAGGCCAAAGATCTTTAAGGCGGTCAGGAGTTTTAGTGCCGTTGGTACTATATCCAATAATAATATTTTTTGCGTAATCCAAATCTATTAGAAACTGTAGGATTTCATACATGCCATCTTGCATAAAAGGTTCGCCGCCTTTGAAATCTATTCTTTCTAAGGTACTAAACATTTTTGGATTTTTTTTGTAATAATCACCTTTTATAATTGTTGGCTTTGTAGTGTGTCTGAAACTCCTTAAAAAATTTTTATCTATATTGTTTAATTTTTCATCTTCCTTTAACCAATGTGTACTGCCCCAACTACCACACATTCTACACTTTAAATTGCAAGTGTTTCCAAAGTTAAGATCCATATGTCTTAATTGCATTAGAGGATTTCTAGGAAATTTTGTGGGAACGTTATGTATTTTGTCTCGGAGCCATTGCCTTCTACTATTTCCTGCCCCTGCTTCACGCTTCCAACATGTTAAACAAGCATCAGGCTTTTCATTATTTAAAAATTTTTCACGCAATTCTTCTTGTTGTTGCCAAGCAGTTTCTAAAGTATCACCTTTATGAATGCTAGGAGCATTTTTTTCAACATACACACAACAAGGCTTTATTACTCCGTTGGCCGCTAATGTAATGGTTGTCCAAGGAGCTATGCAAGTTGGTTCATTATTAGGTAACGGTTGTCCAGCACGATAACGTGTGAGATCTTTTTGTTCACCATAATAATCTGTGAAGTCCCAGTCTTTATTCATGCATAATTTCCTTGAATATAGGAAAAACATCTAAAAATTTATCTTCCCAGTTTCTTTGTTTATTAATCAGCTGAATCCATTCTATTGTTTCAGGTAATCTTGCACTCCAATCTTCTTGATTCATAAAATTAATAATACCTTTGTATCTTTTAATTCCGTAAGGTGCATTAAGAAATTGTTCCTTGCTAATACCAGCTTCCTTTACACCTGTAAATTTTTGCCAATTATCTTCAATCCAAGGATAAAATTCATTTTCATATTTTTCTGTAATATGAGTCTTTATATTTGAAGGAAGAACTTTTAAATTTAATTGTGGTGGCCAGTATGCAAAATGCATATTGATTCCACCTGCACCCAAAGGCCATTTGTTTAATTTTTTAAATCCCTGATTTACTTTCCATTGAACAAATTCGGGAATGTATGCAACATTTAAAGCCATTATTGTTGTTGCAGTTGTAACTTCTACTTGTGGTGCAGTGTTATCTAATTGCCAAAATACCTCCTCCTGATGTTTCCAATCGGAAGGATATCTAATATAATCATTTTGCTCTCCAAGAGCATCTATGCTATAATGAAATCTTACCCTTTTAAACTCAGCCCAGAGATCGAATAAATCATCACGCCATTCAACAGCATTTGAGTTATATCTTAATTCTATGTTTTTTGCATGTCCTTTTCTTATACATTCTTCAAGTAATTGATAATGTTCATCTATTATCAAACTCTCACCACCAGCAAAATACAGCTGATACATGTGAGGTATTTGTTCCATAAGTTCTTTAAAAAATCTAGGATTATTTTTGTGCCAGTTATAACTTGCTCCATGGTTTCTGCCTTTATTTTCCCAACCACTTGTGTTAGATAATTTTTCATTTGTGATTTGAGGATTGATTGCTTGCCAATCCTTTATCCATCCCGAACTATCATGAGGTGAACACATCACACAAGCCAATTGACATTTTGTTCCCATTCGTAAATCAATATATCTAATTTTAGGTGGTATACTTCCATCCTCATTAGTTTCTGCAACTAACCTATCTATATCATATCTATTACCCCAATATTCTGTTTCCCAATTACGTTTAGATAAGTGTCCTGCTTCTTCCTCTTTGTAACATTTAAGACAACTTGCAGGTTTTTCTCCACGTAACATCATCTTACGTACATTACGCATGTAAGAACTATTCCATGCATCAGTCAAACTTGTGTGGTTAAAGTTAGCAGGTATTCCGTCATCATTTTTTACAACTCCTACTTCACCACCACCTATTTTTTTATTAGAATCGGGATCCTGCACAGAACTTGCATTTGAAGTACAACATGTACGCATCTTACCATCTGGTCTACTTGACAAATGCAACCATGGTAACGCACAAAACGTTTCTGAAGGTAATTTTTTATCCATTATATACTTACTTATCTGAAATTAAGTGGTGAATTTTTTCCTTTAACCACTTGTAAACAGCCTTATGCCCTTCACTACCATAGTGAGGTGACGTATCTGTTCCTAATCTGTAAAATTTATTATCTTCGTTAAACCTAGCTTGTACAGATCCTATATAATTTGTAGGAATATCAACGTATTTCCAAGATTTAAAATTTGATAAGTCATGCCAAGCAAAAAACAAAACATTCTTCTTTCCGTAAAGTCTATTAATTAAATCTATAGCCATTTGCGTTTTTACTACATTATCATAGTGTGTTAAATATGTGCCAAAATATTTTATTAACAAATCTTCTGAGAGGTCCATGTGTTTTGCAAATTTTATTCTTCTTTTTTTCTGTTGCACTGTTTCAACAAAAAATGAACCTTGAATAAAATATTGATGAAGCCTGCGGTCGTCGTGATAAGTCAAATTATCTTTAGTGGCAAAGGTAAGTCCTTCATCCCACCATTTTTTATGAAGTAAGGTAGTGACTCTATTAGGATTTGTTAATTGCACAATAATCTTATCAGGAACTCCATGATTTTTTTCTAGTAACATAAGTCTATGTAAAATATGATCATTTCCTGCACCACCTAATGACGCATCATAGATATGATGTTCTGGATTATCTTGTGCTAATCTATGTACCCAAGAATTTCCAAAACCACACATACCACTGTGAAAACTACTAAAACTACAACCAAATACAAATATCTTCATCTAAATTGCTCCGTAAAAGGATCAAATTCTGATCCACACTTCATTGCACATACTTTTAACTTACCTAGATTACAACTTTCTAAATTCCAACTCCGTGCTATAGTATCAAATATTCCTGTTTGAAAAACTTTATCTAGTCCTTGCTTGGCATCAATTGCTTCTTTGCCGCCTGCTAGTTCTATATGGTCCCATATTTGTTCTACATAGGGATCTTCATGCCACCATTTATACATTCTTCCTGCTGTCCAACAACAAGGTAAAGCAAGACCTTCAGCTGTAATATATAGACTATTGTCTTTTGTAACTTTACACACTATTGGAGCCGCATCGTAATAAGCATCCATAGTTCCGTATTTTTTTATTATAACATCCTGTTTTTTAATTGCATTATTTTGATACTTTTCATCAGGTTTTTTAAGTGTTGCTGTTTCTTTTCCTTTGCGATTTACTGCCTGATGCGATTGTTTGCTCTCACTATTTGCATTTATAAATCTTCCGGTTTTCTTAGCAACAAATTTTTCAAATCCTTTAGCTTCACTTATTGCTCTAGCTTCTTCTACTTGATGTTGATTATGTTCAAATATTAAAAAGTCCCAACGAGCCCTTCCACCTGCTGAACAAAATGCATCCATGCTACGTTCTACCTTGTCCCAAATAACGCCTTGGCGGTATATGTGATTTGTAGATCGTAAGCCATCAACACTAAAAATAACAGCACCGTTACGAGCAAATATTTTTGCCAGTTCTTTCCACCATTTTTCATCTCTTGCTCCTGCATTAGTATTCATGCTTAACCAAATATTATCATTATGAGATCTAAAGTAATCAAATATTTCAAGAGTATCTTTAGCAACTATTGGATCTCCTAAATTTCCACACATGTACATTGTGTGAAGTTGTTTTATAAACCTTGGCGAAAATATATCTTTACAATCATCTAAAGAAAGTTCATCAAGATTAATATGAGGATTTATTCCTTCTCCGTTCATGTTACGGTCACACATAGGACAGGCGGCTTGACAATTTTGTGTCACTTCCAAATGTATTGTTCTAATGTCCTCATATCTATACATTACTTTATACCTATTTTCATAAACCTTTTGTACTTGTCACAATCTATAGTGCCTAAATATAGAACATCGGTCATTGGTGCTTTTTCTGAAAAGCTATCTTGATCTGCACTACAATTTATATGTTCATTCAATTCAAAATAATCATTGCCTTGTAGTATAACTAATTTTCCATTTGGTATTTTGTTATACCACTTGTCAAAATCTCTAATGTGTTCACAACTAGTATTAATAATGGTATCAGGTGAACTTGTAAGTTTACACTCAGTACCGTTTGTTCTCATGACAGAATAATCAAAGCTATCGTAATCTATATCTTGTATATCATAAGTAGCAGGCTTAAATTTCCAATCTTGCATTACCCAGGGTTTATTAAATATTTCTGCAATTTTTAAACAACTAGGATCAACATCAAAACTCCTTATTTCTTTTACATTTAATTTACTTTCAAATATCATTGTAGCCAATGTACAATACCAACCTGCACAAATAAAAACAGTGCCTAAATCAAGTTTAGTTTTTTTTAATTCATCTAAAAGCCACAGTTTGCTTTTTATCTGTCCTTGGCTAAAACAATCTTCGTCCCATTTTATTTCATATACTTCAAAAGACTTAAGACTTTGTACAAACCTTGTATCTAAATACATGTCTAATATTTTCCAAAGACTCCATTGATTGTCTTCCATTATAATTTTACGTAGATCTTCTTTTGTATCATCGTTAATCAGCCTAAAAACACTATGTAAATCTTTATCTATATAAGCTCTTCTTAGATCTGCAACCTTACTATTTAGAGGATACAGCATTTCAAAACGATCTAATATTTTATGTGTTTCCATTAAACTGTTCCTTTAACCATTCAAAATTATTTATTAGCCCCAGATCAGCCCGCCTAGAAAGGCCAAACTCCATACCAGCGGTAGCACCTGCCAAAGCGTATTCGCCATACTGTCTATCGTGTCCCACGGTTGTCCAAGTTTTGAGTCTTTCATTAGTTTCCTCCTCTTTTTGT
>MDTA01138274.1_pt1 | contig 10694 bp, 12 predicted proteins | sample 811151 | NCBI WGS metagenome assembly MDTA01 (sample SAMN05326648, study PRJNA326480) | marine metagenome | isolation source: seawater | place: Indian Ocean: South | collected 2010 | reverse complement strand
CAGAAAATCATTACTTTTTACTAGGTGATAATCGAGATTGTTCAAAAGATAGCAGATATCTTGATAGCGTTGGATATGTTAATAAGTTAAATTTAGTCGGAAAAGCAAAAATTATATTTTTTTCTAATGATACAAACACAAGTAGTTTGCTAAAATTTTGGAATATAAAAAAATCGTTTAGATTAGGAAGATCATTTAAAGTTTTATAATGGAAAAAAAATTTAAAGAACTTGAAAAAATTATAAAATATAATTTTAAAAAATCTTCTTTATTATATAAAGCGTTGACTCATAAAAGTTTCGATAATAATAATAATAATGAAAAATTAGAGTTTTTAGGTGATAGGGTTTTAGGTTTAATAATTTCTGAGAAACTTTTAAATAAATTTCCTTATGAAAAAGAGGGGATAATAGATAAGAAATTTGCTAATCTAGTTAATAAAAAAACTTGCTTACTTATTGCCAAAAAAATCAATTTAAAAAAATTTATATTATTAGGTTCTTCCCATAAGAAACTCGAAAGATCGGCAGATAAAATTAGTAGTGATTGTTTAGAAGCTATTATTGGAGCAATATATCTTGATGGTGGATTAAAATCAGTAGAAAAATTTATTTTAATTTTTTGGGATGAGTATCTAGTAAAATCTTCTTTCACGCAAATTGATTCAAAAACCAAACTCCAAGAATTTAGTTTAAAAAAATTTAAAGAACTTCCCAAATATGTTTTTTTTAAAAAAACTGGTCCTCAACACAGACCTCTATTTAAGACAGAAGTTCAAATACCTAATTCAAAAAAAATAGTTGGTGTGGGCTCATCAAAAAAAAATGCACAACAAGATGCTGCATCTAAACTTTTAAAGATGTTAAATTTATGATTTGGGAAGATGAATGTTATTTATTATCTAAAAGAAAATTTAGGGAGAATGCAAACATAATTAATATTTTTTCTCAAAAAAAGGGCAAAATAGATGGTATAGTTTATGGTGGCACTTCACGAAAAGTAAGAAATTATTTACAAATATCTAATAAATTATTTGTATCACACACCTCTAAAAGTGAAAACCGAATAGGATATTTTAAAACTGAATTAATTAAACCAATTTCACCGCTTTATTTTAATGACAAGGAGAGAACTTCTGCATTAATCTCTATTTGCTCTTTATTAAATATTTTACTTCCAGATTTACAGCCAAATAAAAAAATTTATGACTCTTTTGAAAAGCTGGTAAATACAATCAATTTAGATAATTGGATCTTAGTATACATTTTTTTTGAAATTAATCTTATTAAAGAATTAGGTTACGACACTAATCTTGGTGAACATTCAAATATTAAAAATGATAAAAACGAATTTACAAAAATTAAAATTGATGGATATATTTATGAAATACCTAATTATTTAATTTTGAAAGAAATGCCTGTTAATTATACCAATATTCTTGTTCGAAAATCTTTATATTTTACAAGACAAGTTATGCAAAATAAATTTTTTATTCCAAATAATTTATTGTTTCCAAAATCTCGTATAATTCTAGAAAATTATTTTAATTAAGATTTTAATTTTTTAGCAATTTCAAGTGCAAAATAAGACACTATAGCTGATGCACCAGCTCTTTTAAAACAAAGCATACTTTCAATTATTGCATCTTTGTTAATTAAATTATTTTTTATTCCATTTATTAAAAGGCTATATTCACCTGAAACTTGATAAGCTATAATTGGTATTTTAAAATTTTCTTTTATTTTTTGAATAATATCAAGATAAGGTAAACCCGGTTTTACCATAACCATATCAGCGCCTTCTTTTATATCTAAAGCTGTTTCCCTTAGCGACTCATCTTTATTAGAGAAATCCATTTGGTAATTTTTTTTATCGCCTTTCAATGATTTTTTTGAGCCAACTGCATCTCTAAAAGGTCCATAGAAATTTGATGCATATTTTACTGCATAAGAAAGAATTTGAACATCATGATACTGATTTTTATCTAGATATTTTCTAATTTTGCCCACCCTTCCGTCCATCATATCAGATGGAGCTATTACATCACATCCCATTTGAGCTTGTAATAAAGATTGTTTAATTAATATATCAACAGTTTTATCATTTAAAACATAATTATTTTTTATTAAGCCATCATGTCCATGCGATGTATAAGGATCTAAAGCAACATCGCACATCACACCAATATTGTTCTTGAATCTTTTCTTAATGAATCTTAAAGCCTTACAAACTAGATTATTTTCATTTAAAGCCTCATTTCCATATTTGTCTTTCTTATTATTCGGTGTTGATGGAAATAGTGAAATCATAGGTATCTTATTTTGGATGATATTATCAACAATTGCTCCTAGATTATCTATAGAATATCTAAATACTCCAGGCATTGACTTGACTGGTTGCCTACGTTTTTTTCCCTCTATTAAAAATATTGGATAAATTAAATCATTACTGGATAAGTTAGTTTCTTGAACCAATCTTCTTGACCAATCAAATTTTCTGCTTCTTCTAAGTCTCAAACTAGGGTATTTACCGGTAATCATGTTTTATTTAATTTATTATGCGACAAATGTATTATACAAATATATAGTACAAAGAGATAAATAACAATAATTCATGAATATAGAATCTGATAACATAATTAATTTAGATTTAAAAAAAGATGAGAAAGTTTTGAATTTCTCAGACTTTCAAAAGCAGAATATCAAATTTGATATTACGAAACTTCAAGAAGCTTATAAACAAATAATTCAGACCAAAAAGTTTGACGATGGAGGCGGTATTTCTCATTTTGGCGCAATATGCTTAACTAGAAAACCAGGTGATCCCGAGTCGATAAAAGGTCATAAGGCAAGAGGTTTATATTGGACTAAACCAGATAAATCAGGAAAAGAAGTTTCGAGAGATATACAAATAGATGAATCCGAATACTCGGAATTTATTCCTGATTATGAAAACACTTATTTTAAAGAAGTATTTGAAGTTTTATCTTCCAAGTATAAGTTGGGTAGAGTAAGAATCTTGTTAAAAGAACCCAGATCCACATTAAGTTGGCACAGAGATCCAGAACCACGGTTACATGTTCCCATAATTACTAACCCAGGATGTTTAATGGTCATAGATAATGTTGCAAAACATATGCCCGCTGACGGATCAGTTTGGATTACAAACAACACTAAGTATCACAATGCATTCAATGGTGGTGAAGAAAATAGAATTCATCTCGTTGCATGTGTATTAAATTATAAATTTAAATAAATTGAATTTTTTATTTAAAAAAATTTGTATTGCCTCAGACCATGCTGGTTATGAGTTAAAAGAAACTATCAAAAACCATCTTGTAGGTAAATATGTATCAATTTTTGATTTAGGCCCACATTTTAAAAAGTCTGTAGATTATCCTGATTTTGCAAAAAAACTCGCAAATCGTATTAAATTGAAAAAAAGTGACATTGGCATCCTTGTGTGCGGATCTGGAACAGGTATGGCAATAAGCGCTAATAAAATCAAAGGTATAAGAGCTGCTGTTTGCTATAATCCAAAGTCTACAAGATTGTCTAGACAGCACAATAATGCTAATATAATTGCTTTAGGTGCAAGATTAACAAAAAAAAGTTTATCACTTAAATTAGTAGAGATTTTTTTAAAGACTAAATTTGAAGGTGGTAGGCATTTAAGAAGAGTAAAAAAAATATAAAAATTTTATGTCAGTAGTAAAATTAAATAACTATTTAAACAGCTTCTTTAAACTTAAATTACAAGAGGCTGATAAAGAACTTTACAATTCTATAAAGGATGAATTTACAAGACAACAAAATCATATTGAACTTATCGCTTCAGAGAATATAGTTTCAAAAGCAGTATTAGAAGCTCAAGGTTCTGTCTTGACAAATAAATACGCTGAAGGTTATCCCTCAAAAAGATATTATGGAGGTTGTGAACATGTTGATGTCTCAGAAAATTTAGCAATAGAAAGAGCAAAAAAATTGTTTGATTGTAAATTCGCAAATGTACAACCACATTCAGGAGCCCAAGCTAATGGTGCTGTATATTTAGCTTTACTCAAACCTGGTGATACAACATTAGCAATGAGTTTAAACTCTGGCGGTCATCTTACCCACGGTGCAAAGCCTGCACAATCTGGTAAATGGTTCAATGCACTTCACTACGAAGTTGATAAAGTTTCAGGACTTATTGATTATGATAGTGTTGAAAAACTCGCTTTAGAAAATAAACCAAAACTTATAATTGCTGGTGGAAGTGCATATTCAAGGATAATAGATTTTAAAAAATTTAGGGAAATTTGTGATAAAGTAGGTGCTTATCTTCATGTTGACATGGCTCATTTTTCAGGGCTAGTTGCTGGGGGTGCTTATCCAAACCCTACTAAATATGCTGATGTAGTTACATCAACCACTCATAAAGTTTTAAGAGGGCCTCGAGGTGGAATTATTCTTACGAATAGGGAGGATTTAAGTAAAAAATTTAATAGTGCAATTTTTCCTGGATTGCAAGGTGGACCTTTAATGCATGTTATAGCAGCTAAGGCTGTTTGTTTTAAAGAAGCTCTATCTGATGATTTTAAAAAATATACAAAAAAAGTGATTAGAAATGCTAAAATCTTATCAGACAGATTATCTGAAAAAGGTTTTAAGATTTTTTCTGGTGGAACTGATACCCATTTAATGCTTTTAGATTTAAGATCTTTTAATGTTACAGGTAAAGATGCACAAGCCTCATTAGGTAGAGCTAATATAACCTGTAACAAAAATGGAATTCCTTTTGATACTGAAAGTCCAATGATTACATCAGGTATACGTTTAGGGACCCCTGCGTGTACAACAAGAGGTTTTGGTGAAGAGGAATTTAAATTAATTGCAGATTTAATTTATAAAGTTATTAAAGGATTAAGCGAAAATAAGTCAGATAATTCAAAAATAGAGAAAGAAGTTCAAAAAGAGATTATTGATCTTTGTTCAGCTTTCCCTATATATGAGAATTAAAAAATATTATGCTTTGCCCATTTTGTAGAGAAAAAGATACTTCTGTAGTAGACTCCAGGCCTACTGAAGATGGAACAGCCATAAGAAGAAGAAGACTTTGTGGATGTGATAGAAGAGAAAGATTTACAACTTTTGAAAGAGTTCAATTTCAAGAACTAACAGTCATTAAAGGTAATGGCAAAAGAGAACCATTTGATAGAGATAAGATCTCAAAGTCAATAAGAATTGCTACAAGAAAGAGACCAATTGACTCTGAAACAATTGAAAAATTTATATCAAAGATTGTAAGAAATCTAGAAGGACTTGGTGAAAGTGAAATACCAACACCAACTATTGGTAAATTTATTATGGAAGGTTTGTCCAACTTAGACAAAGTTGCTTATGTTCGTTTTGCTTCTGTTTATAAGAATTTTAAAGAGGCAAAAGATTTTGAACAGTTTGTCGGCAATTTAGATGACAACAAATCATAATCATTATTTAGATTTAGCTTTTCAACTAGCAGAAAAAAACCTAGGTAAAACAGGTTTAAATCCATCCGTTGGATCAGTTCTTGTTAAAAACAACACTGTAATTTCATCCGGAGTCACTTCATTCAATGGAAGACCCCATGCAGAGTTCAACTCACTAAATAAGATTAAAAACACTAATGGGTCAAATCTATATACATCTTTGGAACCTTGCACACATCACGGATTTACACCACCATGCACTAATATAATTATAAAAAAAAAAGTAAAAAATGTTTATTACGGTTGCGAAGATCCAGATTTACGCACTTTCAAAAAAGCAAAAAAAATTTTAGAAAAAAAAGGAATTAGAGCTAAATTAATTAAATCAAAAAATTATAAAAACTTTTATAGAAGCTATTTCTTAAATCATAAATTAAAAATTCCTTTTATTTCAGCTAAAGTAGCAATTTCTAAAGATTTTTATACCATAAGTAAAAAAGATAAATGGATAACTAATAAATATTCTAGAAGAATTAGTCACTTATTTAGGTCACAAAATAATGCAATAATTTCAACATCTAAAAGCATTAACATTGATAATTCCTTACTTAATTGCAGAATTGAAGGTTTTAATAATTTTAAGCCAGATCTTTTTATTTTAGATCTTAATTTAAGATTAAAAAAAAATCTTTATTTAAATAAGATTTTAAAAAAAAGAAAAACTTTTATAATCACTTTAAAATCTAATATTAAAAAAACTCAAATTTATAAAAAAAAAGGATACAAAATTATTTTGGTAGATTCCCTTGATAAAAAAGATGATTTTAATTTATTTTTTAGAAAACTCTATAAAATTGGATATTCAAGAATTTTAATTGAGTCAGGATTAACCTTTATTAATATATTGATTAAAAATAAACTGATAAACGATTTATATATTTTTAAAAGTTCTAAAAATCTTAAAAAGAATGGAAAAAATAATGATACTTCAAAATACATTAAAAAAATTTTATTAAATTTAAAACCCATATTTTTAAAAGATGAAGAACTTTATAAAAAAGAATTCTAACTATGTTTAATGGAATTATTTATAATACAGGCAAAATTCATAGTATCAAAAAAACAAAAAATAGTTTGTTTGTTGGAATTAAATCAAAATTAAGATTTCAAAAGAATGAAATTGGATCTTCTGTTTCATGTGATGGAGTATGTCTTACAATTGTTAATATAGATAAAAATATTATTTTTTTTTATATTTCAAATGAAACCTTGAATAGATCAACTTTCAAAAATTTAACAAAGAATCAAGTGGTTAATTTAGAAAAATCGATTTCATATGGTCAAAAAATATCTGGTCATTTTACGCAAGGTCATGTTGATACTGTGGCTGTAGTTAAAAGAATTTCTATAATTGATAAATCATGGAAAATAAAATTCAAAATTCTTGATAAAAAATATTCTAAGTTTTTAATTGAAAAAGCATCAATATCAATTAATGGTGTTTCATTAACTATCTCTAAAGTTTCTAATCTTCTATTTGAAATAAACATAATTCCACATACATTAAAATTAACAAATTTAATGAATTTAAAAAGTCTTAGTTTGGTAAATGTCGAATTAGATATCTTTAGTAAATATATTTACAAATATAAAAAATAAATGACTAAAAATAAATTTTCAAAAATATCATCAATAATTAAAGATGCCAAAAAAGGTAAAATGTTTATTTTAGTAGATGATAAAAATCGAGAAAATGAGGGTGATTTAATTATACCTGGCTCTAAATGTAACTCTAAAAGTATAAATTTCATGGCTATGCATGGTAGAGGGTTAATTTGTTTAGCTTTAACAAAAAAACAAATAGATAAATTAAAGTTACCTTTAATGTCTCCAAATAATAAATCTAGAATGCAAACTGCTTTCACTGTTTCAATTGAAGCAAGAAAAGGTATAACAACTGGGATTTCTGCACCAGACAGAGCTAGAACTGTTAAAACTGCTATAAATCCTAAAGCGAAAAAAAATGATATAGTTTCTCCAGGTCATGTTTTTCCATTAGCAGCAAGAGAGGGCGGTGTTTTAGAGAGAGCTGGACACACAGAAGCTTCTGTTGATATTTCGAAATTATCTAATTTAAATCCAAGTTCAGTAATTTGCGAGGTTATGAATGAAGATGGAAGGATGGCTAGACTAAATGATTTATATAAATTTTCGAAAAAACATAAAATTAAACTTGCGTCAATAGAAGATTTAATTTCATATAGATTAAAATATGAAAAGTTAATAATTAAATTAACTTCAAAAACAATTAATATAAATAATACAGTTAAAGCAAATATTCATTTTTATAAAAACAAATTAGAAAATAATGTTAATTTTGCAATAACAAAAGGTAAATTAAATCACAAAAAATCTATTCCAGTAAGAGTAATTTCTACAAAAATTAATAAAAAAAATATTTTAAAAAATAATAAAGTAAAAAAATCTCTTAATATTCTGACAAAATTTAAAAATTATTTATTATTAGTAATAAATGATCAAAATAATATTTCAAAAGACAGCAATATCAATACTTTAAGATATTACGGTATAGGTGCGCAAATAATTAAAGACCTTAATGTCAAAAATATGATATTGCTATCAAGAAGTAGAAAAAAAATTATCGGACTAGATGGGTTCGGTTTGAGAATTAAAAAACAAATAATTATAAAATGAAAAAAATTCTTATTATTAACTCTAATTATTATAACAAAATATCAAAGAATTTAGTTTTAAATGCGAAAAAAAAATTACTAAATGCTAAGTTTAAAGTAAGCATTTTAGATATTCCAGGTGCTTTTGAAATACCAATTGCAATAAGAAAAAATATAAAAAAATTTGATGGTTTCGTCGCAATCGGTTGTGTGATAAAAGGACAAACGCCTCATTTTGACTTGTTGTGTTCTTCTTTGTTTAATTCAATATTAGACATTTCTATAAAATATTCCAAACCAATAGGAAATGGCATAATTACCGCTTTAAATATGAGTCAAGCTATACAAAGAAGTAAAAAAAATAATTTTAAAAAGCCTAATAAAGGGTCTGAAGCAGCTAATGCTGTCATATATATTTTAAAAAATGGACCCAAAAAAATCTAAAGCATCATCACCAAGAATTAAAGTGATTCAAAAATTATATAATTCTCTTATGAATCCTGGAGCTGAAATTGAATACCCGAAAAGTCAGTATAAAAAATTTATAAAAGACGTAGTAAGTGGTACTTTAGAAAGATCTGATTTAATCGAAGAAAAAATTAATTTATATCTTTCTAAAGATGTAAATTTGTTAAAAACTGACAAATTGTTAAAAATTATATTGTTTGCTGCAATTTTTGAGCTTTTATTTAAACATAAAACTCCCAAAAAAGTGATTATTAACGACTATTTATTAGCTTCAGAATATTTCTTAGAAAAAATTCAGACAGGATATTTAAACGCCATATTAGATAAAATAGCTAAACAATTAAGAGTGGAAGAGTAAAAAATTGAAATTTACACGAAGTTTAGCTTGCCTTTTTTAAATTAATTTGGCATTTATGCGCATTATATTATGACTGACTATTTAGAATTACTGTATTTAATAACTTTCACGGGTATTTTAGCTGTAGCATACAGTTACCTGCTTTCTGGTCAGATACTTTCATCAAATGCTGGGAATGCAAAAATGCAAGAAATAGCTGAAGCTATTCAAATTGGAGCTAAAGCATATTTAAATAGACAATATAAAACTATTGCTATCGTAGGAATAATTGTTTTAGCTATTGTAACTTATTTTTTTAGTTACCTTGTTGGAATTGGATATTTTATTGGTGCTTTTTTGTCTGGTGTAGCAGGTTATGTAGGAATGCTTATCTCAGTTAAGGCTAATGTAAGAACATCTGAAGCTGCAAGACACAGTTTACAAGCTGGTTTAACAATAGCTTTTAAATCAGGTGCAATAACGGGTTTGTTGGTCGCAGGTTTGGCCTTATTAGCTATAACATTTTATTACATTGTCCTTATTAATTTAAACGTAGATAATAGAGAAATCATTAATGCTCTTGTTGCTTTAGGTTTTGGGGCCTCTTTAATTTCAATTTTTGCAAGACTTGGTGGAGGAATTTTTACAAAGGGTGCCGATGTAGGCGCTGATTTAGTAGGAAAAGTCGAAGCTGGTATTCCAGAAGATGATCCAAGAAATCCCGCTGTAATAGCAGACAATGTAGGAGACAATGTGGGAGATTGTGCTGGTATGGCAGCAGATTTATTTGAAACTTATGCAGTTACAATTGTAGCTACTATGGTTCTATCTTCAATTTTCTTTCCCGATAATTATAACTTAATGATTTATCCTTTAGCAATTGGAGGCGCTTGTATCATAACGTCTATAATAGGCACTTGGTTTGTAAAACTAGGTAAAAATAAAAATATTATGGGCGCTCTTTATAAAGGATTTATTGTTACAGCTCTTACATCTCTTTTAATTTTATATCCTGTAACCAATACAATTGTTGGGTTAACAGAAACATATACCAACAACTCAAAAACATTTAACGGGATGGATCTTTATATTTGCGGTGTTGTTGGTTTCATAATTACTGGTTTATTAATTTGGATAACTGAATATTATACCGGCACAAATTATAGACCTGTTAAGTCAGTCGCTCAATCATCTACCACAGGTCATGGAACAAATGTTATTCAAGGTCTAGCTATTTCAATGGAGGCAACTGCAATACCAGCATTAATTATTGTAGCAGGAATTTTATATACAAATGAATTAGCAGGATTGTATGGTATTGCTATAGCAGTTACAGCAATGCTAGCTCTCACTGGCATGGTAGTAGCTTTAGATGCTTATGGTCCAGTTACAGATAATGCAGGAGGCATAGCTGAGATGTCAAAACTTCCAAAAAATGTTAGAAGGACTACCGATGCTCTGGATGCTGTTGGAAACACAACCAAAGCAGTTACTAAAGGTTATGCTATTGGATCTGCAGGATTAGGAGCTTTAGTACTCTTTGCAGCTTATACTGAAGATATAAAGTATTTCTCCACTGTTAAAGGATCCGCTCTTGAAGGAGTAAATGTTACTTTTGATTTATCTAACCCATTTGTTGTGGCAGGATTACTAATTGGTGGAATGTTACCATATTTATTTGGATCAATGGTTATGCAAGCTGTAGGTAGAGCAGGTGGTTCTGTTGTTATTGAGGTAAGAAGACAAT
>MDTA01164908.1_pt1 | contig 10695 bp, 8 predicted proteins | sample 811151 | NCBI WGS metagenome assembly MDTA01 (sample SAMN05326648, study PRJNA326480) | marine metagenome | isolation source: seawater | place: Indian Ocean: South | collected 2010 | reverse complement strand
GAAGTGCCACTCATTAATCCTAAACAGATCCATTTTTTTTGCATATTTTTATTTATTTATAACAATTTTTGTATAATAGTTGCTTAAGTAAATATCACTATGAAAAATATGTTTTTACAAGAAATACAAGATCGAGGCTATCTCAATCAATGCACTGATTTTGATAAACTTAGTAATATTTGCAATAAAGGTTCAATATCTGGCTACATCGGTTTTGATTGTACAGCTCCAAGCCTTCATGTTGGTAGTTTGTTGCAGATAATGATTTTGAAATTAATGCAAAAACATGGTCATAGACCAATCGTTCTTTTAGGAGGTGGTACTACCCTTATTGGTGATCCATCAGGAAAGGACTCTACTAGAAAAATTTTAGCGCAAAATGAAATCAGAGATAATATTAAAAGTATTAAAAAAGTTTTTAATAAAATTTTAGATACGTCAAATAAAAAAACTGCACCTATATTTGTAGATAATGCCGATTGGTTGACAAAATTAAATTATATAAAATTTTTGAGAGAAATAGGGAGCCACTTCACATTAAATAAAATGCTTACGTTTGATAGTGTAAAACTCAGATTAGAAAGAGAACAGTCACTAAGCTATATGGAATTCAACTATATGATTTTACAAGCATTTGACTTTTATCAATTATTTAAAAATAATAATTGTGTCCTTCAAATTGGCGGATCCGATCAGTGGGGTAATATTGTTAGTGGTGTGGATTTAATTAGAAGAATTCTTAAAAAAGAAGCTTATGGTTTAACTTCGCCGCTTATTACATTGGCCTCAGGTGCAAAAATGGGAAAAACTGAAAATGGAGCTATTTGGTTAAATAAGGATCAATTATCACCCTATGATTATTGGCAATTTTGGAGGAATACGGATGACAGAGATGTAAAAAGATTTTTAAATTTTTTTACAGAAATTGAGCCAAAGGAATTAGAAAATATTTTAACAAAAGAAAAAAATATAAATAATCTAAAAGTTTTATTGGCTAATGAAGCAACCAAGATACTTCACGGTAATGAAGCTTCAAAAAAAGCTGAACAAACTGCAAAAGATACATTTGAAGGCCGAGGTTTGGGATCTGACCTACCAGAGATCGAGATAAAATCAAATTTAATAAAAAAAGGATTAAATATTTTAGATCTAATTGCTGATAATAATATTTTGTCATCAAAAAGCGAGGCGAGAAGAGCAATAATAAATAAAGGTTTTAAGATTAATGATAATATAATAGAAGACGAGAAAAAAATAATTCAAACAAAGGATTTCAAGAATAATATCTTAAAGCTTTCTTACGGAAAGAAAAAACACTACCTGATAAAAATTATTTAGTTTCTTTTCTTTTATCAATAATTTTTTGTATAAATCTTGGTGTTAAAGTTCTAATAGGATTAATAGTTGTTTTAATTTTACCCCTCGGTCCTTTCATTTTAAAACTTACACCAAATAAACCCTCTCCAGCTTCTTTAGGTATGACGATATTGCCAATAACAGGTATTTTTGAAATCATTTTGTTTACAGTTTTTGCTGGAACCAAAGTTCCTTTTAAACTAGTTAAACCATTTTCATCTTGATAGCCTTCCATTATAACAGACATGCTTGGTCCTAAAGCTAATATTTCATTTAACTTTAAAAAATTTTTATTTTTTTTCATACTAATTTCTAATACATCAAAGGTTAAGCCCTCGCCCTCTGCCAAATCTGCTAAACCCCTTAGATCAGCTAGTGATAAGAGTTTAATTACTCCAGGTGCACTTACTACTTTAAAGTCTTCAATTTTTAATTTGGAGTCTGAGGTTGAACCATCAATTATAGATGTGAAGAGTAATTTTCCACCAGAAAGTCCGTCAAAAAAGCTATAATCTGTTAACAATGGTCTTGTCAAATCAGAGTAAATTTCCAAATATCTTTTTTGGGAGTTTTTGTTCATTTTCATAGATATGTCTAAAAAATTATTTCCACCAAAATCACCTTTTGAAGAAATTTTTACAAATTGCCCTTTCTTAATTTCACCGATTAATTTAAAATTCATTAAATTTTCTGACATTGGAACCTTGATATTTTGAAAATCAATCTCAACTTCATTACTTATTTTTTGAAATAGATTCTCCTTACCTGTGCCCTTTAAAAATTTTCCTAAATTAGTTGCATCAAATTTGCCTCCCTTAACTAAAATTTTCTTGCCATTTTTAATATAAAAATCATTGTTTTGTGTTTTTACCTCTATTTTTTTAAAAGATGTAAGTTTATTCCCATTTAATTTAAGATTATTTATTTTAATTAAATTTTCTTCTTCTTGGAAATTTAGATTTTTAAAAAGGATTACGTCTTTAAACTTCTCTAAAACTAAAGATATGTTAGCGATAGAATTACTAGTTTTCTTATAATTAATTAAATCTAATTTAAAATCATCTTTAAAATCAAAATCAATTATCAGGTTTGTTAGATCATTATTGAAACTGTTTTCTATATTTATTTTAAGATAATCTTTTTCATTAAATGAATATTTTCCCTCTCCTTTGATACTAATTTTTTTTGGGGAAAATCTCGAAGAAAGTTTAAAATTTGTTAAATAAATTTTTTTTATTGGTTTATAAAAAAAATCGTTTTTAATTGGTTTTAATAATTCAAAATAACTTTTTTCTAATTTTCCTGAAATATCATATTCATAATTTTTTACCTTATAGGTGTTATCTAAATCAATATATAGATTATTATTTAAATCTACTTTTAAAGTTTTTATTGTATCGGCAAATTTATATTTATTTAAGAATCTAGAATATTTATTATACAGGCTATTACTATAATTTAATTTGGAATCAAAATTTGAATTTATTTTAATACCATTTTCTAAATTCAATTTTATATCACCATCTGAAATTTTTATATCCTCTAAACTCCCGTATATGTTTTTAATTAAAATATCATTTTTATCTGCAAAAAAACTCATATCCACATCTGATAAATTTAAACCACTAAATAATTCTGCTTTTAATCCCCTAACAGTTCCTCTAGCAATAAAATTTTCAAACTTTCCTTGATTTGATAAAAAAATTTCAATTTCTGAAATTAATTTCCCTTCTTTTATTTTATTATTTAAAAAACTTTTAAAATTTGAAGGTTTGATCATTTCTGATAACTTATTAATTTGGGAAATATCTAACTCTTCTAAAATAATATTAGTTTTTTTAATTTTAAGATCAGACTTTAATAGAGATAAAAAATCAATATAAACTTGTATATTTTGAACTGGTATTGATAAGTTTTTATAATTAATTTTAGGATTTTGCGTCTCTAGAAATAGACTTAATTCTTTAAGGTTTATTTTAAATTTGATTGTTTCTAAATTTGTTTTAAAATTTTGCGTTTGAGAAATTTTATTAGATATTAGTATATTAAATTTATTTGTCTCAATGCCGATAGTTGATAATACTCCAATAAGAATGATTAATAAAAAAAATAGTGTAATAACTAGACTAATTATAACTTTTTTCATTGCTTTAATTTAATTCCTTCTTCAATAAATTCATCAATATTTCCATCAAGAACACTTGTGGGATTTGTGCTTTCAATTTTATTTCTTAAATCTTTAACCAATTGATAAGGTTGTAATACGTATGATCTAATTTGATGACCCCAGCCTATATCTGTTTTAGTATTTAATTCTTTTTGATTTTCCTCTTCTTTTTTCTGCATCTCGTGCTCATACAATCTTGCTTTAAGCATTTTGAAACAGGTTTCTTTATTTTTGTGTTGTGACCTTTCATTTTGACATTGAACTACAATTTTTGTTGGGATGTGAGTAATTCTGACTGCACTATCTGTAGTATTAACGTGTTGTCCGCCTGCTCCACTAGATCTATAAGTATCAATTCTCAAATCTTTTTCATCAATTTTGATATTTATATCGTCTTCTATCGCAGGATATACCCATACACTTGCGAAACTTGTGTGTCTTCTAGCTCCGCTATCAAAGGGTGAGATACGGACGAGCCTGTGTACTCCGGACTCTGATTTCATTAAACCATATAAATAGTCACCTTCTACTTTAACAGTAGAAGATTTTATTCCTGCTTCTTCTCCTTTGTGTTCACTAATAATCTGATAACTATAATTTTTTTTATCAAACCACTTCATATACATTCTTCTAAGCATATCTGCCCAGTCTTGGCTTTCGGTGCCGCCTGCTCCAGCATGTATCTCAAGATAGATATTATAATCATCGTTTTCGCCAGAGAGAAAACAATTTATTTCTCCTTTTTTGATCTCTTGTAAGATTTGATCAATTTTTTTTTCACAATCATTGATTGTGTCATCATCATTTTCTTGTGAGGCTAAATTATAAAGATCTTTTAGGTTATTGAAATCTTTAAAAGATTTATTATAAGAATTAAAAATATCTTCTAAAATTTTTTTTTGTTTAATAGTTTTTTTTACTAAATTCTTATTTTTCCAAAAGTTATCTTTTAAAGTGATTTTTTCTAGTTCTTTTATTTGAATTTGAACTTTCTCTTTATCAAAGATACCCCCTGATATTATTTAGAGATTTTTCTATTATAACAAATTTTGTTTCTATATTTTCCATTAGTAAAACTGTCTAAATTTAACTATATTATCACGACCATTAGTAGAGATATAATTTTTATTATTTAAATTGTTAATATCTGTTAATTTTAATGCCTCGACGATAGAACTTTTGTCTCCTTGAGCTGATTTTGCTCCAGTGTCATAATTTAAAGATGTTAAAAAAATATTTTCTGGAATTTCAAAATCGCTAAAGTCTTCTTTGTAAAGAGCATTTTCTATAAAATCTTTAAACACTGGAAGCGCCGCTTTTGATCCAGTCTCATATCGGCCAAGTGTTTTTGGATTATCATAACCAATATAGACGCCAATAACTAAATTTGAGGAAAAACCTATAAACCATGCATCGTAATTATCATTTGTTGTACCAGTTTTACCCGCAAGAGGTACATTGAGAGATTTTAATTTTTTTGCAGTTCCTCTTTGAACGGCTCCTTGTAAAATTGATGTCATTTGGTAAGCAGTTTCCTCACTCATAACCCTTGCAGTATTATTTTCTATTTTAGGAAATTCAAAATTTTCATTTATAAATTTATCACAACCTATACATTTTCTACTTTTTTCTTGAAAAATTGTTTTACCTCTTCTGTCTTGAATTCTGGAAATTAATTTTGGATCAATTTTTTTCCCCCCGTTCACAAATGGGGCGTATGCAGCTGTCAAATTCATTAATGTAGTTTCAGCCGCACCTAAAGAGACTGACAGTAATTCTGGAATTTCATCATAAATATTTAATTTTTTAGATAAATTTAAAATTTCATCTAGACCTAACACTTTAGCAATTCTCACGGTCATCAAATTTCTAGAATATTCAATACCTTTTCTTAATGTTGAGGGACCATAAAACTTTTTACCGTAATTTTCAGGTTTCCAATTTTTAAGTCCAACTCCTTGACTTTCAACAAAAGGAGCATCGAGGATTATAGTATTGGGTGCAAAACCTTTTTCTAATGCAGCGGCATAAACGATTGGCTTGAAGGCAGATCCAGGTTGTCTTTTTGCTTGAGTAACTCTATTAAACTCACTTTTTTTAAAATTAAAACCTCCAACTAATGCATAGACTTGGCCTGAAAACGGATCTAAAACTACGATACCGCCATTAACTTTTGGATATTGTTTCAAATTCCAAAAGTTATTCTCTTTTTTCACAAAAATAATATCTCCAACTTTATGAATATCCTTAATTAATTTTTTTTTGGGTACAGACCACTTTAAATTGGCAAAAAGTAAGGTTTGTTCATTTTTTTCTTTTTTTTTGTCAATTATTTGAAATTTAATCTTGTTGTTTTCTACAGAAGTGATCTCAGCAAAATACCAATTTAAAGTTGGATCTAATTTAAATTGAGAAACTTTTTTCACCCAATTTTTATTTTTAATCTTATTTGTAATTGGTCCTCTCCAACCTCTTCTACGATCGTAGTCTTCAATACCCTTTCTCAAAGATTTTAGAGCTTTTATTTGATAATCAATTTTTAAAGGCGTGCTTATACTTAAACCTTGAGAATACAATTTTTCAAAACCATAAATGTTTTTTACTGTTCTTCTCACCTCTTCAGTATAAGAATTTGCTTCATTAACAATTTCAATTTTTCTTTTTTTAAGTTTTAATTTTGTCTCTTTTAAATTATTCAATTCTCGTTTTGAAATAAATTTATTTTCAGCCAGATTCTCTAAAACTAAATTTCTTCTAAATTTTGCTATTTCAGGATACCTATAAGGATTATATTTACTTGGAGCTTTAGGTAAAGCAGCTAATAATGCTGCTTCGGAATAATTAAGCTCTTTGATCGATTTGTCAAAAAATTCTAAACTAGCTGCTGCTATTCCATAAGTTCCTTGGCCTAAATAAATTTGATTAAGATAAAGCTCTAAGATCCTTTCTTTTGTATATGCTCTTTCTATTCTAAAAGCTAAAATTGCCTCTTTTATTTTTCTCTTTATTGAAACCTCGTTAGTAAGCAAAAAGTTTTTTGCCACTTGTTGCGTAATTGTTGAAGCACCTTCCAGTCTTTTATTTTGTGAAATATTTTTTATATTTTTAAAAACTGCTCTTAAAATACCTTTTGCGTCTATTCCTGGATGGCTAAAAAAATTCTTGTCTTCAGCAGAGAGAAATGAGTTTACAACTTTATCGGGAATAGATTCATAAGGAATAAATAATCTCTTTTCAATAGCATATTCTGCTATTAATTTATTGTTTTCAGAATAAACTCTGCTCGAGATCGGAGGTTGATAATTTGATAATTTTTTATAATCCGGTAAGCCAGCAGAAAAATACCATAGTGTTGAAAAAGTAAAAAGTATCAAAACAGCACAAAAAGCTATTACAAATTTAAGCGAAAAGTTGAGAAATTTAAACATTGTTTAAATAATAATAACAATTCTGACTATCTTAGGGCATAGAATAATTTAAATCATTTATTTATGCACAAAATTGTATAAAATAAGCATTATGACAAATTTAAAAATATCTAATTACAAAATTTTAAAAGGAATTCTTAAAAAATGGAAAAAAACTTATATATTGATGCCTCGCATCCAAATGAAACTCGTATCGTTCTTAAATCAGACACTTCAATTGAAGAATATGAATTTGAAGATAAAAACAATTTAAATTTTAAGAACAATATATATCTAGCAACAATTAGTAGGGTTGAACCATCTTTGCAGGCGGCTTTTGTCAATTTTGGACGAGAAAGACATGGTTTCTTAGCGTTTAATGATATTCAGTCCGACTATTACCAACTACCCTCAGAAGATAAAGAAAAAATTAAAGAGGCTGAAGAAAAAATAAGAGAAGAATTAAAAGATAAGACTATTGATGTGAACCCAGATAATTTACAAACAGACAATCAATCTGAAAAAGATGAAAAAAATATCGAAAATGATAATCAGATTGAAAAAGATAACAGTAAACGAGAATATAGAGAAAGGGTCAAATCATCGTTCGGTATAAAAAGATACAAAATACAAGAAGTGATTAAACCAGGCCAAGTAATTTTAATACAGGTAATTAAAGAAGAGCGTGGTCAAAAAGGTGCTGCGCTTACCACATTTATATCTTTAGCGGGAAAATATATGGTACTGATGCCTAACACTCCAAAGGGTGGAGGAATATCAAGAAAAATTTTTAACTCAACAGATCGTCAAAAAATAAGAAATATTCTTAACGAGATAGAAATACCTAAAAGCATGGGAGTTATTGTAAGAACAGCAGGTGCTAATAAAACTAGAAATGAAATTGAAAAAGATTTTCAAAACACATTAAAAACTTGGGAAGAAATTAAAGATAAAGCTTTAGATTCAAATGCACCATCTTTAGTTTACGAAGAAGGTGATATTATTAAAAGAACTTTAAGAGATACTTACGATAATGATACTAAAAATGTTTATGTTGAAGGTAACGAAGCTTATCAAAAAGCAAAAAAATTTATGAAAGAGTTAATGCCTAAAAGTGTGAAAAATATAAAAAAATATCGAGGCAAAATACCTTTATTTCATGATGCGAATATAGAAAAAGAACTAAACAATATTTATGAACCAACGGTAAAACTTAAGTCAGGAGGTTATCTAGTTATTAACCCTACAGAAGCATTGGTTTCAATTGATATAAATTCTGGTCAGTCAACAAAGCAAATTAATATTGAAAAAACTGCTTTAAATACAAATTTAGAGGCTGCTGTTGAAATAGCTCACCAAATAAAATTAAGAGACTTATCGGGTTTAATTGTTATAGATTTTATCGACATGATGAATTTTTATAACAGAAGAACTGTCGAAAAAAAAATGAGAGAAAGTATCAGAAAAGATAGAGCCAGAATTCAAATTGGAAGGATTAGTAATTTTGGACTTTTGGAAATGACAAGGCAAAGGTTGCGAGAAGGTTCAATTAAATGGGAAACACAATTATCTCTATCTTCTTTTTCTCAAAAAATTTTAAAAAAAATTCAACACTTAGCTTTCACAGATAAAATAAAAATTGTTAATACTTATGTTCCAGAAAAAGTAAAAATCTTCATAGAAAAGAATTTATTAGATGAATTAAAATATTTTCAGAAAAAATATACTTTTGAAGTAAATATAATGTCAAATGACAAATTTATTATTCCTGAGTATAAAATAGATTTATTAAATAAATCAAAAAAACTTGTAAATTCAATTGAAAATATAAATTCAATTATTGAAGTTAAAAAAATTAAAAAAAACGTATTAAAAGACAAAAAAAATAAAGAAAAAGACTCATCTAAAGGTAAAGAAAGAGCTAAAAAGACTAAAACAAAAAAGAAGATAAGAACTCTTTGGGTAAGAAGAAAAAAGAAAAAATTAAATTAGTCCTTTTGTCGGAGAGCTTGGGATTGCAAAATAACTTTTTTTCATACGTCCAGCTAAGTATGAATTTCTTCCAGAAATAACTGCATCTTTAAATGCTTTTGCCATCAAAATTGGTTTTTTTGAATTTGCGATCGCGCTATTAATTAGAACACCATCACATCCTAATTCCATTGCTATGGTGGCATCTGATGCAGTTCCTATACCCGCATCAACTATCACTGGTACTTTTGATTGTTTTATTATAAGTGAAATATTTACCATATTTTGTATGCCTAAGCCTGATCCAATCGGAGATGCTAAGGGCATAATTGCTGAAGCACCATTATCTTCTAATTTTTTTGCTAACAAAGGATCGTCTGTACAATAAACCATAACTTTAAAACCTTCATTAGCAAGTATTTTTGTGGATTTAATAGTCTCAATCATATTAGGATAAAGAGTTTTTTTATCTCCTAAAACTTCTAATTTTACTAATTTCCACCCGCCCATTTCTCTTGCTAACCTCAGAGTCCTTAAAGCTTCATCTGAACTATAACAACCTGCTGTGTTTGGTAAATAAATTATTTTTTTTGGATTTAAGTAATCAGTTAAAATTGGTTTTTTTTTATCTAAAATATTAATTCTTCTTACTGCAACAGTTACCATGTCAGCTCCTGAGGCTTCTACAGCTTTAGCAGTTTCCTGGAAATTTTTATACTTTCCAGTTCCTACTATTAGCCTAGATTTGATCAACTTACCGGCAACTTTGAGAATATCTTTTTTCAATTTAACCACCTCCAATAAAAGTTACTACTTCTAGTTTATCATCATCTTTTAAGAATTTTTTGTTATAGTGAGCTTTCGAGATTATTTTTCCATTGTACTCAATTGCAACTTTTTTATTGGATAACTTATATTTTTTTAGAACGTCTAATATTGAGTAATTAGATTTTATGACTACTTTTTTTCCATTTAATTGTATTTTTGCCATAATTAAGTTATTCAGTACCAAGAAATTATGAAAATTATAATTCTTAATGGACCAAACCTCAACCTTTTAGGTGAAAGGGAAAAAAAACAATATGGCAGTTTTACTTTAGAAGATATTGAGAAAAATTGTAATGAATATGCAACTAAAAATGATATTAAACTTTCAATGTTTCAATCGAATATTGAAGGAGAGTTGGTTGAAAAAATACAAACCTCTAGAAATAATCAAGATGGTTTAATTATTAATGCTGGTGGGTATACACATACCTCAGTAGCTATTCACGATGCCTTGAAAATATTAAAAATTCCAATTATAGAATTGCATATTAGCAATATTTATAATAGAGAGGAATTTAGACATAAATCTCTTATTAGTAATGTTGCAAAAGGGATTATCTGTGGTTTTGGAGCCAATGGATATGTGATGTCACTAAGTGCTATGAAAAAATTTTTAAAAAAATGAAAATTGACAAAAAGTTAATTAAAGAATTAGTAGAAAATCTTAAAGAGTTTGACTTAACAGAGCTAGAATATCAAGAAGGGCAAACTAAGGTAAAAGTTTCAAAGGCTTCTAAAGGAGTAGATCAATTAAAAACGAGTGCTGTAGTTCCTCAAAATAAAGCTGTACTAAAATCTTCTGATGAAAGCGATGGTATAAGAGTAAAGTCTCCAATCATAGGGACAGCTTATTTAGCTGCAGAACCAGGAGCTAAAAAATTTGTTGAAGTTGGAGATAAAATTAAAAAAGGTCAAACAGTAATGATTGTTGAAGCAATGAAAACAATGAATCATGTGCCCTCAACT
>MDTA01012200.1_pt1 | contig 10695 bp, 6 predicted proteins | sample 811151 | NCBI WGS metagenome assembly MDTA01 (sample SAMN05326648, study PRJNA326480) | marine metagenome | isolation source: seawater | place: Indian Ocean: South | collected 2010 | reverse complement strand
TTAGTCTGGTTAGAGCGCCGCGCTCATAACGCGGTGGTCGCAGGTTCAAATCCTGCTGGGTCCACCTTTTGTATCGAAACCACTTCAAAACAGAGCGGTCTCGTCGGTGTATGAATGGGCGGATGCGCAGTGCACTTTTGCTTTGCATAATCGCAATGCTATCGCTCTCTGTGCCTTCTTCAGTAGCACAGGGCCCTCTACCCAGTATTGTCTTGGAATGTGATCAACAATCTGTCACAATTGAGGTACACCCTGGCTCAAGTAAGGTGGGCAATGTGGATTGCACCCTGTCGAATCCATCGGTTCATGCAATGTCGGCAGATATCATTGTGTCTTCAGAAAATCTCTCCCACGCTGCACCCGGTTCAGTGACAATTGCATCTGGTCAAGATGCTACATTCCAGGTTGTTTTACGAGGAGAATCCACGATGTCCCCTTCGATGATTGATGTAGCAATCAATGCCACAGTCACTACAATCAATGGAGTCCCGTGTACATTTGGATGCCCTGAAGATTCAGCAGAGGTGGACGTGAAGATTGTACAGTTTGCACGTATATCTGCACAGACTAGGACTGGGGAATTAAATCTAGGAATTGATCAATCCAGTGAGGTGGTTATCGATTTACAGAATCTTGGAAATGGTCAAGATTCCTTTGTCATTGAGATCGAGAATAAGACCGGGCTCGAATCCCTAGGTTTCACTTTCGATGTCAAAGATACGGATAATCTCGCCCCTCAGGAGAAGGTGCCTCACAATTTCACAGTCATAACGGGGGGGGAGATACCTACGGGTACTTTCGAGATTGAGGTCTACATTCGTTCATCATTCGATTCTGAGATTGAGGTAATGGAGGTCTTCATTATCAAAGCAGAGGGTCCACCAGAACCTCTTGTATCTCTTGATTCCGATGAGACTGCCCTCGTGATGGGGGGCCTCTCTGTTGCGGGGCTAATTCTTGTTTTCATCGTTGTTTTCATGGGCGTTCGATCTGCTCGTCGTCGGCGATTATCAAGAGAATCCACTGAAGTTGATGAATGGAGTGAAGTAGACGTATACGATGACTTTGACGATCTCGACGACTTCATGTGAATGAGTTCAAGTTATGTTCATTCGGGGGCTAACCTCTTAATACGGGACCGGGTAGACGAAACCATAGGTGTCCGTAATGAAGTCAGTCCGTACTGTTATTGTCTTCCTGACGATTTATGCTCTCAGTATGTGGGTAGGTGCTGCGCATACCGTTGACGCACAAGCATCTCCTAACCCGGATATCGGTATTGTTTGCTCTCCTGCAAACTTCCCCATTGAGGTATATCCAGGTGCAACTCGAACCGGTACGACTTATTGCACTTTGAACAACCCAACAGCGTATTCTGAGAACGTGGCAATTACAGTGACAGCAGGCGGACTCGCTTATGCAGCGCCTGGAACCGTTACTGTTGGCGCCGGTCAAGAAGTGACCTTCGAAGTATCCGTCCGTGGAGATCAGCGTATGGCAGAAGGTCAGCGCACCGTATCAATCACTGCTCGCGTAGATACTGCGACTGGTGTCCCATGCGGAACCTGCACTCCAAAGACTACATCTGTTCTCGTCGTTATCAAGCAGTTTAGTCGCCTTCGAGTTGAAGCGGATGAACCGTTCAAGCAACTTCGACCAAAGGTCGACTACACTTTCAATTTCAAGGTCTACAATGATGGCAACGCATATGACCGATTCAACATCGATGTCGCTAACCGTGAGGACTTGGAGGATGCAGGATTCCAGATATCACTTCCACAGGTATCTACTGAGATTGAGGCACAGGCTCCACCTGACAATGTGCGTGTAATCATGCGCACACCGAAGGTTCAGGGCTGGTCCGATATCTATTACCAATTGCAGTTCCAAGCAACCAGCGACTATTCAGTTCGAACGGAAGGAGTGCCTAATTATCAAGTTCAGATGGTTACGATTTACATTCGTGGCGTGTATCTCCCCGGATTCGAGATGATTGGTTCCGTGATGATGCTCGGTCTCGCTGCAGCGGCAATTGCTCGAAGACATAGCGAAGATGAGGAGATGTCCGAAGATGAGGATGATCTCCCGATTCTAATGCTCTAGTTCGGCGTAAAACGGTAGGTTTCACAATCCACTTAGTTTCAACCGTTTCGTCAACGGTTTGATAACCTCCGGGCTGTGACTGTTCCCTAATGTCGGGTGGATTGTTAGACAGAGTAGACGTTGAAGCGGATGAAGAACCGGAGCCTGAGGCTGAGGAAACTACAGTTTCTGTGGCTGCAGTATCCGAGGATGTTGGGGGTTCAATGGATGGCCTCATGGGTCGAACATTTATGGCAATCTTATTGACAATCATTGCTCCTTTTTTTCTAGTCATGTGGCTAGGTATGTCCATTTTAGATACTCTCCTGCCTCTCATTCTTCTCGTTGGAGTTGCTGGAAGTTGGTTCTGGCTTGGTTTGGGAGATCCGAGGGGCAAAGGTTCCGCCGCCATCACTTCAGCAACCAGTGTTGTATTGGTCGCATTGATGCTCATGATTACCCCCTTCCTTCTTGCTAATGTGATTACAGGAACAATGTCCTTTGGAGGTGTTGACTTCAGTGATGATGGAGAGACCATGGGCATCAAAATTCGACAAAATGGTGGAAGTGGGTCCCATGATGCAGCAGTATCAATCTCCCAAGGAAATGTCGAAGTATATTCTGGAAACCACACTCTGACAATCGATAATTCGGATGGGCTTGGTGATTACGGCGTAATATCCATTCAAATGGCTGATTTTTACTCTGAAAATGCTTTACCTTCCTCACCTTATTCACTTTCATTGACAATAGCAAGCCAGGTGTGGGACAGGGAGCTCGATATGGCTGACACTTCTAGGACAATTACCGCTGCTCAGACATATGCTCGTCCTGTTCACACTAATTGTGAAGACAGCACTCGTTCTAATTGCCTACAGGGTGTAATTCTCGAGGTTTGGGCAGGGTTGGGGACTAATGTCGCATCCTCTGATCCATCACCCTTGCCACTCTCGGAATATCAGATGGAAGTCAGCTTATTGCGAGAGGGCAGCACTGTCCTGACTTATCCCACTGTTACTGTTGAACAAGGTGCAGCATCTTGGTCTTCGGATGGTAGCATGTATGGAGATGGCTCGGGGGCAGTTATCGACCTTACATCAAAATTAATTCTTGAGGGAAGTGCGACTTACACCGATTCATTCGCCAATTCTATGACATATGTTCCTGCAGATGAGTGGTCAGAAAATGATGTTGGCTGTTATGAATTATCCATCACTGTAACTCAGTCTTCGCCATGGTCCGATGGTTCATCTGTGACATACTCTAGTTACTACGACTATACTGAGGAAACCGAGGACGACAACGATGAAGGAACAAACAACAATATCGTTCGAGAGGAATGGAATCAGCGTAACGACGCCTGTTGATTAATCGAGATCACTGACTTCTGATCTGTCCTTCTCAGTTTTCTGGGAATCTGTGATTGTTTCGGAAGTTGTTTTCCTCTGTTCATCCCTTTCTTTCTGAATGTTCGCTGAATATTGAAGAGCCGCGATTCCAACAAGCACCGCACCTACCAATGATGCGGTGATTAATGGAAGCATACCTAACCCCTCAGTATCAGCAACAGGCTCAGTCCAAGATACTGATTCGGAAACAATAGGAAGCCCTCCGTAAGCACCTTCGATTGCTAGTTGAGCGGGCTGTATTATGCCACAGGTAATACTCTGGTCTCCGGTATCGACAACTCCTCTCCAGGTAAATTCCACAGATCTCGTTGACTCTCCTGGAATCTCAAGGACAGGGTACCCTCCTACATCTGCTGAAGAACCGTTGCCGATGAAACATTCGAGACCGATTCTTGCATCTCCCGAACCTGAGTTTGTAATCGTTGCATTCATCTTTACTCGACCGTCTGTAGATACACTAGTTTCCTCAGGTATGATTGAATCAATGGTTAGCATAGGTAATACATCTGATTCGTAGATGGTGGTAGTTTCAATCGGAAGATTCGTGGATGAACCGTAGTCTGCAAGTTGGGCGTTCCATGCTGTTTTGTAGGATTGAATCACAATCGTAGCGTCTTCATTCCATACTGTACCGTCTGCGAATCCGATTTCAACAGTCCTCAATGGGAGAGTCATGAGGCCCTGTTCGTTGGTGGGTATAGGATTGGTTGTGCTTGGGGGGTAGCCAAAATCAGCGATAGTAACAATTACTTCGTTAGCCCTGAACTGGATTGTCTGATCTAACTGGCGCTCCCAGAAATCGACAAGCGTTCCATGAACTGTAGATGAAGTGAGGTCAATCACCGTCTGGGTGCCTGCAGTGATGTGGTGGTCGTTTCGACTGTCCTTCATGTCGACTGCATTCATCTTGATACTCGCGCTATCTGCTGCTAAAATCGGGGTAGATCTGACAATGTCTGTAGCACTAAGGTTCAGCGAACCAACCACGTTGATTTTCGCCCCGTAGATATGTGCTCCATTGGCATTCATCGTACCTTGAATATCGATGTCAAATGTCCCTGGGTCGTTTACCATCCAGTTCTCATGCGGGATGTCTCCAATCGGGATTGTTTCCGTGGGCTTGATTCCAGGGTAATCGATTCGGATTTCGGATGAGAGAATCATCTCATACACGGGTGCTCCAGTGAATTCAATCCATGTGTCAGGTGATCCAGCCGAGAATGATATCGTATGGTTATCTCCTTCCATTGCAGTCGCAGTTCCATCAACAACAGCATTCATGCCGTTGAAGTAGGAGTTCTTGGCGGATGTAAGAATGACATCAAACGAGCCTTGCCGTTCTGCAGTTTCAATCATTATTCTCGAGCGATGTCCTTCGTCACTATTTCTCATCCATGAATAGTCTGTATCAGTCCATTCTGCATTCAATGAACCATTGGAAATAGAAAGTGTACCGCCTGGATGGACAATGATTCGACTCTCATTGGCGACGTCCAGATCTGCAGATATTGTCAAAGAAGCCCCATTAGCGATATCCACTACCCCATCAAAATCGTCGTCTTGGTCCCATATTACGTCACCTGTGATTGTGAGGTTTTGTCCTCCATCAGGTGGTTCTGTCGCTGATATGGTCCCAATTAGGGGTGTGCAAAGCATCATCAAGAACAGTATTGAGATTGAGGAGGCTAGTGTCTGAAGGCGTCCCATAGTGGTGGTTTCGTGGTAAGGTGTTTCAAGCCCTCGCTGAAATGTCCTCAATTGGATATTGACTAGTCGGTTAACTCTTCATTCGTGGATGGGTTGAAGGGCCGACGTTCTCACGTTGGGTCATGGTTCCTGAAGGACTGTTTGGGTCTATTGACCCACTTGGAGTTCTTGCTTTGCTTCTATTGTATGGGCCAGCATATCTTGCGAATACTGGTGCCATGATTTTTGGAAAATGGATACCTGAGGCTACAGGGATCCCGATTTGGCGAATTGATGGTGGGCGTAACTGGAAGGATGGCTTTCGACTTCTTGGTGATGGGAAATCTTGGAACGGTTTGCTTGGAGGCCCCTTACTAGCAGCTCTTCTCACGATGTTAGCAACCACTCTATGGAGTGGTAATGGTTTGGCCAGCAAACCATTCTATGACCCTATGATGGGGCTTGAACAAGCAGACCCATGGTTTGGTTTCCTTGGGGTGTATGGTTCCGCATTTTTCATCGGCTATGTCCTTGGATTGGGGTCTCTTATCGGAGATTCTGTTGGATCCTTCTTCAAGCGGCGCCGGGGTTTGAAGCGTGAAGGAGAGATATCCTCCAAGGCGCCTCTCCTCGATACATTGCCTTTCGCAATTACCTGTTTTATGTTTGGATTAGTACTATTTCCGAATCAGTTGTATGGTTCGTGGCAACTCATTCCTTCCATGATTTGGTTACTAATATTGACTCCAATTATTCATCGTTCAGTCAACGTTTTAGGTTTCAAATTAGGGCTGAAGTCAGTACCTTATTGATGTGGAATGGATTATGGGTTCGTTCCCTACCCTATACACTATGTCAGATGCAGTGGTTCTCATTGTAGGAGGGGGCGGTCGGGAACATGCCCTTGCACTCGGGTTGGTTGAATCACCCAGCGTTGGTTCGGTTCATGTCGCGCCTGGGAACGCTGGAACAGAGATGATTGCAACTAACCACGATGTGGCGGCATCCGATATTGACGGTCTTCTACATCTTGCGAAGAGAATCAATGCGGATCTTGTTGTTGTCGGCCCTGAGGGGCCACTAGTTGAGGGCCTCTCCGATCGTCTTCGAGAAGTAGGGGTTCCTAGTTTTGGGCCTCATGCTGAAGGCGCTCGCCTCGAAGGATCTAAGGAGTTTGCAAAGCAGGTGATGCTTGACCTCGGCGTCCCCACAGCGGCCGTGATTCGTATTAATTCACTAGATGAGATTGATGTTGCATTAGATGCCTTCGGTTCACCTTGGGTTGTAAAGAGGGATGTCCTTGCAGGTGGAAAGGGTGTAACTGTAACTGAGGATCGAGATTTCGCACATTCTACAGTTTCGGATGCGATCAATACCGATGGTTTCGTTCTACTTGAGGAATTCATGACCGGGGAGGAGGCAAGTATGCTTGTTCTCATGGATGAATCAGGATATGTATGTCTTCCAGCGAGTCAGGATCACAAGCGTGTTGGTGAAGGTGATATTGGACCGAACACTGGAGGCATGGGGGCCTATGCGCCTGCCCCAGTTGTGACAGAGGCAGTGAAGGCACAGGTTATTGAGACAATTGTTGAACCGATGCATGTGCATCTTAGCACACAAGCAGTTCCATATCGTGGTTGCCTCTATGTTGGATTGATGATTGATTCTGATGGTTCGCCAAGAGTTGTGGAATTTAATGTGCGATTTGGCGACCCAGAGACACAGGTAACTGTACCTCTTATCGCAACGGATCTAAATATTCTCCTTGGAGCATGTGCAAGTGGTTCTCTTGCTGACATCGATGTAAAATTCCATGATGCTGCTACAATGACGGTTGTTCTAGCTTCTGAGGGTTATCCTCAATCAGCCAAAACCGGCCGTATTCTGGGGGGCTCGGATGGTCGTATCGAAGAAGGTGAGTTTCGAGGCTTCATTCACCATGCAGGGACCCGTCAAGAGAGGGGTAAAATCGTCTCATCTGGGGGTCGCGTCTGTAGCGCTACAGGTATTGCCCCTAGTCTAAGTGAGGCTGCGTCCATTGCTTATCGTTTGATGGATGGTTTAGAACTCGAGGGTTCTCATCATCGTCGAGACATAGGATATCGGGCTCTTTGAGGCTAAGAAATCGTTGGACAGGTTCGGAATCCACAGTTCCCCTGCCCCCGTGAGCGTTATAACCGGAAGGAAAGTCGCGGAGGCGCTACAGCCTACAGGCTGAACCAAGAGAGGAAGCAACATGAGTGAAGAAGAGAACATGACCGCGGCGGAGTCACCGGGAATCTACGGATTCCTTGGTCCCGTACTGATGATTGCGATGATCGCCATCGCGTTCGCCGGTGCGTCCGTCAACTGGATCGATATGGCCGATACGGCCAACATGACCGACATTGCAATGCCCCTGGGCGTCCTGCTAATTGCAGGCGTTGCCGGGATATCTGCCCGTCCTATGCTCTCTTCAACCCCTCTCAATGGTTCTCGGGCCACGGCAGTCGTCATCCTCGGCGGTATTGCAGCATTGTTCGGTGCAGACGCAGCAGGTCATACCCTGTTGGGACTTATCGGTGCCATGACATTCCTGATTGTCCATACCTTTGAGCGTAATGATCGTATGGAGGAAGCCAACCTCAGTGTTGGTATCATTGCAGGTGCAATGATGGCTCTCACGTTGGCATCAAGTGCGTCGCTAACGGCTGGAGGGAATGCGAATGTGACATACTCCTTAGTCGATGTGAATCGTTCATACGCCATGAGTATCTTCATGTCGTTTTGGCTACTAAGTGTCGCACTAAGTGTCACCATGGTTACAGCCCTGCGTGGGCGGACTCAGTTCATCGCACCTGGCACTGGTCGATGGTTCCGGGATCTTCCAGATACCTTGCCTAACATCGTGCCCATAAGTTTCGGTGTCTGGTCCATCCTACATGTAATCAGTATGCTAAGCATGCGCCAATTAGCAGATACGGATGTCTACAATCTTGGGATTTACCTAGGAAACTGGTGGGCAGTCGTTGGTGGTATTTTCATGATGATAGTCGCTTACCTTCGTTCTGAGGGATGGGTCGTTGTATCCGCTTTGGTAGGTGCGAACTTCGTGCTTTACACTTTGACTATGCTACAAGATATTGCGTTTATCGATACTCTCCTCGCAAATAACGAGGGAGCATTGGACACTTTCCAGACATGGTTTACTGACACTCGTGGTGTCTTGATGTGGTTCTTTATCTGGTTCTTCGTGAACTTCGGAATCGTATCCATGGGTAACCGTGGACGTTTTGGATCGACAGCTTACCGTCGCGAGCCCGGTATGGCTAGCAAGTGGTTCTCAGAGAATGGATACACATTGGTTGTGATGTCTGCCCTGATTTTCGGGCTGTTCATTCGCACTGTGTGGAACATTCTACCGGCTATGAACGCTAACGGTACTGGACTTTGGGACATGACTGGAGGTTCTGACCCGTGGTACATGAAGCGTGCAGTGGACTATGTTGTAGCTCATCATAGTCATTTTATCATTGATGCTGACCGTGCTTACCCATTGGGTGGAGTCAATCCACGTCCGCCTTTGTTTACTTGGAGCCTTGCTCTCGGCGGACTTGCTATTCATTGGGTTACAGGCATTGATCTTGAGCAGGCCGTTTGGTTCAGCGTTGCGGGGATGCCTGCAGTCTTTGGTGCACTTATTGTGCTTCCAGTGGCTGCTTCGGCTCGTACTTTGCATAGCAAAAAGGCAGGTATGTTAGCAGCATGGTTGATCGCTCTAATGCCAAGTCACGTAGGCCATTCGACCTTCGGACTCGCTGATCACGATGCATTTGTAATCTTGGGGATATCACTCGCGTTTTACTTCTGGATCCGCACAGTGCAGAGCCTTGACGATCGTAAATTGATTGATGAGGCGGGTTTCTCTCCGGCTCTTCTTGTTAAGGCATACTCTGCAGCATGGAACAAGTACAAGCAAACGATGGTCCTCTCTTCATTGGCTGGCCTGTCTTTTGCTACCACTGCACTTGGATGGAAAGGGTTCGTGTATGGTCCAGGCGTTGTGTTCCTAATCTTCGCAATGCAGATTCTACTGAACATGTTCCGACGTAGGGACAGTATGCTGCTCACGATGGCAGCTGTGAATATGATGTTCCTTACGTTGCTTCTGACAATCCCTGTTTATGGGCACAACCAACTTCGTTTACTCTTTGAGGCGTCTGGTCTGCAGCCGATGTTCTTCATTGCTGGCCTGACTTTTGGTCTCGGCTGGACTGCTAGTGCTTTCCGTGACAAGCCATGGCTACTTGTTCTCGGAACAACCGCAGTTCTCGGTGCCACATTCGTAGGCATTCTTGCGTTCTTACAATTTGGCCTCAATGTCTACAATGGTTGGGACATCCTCTTCACTGGTGGTTACTATTTCTCCGCCAACAAGATATTTGGAACAATCGCTGAAGCACAGGCACCTGATCGTGCTACTTTGTTTGCTTCCTATGGTCCTATCGTGATGCTTCTAGGTGTCGGCTACGCAGTCCGCGGAATTTGGCTTGGATTACGGCGAAATGATCGTAGCCAACTCCTCATTGGTGGTTGGGTTATTATCGCAGCATACATGGCTTGGAGCGCTGGTCGTTTCATCTTCAACGCAACCCCGGCGATGGCCATTTCTGGTGCAATCGCGATGGTGATTCTTTGGGATTTCGTTGGTGCATCGAGTTTCGTTCGCGATTGGCGTCGCAAGGGTACGAGCACCCCTCGAGCCCGTGTTCGTTCTGTGGCTTCAGCCTCAAGATCCAATCCTATGGTTCCTGCACTTTTCCTAGTGTTCTTATTGGTGGCTTCACAGCACATGACCTACGGATTCGATTCAGCTATCCCTCGTGGTAGTGAGGAGAAGGCTGACGTCGATCAAGCGTTCCATAACATCGCTCCAGACTTGCTCCGAACATCTGTTCCTCTTCCTTGGCTTCCAGATATCCCATCAATATTGAACAGTGCATACCCTGAACCTGGAACTCAGGCATTCGACCAATATTGTCAAGGCTGTCGTTACATGGGTACCTTCGGCCCAGGATTCAATGGTGGTGATTGGAATCGTGCTTACGATTGGCTCGCGTCTCAAGATACGGATATGAGTTTCAGCGAGAAACCGGCTTTCGTTTCATGGTGGGATTATGGTTTCCAGGCCCTTGCTCAGGGACAACATCCGTCGGTATCGGATAACTTCCAATCGGGAATCCCAGCAACTGGTAATATGTTGCTAGCGGATGGTCAGGAAGATCTTGTGAGCCTCTTTGTAGTCAATCTTGCTCTCGGTGACCTTGTTCATTCAAAGAACGGCCAATTTACTCCGGGTTTTAGGAGTGCCCTAAGTCAACATATGAATGATGCACAGATTGACGAGTTCTACTCTGTAATTACTCTTGGCGGAGATGATGATTTTGTCCTCGATCGCACCATGCGTGTGGTCAAGAGCAGTATCCCAGATACTCCAGGTGATAGCCCCGTATACCTAATCACAGGACATCGCCTT
>MDTA01119985.1_pt1 | contig 10696 bp, 9 predicted proteins | sample 811151 | NCBI WGS metagenome assembly MDTA01 (sample SAMN05326648, study PRJNA326480) | marine metagenome | isolation source: seawater | place: Indian Ocean: South | collected 2010 | reverse complement strand
TATATAAATTATTTGTTCAATCGGATGCATTGAGTACCCAGACCAAGGACCAGGATTAACATTACGATGATGAACTGAGTGGGCAATTTTATATAAAAAAGGAATATGAAGCAATCTATGATAACAATAAAAATGAAAACTTTGCCATATTTGTAGTAATGGAAATAAAAGACAAAACCAAATCAAACCTTGATCAAAATAATATATTTCTATTTTACCAGAAGCAAAGGACCAAAGTAAAAGTGTTTCAAAAAAAATCCAAATTGGAACACCAAATACAAGAGTCCAAAACATATTATCATAAACATTGTTGTTAAAGGTAAATATTTTACTATTGAAATTTCTTTTATCTTTATCGTACAGAAATTTATCTCCTTGCCCTTTTCGTATAAAAAACCACCAGTGAAGTCCTCCTGCAACTAAAAAAATTAATATATAATTTCTTATAGCTACCATTGATATCCATTCAAATTCTATCTTTGACATCACTTCTATTGGAGGAAAAAGAAAAAAATATGTAAAGAAAGATATAAGTAAAAGAATTGTTCTATCTGATTTCTGTAACCAATAATTCCATATAAAAATTATCCATTTTTTTGGTGAAGGAGGCCAATCAAAAAAAGGGTAAAAGCCGATAGGTAATTTAGGATGAAAGTGCCAAGATTTTTTTTTCATTTTTTTATAAGAATAACATACTAATTAATTATTTGGCAAACTCAACTTTATCATTCTGCCTCCATCTACTTTCCAAAATTGACCTGTGACAAAACTAGCCTCTTCAGAAACAAGCCAACATATTAACTGAGCAACTTCTTTTGGATTACCTACTCTTCCAACTGGATGAATAGATTTTAATTTTTCATTAAATTTTTTATTATCACCTAGGCTTTTGATAAAATCTGAATTGAGATTTGTATTTATCCATCCAGGTGCTACGGCATTACATCTTACTCCTTTTGAACTATGATCAACAGCTATCGCTCTTGTTAATCCATGTAATCCTGCTTTGGAAGCGCCATATGCTGGGTGACGAGGATTGTTAGCTATACCTTCAATTGAACCAACATTAACTATCGATCCATTAGTTTTTTGTAAAAGAGGCATTGCGTATTTGATTAATAAAAAAGGAGCAGTTAAATTAACTATTAAATGATTGTTCCATTCTTCTAATGTAATTTCCTCCACTGTATTTTCCTTCATAATCCCAGCGTTGTTTATTAATATGTCTAATCTTCCAGCAGTATCATTAATTTTCGAAATAATTTTTTCGGGTGCTTTACTATCTTTAAGATCAATCAGGATATCTTCATGTGATGATTTTCTACGTTGAGCACAAAAAACTCTTGCACCTTTCTCAGCTAATATATTTGCGGTGGCAGCTCCCATGCCAGAAGAACCACCTGTTACTAAAGCAACTTTGTTTTTAAAATTAGTCATACAACTGGTTTAGCTCCATTTACTTCTACAACTGATCCACACATATATCTAGAGTCATCAGACAATAGAAATAATATAACATCAACGATATCTCTTGGTTCAGCAATTCTGCCTAATGGCACAGTTTTATTTAAGTCTTCTATTGCTTTATCAGGATTCAAGCCTCTTACTTCAAAGCCACTCCTGATCATTTGAGTATTTACTTCATTAGGACAAACAGCATTCACTCTAATACCTTGATTAGCATGGTCTAATCCTAAACATTGCGTTAAAGATGCTATTGCTGCTTTAGACATAACATATAAAGGGTGATTTGGTCCTGGGCGCAAACCCCAACAAGAAGATATGTTAACAATAGCACTTCCTGAATTCATCAAAGGTATACTAGCTCGACACAATCTAAAAGGAGCCTCAACATTAACTTTCATAGTTAAATTGTAATCATCATCAGTAACTTCATCAATTTTTCCCCTAGTTATGACTCCAGCAATGTTACATAAAAAATCAATACCGTTTAATTTGTTGTATACTTTCATTGGTAAATCATCACAAAATTTAGAGTCCAATAAATTACCATCAAAATTTGCATCAGCTCTGATATTTGATGTATTTATATCTGTCACGGCAACTAAAGCTCCCTCTTTCTTTAAAGCTTCTACTAAAGTGCTTCCAATTCCACCATTAGCACCTGTTACTAGTACTTTTTTATTTTTAAATCGCATGTATATTTAATCATATCATACAATTTTGAAATAAATTTAAAATAGATAAGTTGGAATTATAAAGAATGGTCGGGGAGAAAGGATTCGAACCTTCGACCCCCTGGTCCCAAACCAGGTGCGCTACCAGGCTGCGCTACTCCCCGAAAAGATAGCCCTTATAATGATTATACATGTAAAAACAATTAATTAGTTTGAAATTAAAAAAATTATAAGCTAAATTATACTTAATTGGGGTGCTTAAATGCTGAGATTTATACCCTTGAACCTGATCCAGATAATGCTGGCGGAGGGATTTATGAAAAAAATTTACATAACTACCATATTACTAATCTTTATAAATTTTTCAGTTTATTCTAATGAAAATAATACATTAACAATTTACACATATGATTCATTTGTTTCAAAATGGGGGCCTGGACCTATAATAAAAAAAAGATTTGAAGAAAAATATAATATCAATATTAATTTTGTAGCTTTAGATAGTGCTGCAACACTTTTAAACAAAGTCATTTTAGAAGGCTCATCAACAAAAGCAGATATAATTTTAGGATTAGATATGAATTTATTTGACGAAGCAAAAGAATCAAAATTATTTTCTGATCATTACTTAAAAAATATCAATAAAAAAATTAATTTACCAATTAAATGGGATAGTAAAAAATTTGTTCCATATAATTACAGTTATTTTGCTTTTGTTTATAATAACAAAATTTTAAAAGAACCTCCTAAATCTATGAATGAATTAATTAATTCAACAAATGCACGTATAGTTATTCAAGATCCACGAACATCAACACCTGGGCTTGGATTATTAACTTGGATGAAGGCTATATATGGAGATAATGCTTATAAAGAATGGAGAAAATTAAATAAGAAAATTATTGCAGTTACAAAAGGTTGGACTGATTCATACTATAACTTTTTTTTAGAAGGGGAAGCTGATATAGTTTTAAGCTACTCTACATCTCCTGCAGCTCATATAATGTTTGAAAATAATTATGATATTTCTGCAGCAATCTTCGATGAAGGTCATTATATATCTATAGAATTTGCGGGTATTTTAGAAATTTCAGAAAATAAAGATTTAGCAAATAAATTTCTTCAATTTATGATTTCAAATGATTTTCAATCAGTTATTCCATCAACAAATATTATGTATCCAGTAACTCAAATTAATAATCTTCCTGATGCATTTAAAGATTTAAAAATACCAAAATCTTTACAATTAGATCCAAAATATATTAATCAGAAAAAAGAATTTTGGATTAATGAATGGCTCAATGCATCTTAAATTAATTGTATAATAAATATCAATATTCTGTACTAATATTTTTTTTTGTAATTTTAATATTACCCTTGATAGGAATATTATCAAAAATAAATTTTGATATTAATTATACATTAGATTTTTTAAAAAATTCTTATTTAAGAAGAATAATTTTTTTTACTTTATATCAAGCTTTTTTATCAGCCTTAATTAGTTGTATACTTGCAATCCCTTTTGCTCTTGCATTAAATAGACATAAAAATATTAAATTAGTAAAATTTATAATTTCACTATGTGGTTTCACATTTGTTATTCCTTCTATTCTTATTGTTTATGCAGTTATTAAGATATTTGGAATTAATGGTTTTTTAAATTCATATTTTAATTTTTATGAAATATTCTCAATTGAATCAATCTATGGAATAAAAGCAATCTTAATAGCTCATATTATGTTAAATACTCCTTTTGCAACAAGGCTTTTTTTTCAAAATTTAAATACTATTCCCAAAAAATATTATGAGATATCAAATTCTGTAAATTTATCTTATTTTGGAAATATAATAAATTTAGAACTTCCAATAATTAAACAAAATCTATTTACAGTTTTTGCTATAATTTTTTCTTTATGTTTTTTGAGTTTTGCAATTGTAATGGCATTAGGAGGGGGTCCAATGTACTCAACAATTGAGGTATCAATTTACCAATATGCTCTTTATGAATTAAATTTTAATAAAGCAATTATATTAAGTTTTATCCAAATCATTATTTGCTCATTTTTTGTCTTTATTGGTTTTTTTAAATTAAAGGGATCTAATTTCTTTGAAATTGAAATAAATTCAGGCGTTCATCCACATCAAAAGTTTAAATCTGTTATTATAACTGATCTCATATTAATATTAATTTTTTCTTTAGTTCTTTTTTCCCCAATAATTATTATTTTCTTTAATTTTTTTAGCAATTTTTTCAATAATTTTTATTATGAAATAAATTTACTAAAGGCATTATTAAATTCTTTTATTATCTCAATTTTTACTGGCATTTTTGTTAGTATTGCAGGTTTTGCTATATCAACATTGTTAGTTATCAATCATAAAAATATTTTTTTTCAGCAAATACTATTTTTTTCTAGTTCTATAATTATAATTATATCACCTATAATATTTAGTCTTGGATATTTTATTGTACTTCATGATCTACGATATATTGCTTTGATAAAATATTTAATAGTAATTTTAATAAATTGCATTTTTTTAATCCCTTTTTCATTATTGATTTTATTCAATAATCTAAAAAATATTTATTTGACATATCAAGATATAAAAATTTCTTTCAGAATAAAAATATCAGATTATTTAAGAATTATATTTCCTTTATTTAAAAAAAACTTTCTTTATATTTTTTCATTTTCAACTGTCATAACTTTTGGTGATTTTACAATTATCTCTTTTTTTAAAGATCAGAGTTTTGATACTCTTCCATCATACTTATTTAAATTAATTGCTGTATATAGATTTGAAGAAGCTTCTTTTGTTGCGGGATTAATGTTATTTATAAGTTTAATAATTTATTTTATAATTGATAACTTTAATTACCAGGGTAATCCTGTCATTAAAACATGAAGGTATATACTAGCAATATATCCTAAGAAGATTACTGGTGTCCATTTTAAATGACCAAAAAAAGTATAGTACCCTCTTGCTTGTCCCATTAAAGCTACTCCAGCTGCAGACCCTATGGAAAGAAGGCTTCCTCCTACACCTGTAGTTAGTGTAACTAGTAACCATTGGTCAATAGACATTTCTGGTTTCATTGTAATAACAGCAAACATAACTGGAATATTGTCTACTATTGCTGAAAGAACTCCAACTATAGAATTTGCTAATGTTGGTCCTAAACCATCATACAAAAACTCAGAAACTAATGATAAGTAGCCAATAAAACCTAAGCCACCAACACTTAAAATTACTCCAAAGAAAAATAACAAAGTATCCCATTCTGCTCTTGATACTTTTCTGAAAAAATCAAATTTTTCTTTTTCAATTGAAGGATTATGTGTGATTTTCAAATAAAATGAAAACAAGCCTAACAAACCCAAACCAAACATCATTCCTAACATTGGTGGTAAATGTAAAATATTGTGAAAGTTAACAGCACTAAATATTGTCAGCAGTCCCAAAAAAATAATAAATTTTCCACCTCTTTTTATATAAACTTTTTCACTACTAACTTCAGGTTTTTCCTTAGGAATAAAAAAATACATAATAACTGCAGGAATGGCATAATTAATTACAGAAGGAAAAAATATTTTGAAAAAAGTAAAAAATTCAACAATACCGGCTTGCCAAACCATCAAAGTAGTTATATCTCCAAAAGGACTGTAGGCACCTCCAGCATTGGCTGCCACAACAATATTTATACAGCCTAATGATAAAAATTTTGAATTCCCTTTACCACAAGCCAATAAAACTGAACACATTACAAGAGCTGTTGTTAAGTTATCAGCAATTGGAGAGAGAAAAAATGTAATTATACCAGTAAAAATAAAAAGTTGTCGGAAACTAAATCCTCTTGAAGTAAGTTGAAAACGAACTACGTCAAAAACGTTTCTTTCCTCAAGTGAATTAATATAGGTCATAGCTACAAGAAGAAACAAAAAAAGTTCGGCAAATTCTAGAATATTATGCTCAAGAGCGTGCTCTATTTCATGAGAATATGATTTATCAGAAGAAAAATAAAAAGCTATTATGCCCCAAATTAATGCAGCAGAAATAATAACCGGTTTTGATTTTCTTAAATGACTAAATTCTTCAGCCATTACTACTGCGTAAGCTAAAATAAATACTATTAAACTTAAAATACCAACATAAGAAGTTGTTAAATCTATTTCCATAATTATAAATTAAAGTTGATTACCTTTTTTTCAATATCAAAATCGTATAAATTGTTATGCATAGCTTCGTCAATAAAAAGACAATCTTTTGGATGATTAGCTTTATTAAATAGTTTTATACTATGAGAATGAGGTATAATTTCATCTTTTTTACCACTTATTACAAGAATGGGACATAAAATTTTATCGATTTTCGATAGATTATCAAATTTATCAAGAACTAAATATTTTGAGGGAAATATCTTGTATCTTTTTTGAGCAACATCAGGAATAGAAGTAAATGGAGCTTCTAAAATTACTGATTTAAAAGTATATCGAGTAGCCATTTCAACTGCCACACCTGTTCCCAAAGATTCTCCATAGAGAACAATATTTGATTTATCTATTTGAGTTTGATCATTTAGCCAATTAAGAACAGCTTCAGCATCCTTATAAAGATTATTTTCTGAAGGTTTTCCATCATTCCCACTGTATCCTCTCCACGCAAACAATAATACTCCCCATCCTGCATTTATATATCTGATAACTCTAAAAGCTCGTTCTCCTATATCAAATGAATTTCCATGAAAATAAACTAATAAAGGCTGCTTATCTGTTGGCTTAGAATACCAACTTAGAAGTTTTATTCCATCACTTGTTGATATCTTAAATTCTTCAATATTATTTAATCCATAAACTGAGGGTTTTTTTGGTTTACCTGAAACATTAAAAAGTATTTTTCTTTGAAAGATAAAAAGGGAAAAGCCACAAATTATATATATAAATATTAGAGAAAATATGTACTTTATCATATAAAATATATATATATGCCAGAATAATTAATTATGTACAAAGCTAAAGCAATAGATCCTTTAAGTAATTATAACAAAGTTATAAGAACTCTAGAAAAAAATAGAATAAGACCTACAAAACAACGAATGATTTTAGCTAAATTACTTTTTGAAAAAGGTAGAAGACATGTATCTGCTGAAGAATTACATAATGAAGTTAGACAGGATAATAGAAAAATATCTCTTGCAACTATTTATAATACATTAAAACAATTTTCATCATTGGGCCTTATTAGAGAAATTGTTGTTGATCAAAATAAATCCTTATATTGTACAAACAATGAATCACATTATCATCTTTACATTGAAGATGAAGGAAAAATAGTGGACATACCTACTGAAAATGTTGATTTGAACATACCACTCATACCTGCATGTTTAAAACTGCACAATATTGATATTATTGTTAGAATCAGAACTTTAAAGAAAAATAATATAAATTAATTTAAATGACCAAACAACCATTGTGGTCGCCAAAAGATTCTCATAATAATTTAAAAAAATTTCAAAAAGAAAATTTAACAAAAATAGATTCAGATAATTTTGAATCACTTCACAAATGGAGTGTTGATAATAAAGAAGAGTTTTGGTCTACTATATGGGATTTTACAAAAATAATAGGGGATAAAAAAAACCCTGTAATTGAAAATAAAAATGATTTTGTAAATTCAATTTTTTTTAAAAATTCATTACTAAATTTTGCTGAAAATCTATTAATAAAAAAGAATGATGAAGATGCAATTGTGTTTTTCTCTGAACAAAAATTTGAAAGAAGAATTTCATGGAAGGAATTAAATTATCAAGTTGATAAATTTTCAAAATACTTAATTAGTATAAAAATAAAAAAAGGGGATCGTGTTGCAGCATTTTTGCCAAATATACCAGAAACAGTTATATCATTTTTAGCTGTAGCAAAAATTGGGGCTATATGGTCATCATGTTCTCCTGATTTTGGTCCTCAAGCTGTCCTAGATAGATTTAAGCAAATAGAACCAAAAGTTATACTAATTTCTGATGAATATTTTTATAATAATAAAAAAATATCTACTTTAAATAAGGTTGATGAAATTATAGAAAATTTAAAGTCAGTAAAAAAAGTAGTTTTAATTCCATATGATCATAGAAAAAAAATTATATATAAAATTAAATACTCATTTTCTATATGGAATGAAATTATTGATGAAAGTTATAAAAATATAGAAAGCAAATTTAATAAATTTAAATTTAACACTCCTTTATATATTTTATTTTCAAGTGGAACTACAGGTCCTCCAAAATGTATAGTTCATGGCGCAGGCGGATCTTTATTACAACATAAAAAAGAGCATCAACTTCATTGTAATATTAATGAGGGAGATAAAGTATTTTATTTCACAACTTGTGGTTGGATGATGTGGAATTGGCTTGTATCTTGTCTTGCTTCTTCAGCTACAATTTTTCTTTATGATGGATCTCCCTTTTATCCAAAATCAAATTATTTATTTGAAATAATAGAAAAAGAAAAAATAACATTTTTTGGAACTAGTGCAAAATTTTTAGATTATTTAAAACAAAATAAAATTAATATTATTAAAAATTTTAAAATGAAGTCTCTAAAAACTATTGCTTCTACCGGTTCTCCTCTTATTCACGAAACATTTGAGTATGTGTATGAAAAAATAAAGTCTGATGTCCATCTTGCTTCAATTAGTGGAGGAACTGATATAGTTTCATGCTTTGTTCTTGGCAATCCTAACCAAAGTGTATTTTCGGGAGAAATTCAAGTTAAAGGATTAGGAATGGATGTTGATGTTTTTGATGATAATGGAAATTCATTATTTAATTTAAAAGGAGAATTAGTTTGTAAATCAACATTTCCATCAAAACCAATATTTTTTTGGAATGATAAAAAAAATGAAAAATTTATTAATGCCTATTTTAATAAATATAAAAATATTTGGTATCACGGCGATTATGCAAAAATAACAAAAAATAATAATTATATAATTTATGGACGGTCAGATGCTACTCTTAATTCTAGAGGAATAAGAATTGGTACTGCTGAAATTTATAGAGTTGTAGAAAATTTAAAAGAAGTAGATGAATGTTTAGCTACGGAGTTTATTAAAAATAATGATACAGAAGTAATTTTATTTACTAAACTTAGTAAACAAAATTCATTTAATAATATATTAAAAGATAAGATCAATTATCAAATAAAAACACTACTCTCTCCTAAACATGTTCCAAGTAAAATATTTTGTGTAAATGATATTCCAAAAACTAAAAGTGGAAAAATTGTAGAATTAACAATAAAAAAATTAATTAATGATCAAGAAATCAAAAATTTAACTAGTTTAGCTAATCCAGAGTCTTTATCTGAATATAAAGTCATTGCTAAAAAATTAAAATTTGATTAATATTATTAAAACTTTCATCAATACTATTATTTAAAATGCCTAAAAAAATAATTATTTCTCAAATTGGAGGTCCTGAAGTTTTAAAGTATGTCGATTATGATCTTCCAAATAAATTGCATGATGATAATGTAAGAATAAAACAAACTTCTATTGGTCTAAATTATATAGATACTTACCATAGAAGTGGAATATATCCTTTGCCAACTGAACTACCAGTTTGTCCAGGAATAGAGGCTTCTGGTGAAATTATTGAAATAGGGAGCAATATTAATAATTTTAAAATTGGTGATCAAGTTTGTTATGCAGCCCCTCCTTTAGGTGCTTATTGTGAAATAAGAGATTTTTCTGTAAATAATTTAATTAAAATTCCTGAATATATATCTGAAGAACATGCTGCTTCAATTCTTTTACAAGGTATGACAGTAGAATATTTATTTGAGAGACTTTATAAACTAAACAAAAATGAAATTTTTCTTTTTCATGCTGCTGCAGGTGGTGTTGGTTTGATAGCATGTCAATGGGCTAAATCTATAGGCGCTAAGATGATCGGAACAGTGAGCACTAAAGAAAAAGCATTAATTGCTAAAGAAAATGGATGCGAGTATGTAATTAACTATAAAGAAGAAGATGTGGTATCAAGAGTAAAGGAAATAACAAACAATCTTGGAGTTAAAGTAGTATATGATGGTGTAGGAAAAGATACTTTTTTATCTTCGATTGAATGTCTTCAAATTAGAGGTTTAATGGTATCTTTTGGTCAATCTTCTGGAATGGTAGAAAAAGTGGATCTTCATCAAACTTTTAATCCTAAAAGTTTATATTATACAAGACCAACATTAATGCATTATAATAAAAGTAGAGAAGAATTAGATTTATCTTCAAAAAATCTATTTGAAAAAATAAAACATTCTCAAGTTAAATCAAATATTACAAATAAATTTGATTTAAAAGATGCTTCAAAAGCTCATGCATTATTACAATCTAGGAAAACTACTGGATCAATAATACTTAAAACATAAATTTTTTACTAAATAAATTTATTTTGAAACAAGTTTATTTAAATATTTAAATTGGCGACCCCTAGGAGAATCGAACTCCTCTTTTCAGGATGAAAACCTGATGTCCTAACCGATAGACGAAGGGGTCAGTTA
>MDTA01101744.1_pt1 | contig 10696 bp, 13 predicted proteins | sample 811151 | NCBI WGS metagenome assembly MDTA01 (sample SAMN05326648, study PRJNA326480) | marine metagenome | isolation source: seawater | place: Indian Ocean: South | collected 2010 | reverse complement strand
CCTTCCAGCAGCAGGCAGGTTTCACGCTGGTCGTAATGCCATGGAAAAACACTCACCTCACAAGCCCACACCGGCCAATCCCGTGCTCCCAAGGCCAGGATTACGCTCTCCGGACAGTTGGTGGTCACACGGATCATCGCTGGAGCATCGACAGCGTGGTTCATCAACCATGATTGCGCGGCGCCTGCCCATCACCGAACGTGAGCCCGTGCTCCCAGCGTTTCAAGCGCCGCTGCATGACGAGCGCTATCAAAGACAATCCGAGCCCCAGCAGGCTCAGCCAGTCAAATTGACCTAGGCCCACCAACACAGCTCCAATCCACAGCAGGCCCCAACACCAGGGCTGCAGCCGCCGGATCCAGATCAATGCCGTTGAACAGCTGCGGCAATGAACGGTATGGCTGTGATAGCGGTCCATCAGCATCTCCACCCCTTGGCGTGCAGGAAGCGCCTGCCCCGCAAAGGGCTCGCCACCATGGGCATTCACCCAACGATGCAGGGCTGCAACGTAACGGTCTGCAGCGGTTGGCAGATAAAACGCTCGCTGGGCCTCTGAGCTACCGCCCGCTGCCTCCAAGACACGTTCCTGCCAATGCAGAAACACCTGATCATCCTCAAGCACCTTGTGGTTACCAATGTGCTGCAACCACCGCGGCCGCAGACCGATGAGCACCCTTGGCAGAGCAGACTTGAACTGGAAAGGGAAACGGGCAAACAGTCGACATTCGCCTCGACGAATGGGCACTGCATAAACCACGGTGAGGATCCGTGCAAACCCCTTGGCGTTGAGGTCGTGCCACATCAATTGCGGCGCATGGAACGTGGTGAGCTGCGAACCCAGCTTTCCGCGTCTTGGCCCCTCCTCCCACAGCGCTTCAAATCCAGAGCAACTCTCCGCGGTGATCACCGCTTCCACCGGCGCTGCATTCTCCCGACGGCCCACGGTTTGATGATGGGTGAAAGGCACATGGCTCACATCGAGCACATTCTCCAGAAGGGTGAGCGCATCCATCGGAAGATCACGGAACGTGTCCTGCACGATCCATCCATCGGCCCAACCCCCCCCCTGTTCTTGGAGCAGAGGGACCAGCGGGAGATCCTCGACGCAAGCCGCATCCGGGTCGCCGCTCCAAACGAATAACAGTCCCTGAGCCGATGCGGTCGGCAGAGTTGTGCAGCTCGCACGACGTCCACTAGGAGAACAGGTCTCCTGCATCTGAGGGATCCGCTTGCAATGCCCCTCACCATCAAAACTCCAGCCGTGATAAGGGCACTCCAACTGGCCCGATGCATTGATCCGGCCTTCGCTCAACGGGACTAAACGGTGCGGGCAAACATCCTCAAAAGCACGCCAAACACTGGATTCGACATCCCACCAAAGCACCAGATCACGTTCAAGCAGCGTGAAGCGATTCGGGCGTTTGAGCTGGAGATCACGCAGGTATGCCACAGGCCACCACTGCTCCGTCCAGGTGGAATGCATGCTCCGAGCAAAGGGGCAGTCATGATCGCTGGCTAGAGGGAGCTGCTGCGACGAAAACTCATGATTGACCTCGGCGATTACGGACGTCCCCCCGCCATTCGGCGCCAGGACTACGGAATAGTTCTGCTGAGGTTGCTGTGGCGCATGCGAATCGACCTTCTACTGCTCGTGCTGATCAGTGTGTTGGTGGCGAGGGAAGTGATTCCCGGCGGCTGGTCGGGCAGTGCCAGCGCGGTACGAATCCTGGGTATCGCCGCATCGATCTTCATCGGTTTCCGTAACACGCAGGCCATTAGTCGCTGGTGGGAAGCACGCAAGCTCTGGGGCAGTGTGGTGAACGTCAGTCGTGAATGGGCCGACACGTTGCGGGCCCATCTAGACAGCAGTCGGCCTCCTGGACGTCTTGAACGCAAACTGCTTCGTCTTCAAGTGGCCACGGTGTGGCAATTGAACTTCCAACTGCGCAACTTCTGGCATCGCGATCTTCGCTCCTTCCAAGACCAACTGCTGAAGGATCTGAAATTGCCAACCAACACAAGCGTGCGACAGATGGGCGTGCTGCGTGGCGTCTGGGTCGGTGACTTACACCGCCAGGGATTAATCGATGGTTTTGGACGCATCCAGCTCATGGCAGTGGGCAATGCATGCACCGATGCCATCGGCGGCCTTGAACGGATCCGCAACACCCCTCTACCAGCGTCATACGACGTGTTCGTACGCCTGCTGACCTGGTTGTTCGGACTGTTGTTGTTGCTCTATTTCAACGATTTCAATCCGAGCTTGCACACACGCCTTGGTGGTGTGGTGATTGTGATGCTGTTTCTGATGGCCGAACGCATCGGCGCCTATGTGGAAGGTCCGTTCGATGCCGATGGCAGCACCTTCTCTCTACCGATCGACAGCATCTGCCTCACCATCAGCCACGATCTGCTCGACCATGCAAGCGCGCACGTTCAACATCTCAAATCCAACGACCCTGTTCGCTGGACTTGATCCCTGTTCATCTTTGAACCATCGCTGACCTTTCATGTCGTTTCTTCTGACGATCACCCTGCCGCTGGTGTTGGGGCTGTTCCATTTCATCGGCCCAGTCCCTTCAGATCTGGGCATCCAGGCCGGACATCTCAGCCCCTGCCCAGGACCGGCCCATTGCTCACGTGCCGTTTGGTCCGTCGATGATGCCGAAACATCGCTCGCCACCTTGGCCGGAGCGATCGAAGCCGACCCATCGGCAACGATTCTTGAGCGTGAGGCGACTTACCTGCACGCCACATACAGCAGCAGGATCTTTGGTTTCGTTGACGACCTGGAGCTCAATGCTTCCCAAGCTGACAGCTTGGAGATCCGCTCCATCTCACGCCTTGGAGACTCCGATCTCGGCGTGAACGGACAACGGCTGCAACACCTCAGTGAGGTGTTGCCTTCCCATTGATCCGTGCCACCGCACGGGATTCAACTCTCCTCCCACCAGGTTGATCAATCATCTGGGTTAAACGACCGCGTAGGGCAACACAGTCGTGGCACTCACAGGGCTCGTCATCATGAACACTTGAGTGAAGACGAACAGGCTGAAAACGTCGGCGCATGATCGACAACCTTTTCCCTGTTGTGCCGCGGGAACGGTATTTCGACCAGCACAAGTTCAAGATCCTGTGATGAATGATTGATCAGCTCCGGCCTGAGAGCCGCAAATGCGTTCGGCCAGGTTGACCGCACTCTGAAGAGCACCTTCAGCCATCCCGAAACCTTGGCCTGCAATCCAATCGCCGCAAAAACCAACACTGGCTTGAGAACACCACTGAAGATCCGCTGACAAACCCTGATGCAAAGGGCGTGCAGCACCCCAACGCATCACTCCCAACGATCGCGCTTGAGACAAGGATCTGCTGAGAACAGGCCAAGGCTGCACCAATTCTGAGATCGCATTGATCAAGTGCTGCTCATGCCGCCGAAGAAGCTCGGGCTGCGAATCGGGCGTAATCGCAGCGCCATCGTCGAGTCCATGAATCACCAAGCCAAGGCACCGGTCATTCTGTGGATGTAGAACGAGACGTTCCACGCCAAACCGCTCCTGTGCCTGAGACGTCAGCCAGATCTGACGAGGCAAGCTTTTGGTTGAGACCACCGGAAGCTCAAGCATCAGATTCCAGCGCACACTGGCCTCCAAGCCAGCGATCTGTTGCAGCGCCGAATCGAGCGTTGTATCGAATCCCCTCGGAACGGCCTCGCGCAGGGGCACATGTTGCCAACCCAGCATCGCCAGTGAACGAGGATGCGCCAGCAGCGTGCCGCTCAGCACGAGTGCTTTGGCGTGGAGGGCCTCCGAGAGATGCCAGCCGGAGCCATCATGACGGAGCGTTGTGATCCTCTCTCCGTAGCGAGCATCCACATGCTCACCACCTTGGGCCAGCAACGCTTCTGCAATCGAAGCCATGGTGGGCGTGCCGCGCCAGCGGGGACCGTCTAACAACGCATGAGCAGGCGGTGGCACCTGTCGCCCCAGGTGATCGACACCGACCACGGGCTCGTCATCCTCGCGGATGACATTGCCGCGCTGAAGCGAAGCCATCAGGTCTGCCAGCTCGCCTTGTGGGAGGGCGGTGAAACTCAAAGTGGGAGAGCCATGATCCAAACGCCAGCTGTCGTCTTCTCGGCGGCGGCGCGTCGCACACCGTCCGCCTGGTCCACGACCGGCTTCAAGCACCAGGATCGATCCTTTCCAGCCACGCCGCCGCAGCGACGCAACCAGAGCACAGCCGGACAGACCAGCACCGATCACCGCAAGATCAACCACCTTCAGCCCCTCACATCCACACGGATGCACCGAGTCTGAGGGACGACAAAAAAAGACGGGTAGCGGCCCGTCTTGCTCCTTCCTAAGAGCGTCCCGGAGCGAACTCCGTTGGTTCTCCTTATCGCACACGCATGATCGCAAAGCTCTAGGAATCGATACTCAACTGCCACTGCTTCAAGTCTTCAACGGAAAGGTGTGCCACGAACAGATCAAGTCGTTCACACCACACATGCTGAACAAAAGGTTTCGGTTCGATGTCACCCCTGTTTCAGTGCTTGATCTGCGGGCAATCGATTGAACGCTCCATGAAGGTGTTCTGGAAGCGCAAGGGCCACCTGCTGTGCTCAACCTGCAGAGATCGGATCGACAGCGAGCAGGGCAACTACAACCAAGAGTCAACACCAGGCCAATCGCGCTGATGACTCAACAACTGATCACCAGCAAGCCATGGCCTGCTTCAGGCTCAGCGATGGCTGCTCCATTGAACTGGTGACCTCGAGAATCCTGCCAATTGATGCAGGGGTCTCTAAAGCCTCAAGACAACAACGCGCCACAAGACGACGAGGGATCGAGTTGCTGGTCTGCTGATCAGCCGACGTCCAGAGAACACCTTCTTGCTCCACCCCCTCTTCTCGCTCGGACAGACCACCAGGACGAATCACAGTCCAATCCAAACCGCTCGTCTCCAACGACTGCTCGCCGAGACGTTTCCACACCAAGATCAAGCCGAAGAGGTTGAGCATGTGTCGCCAGTGCCCTGCACACAGAGAAGACACCAGCACCACACGCTTCACACCGACCCGCTGACAGCTCTCCACCTGTCGCTTAACACCCCAGGCATCCACTTTCATCGGACCAGTCAGGTCAACCGAAGGACGAGCACCGGTCGCAATCACCAGAGCATCCACTCCGCGCAAGGAGGCATCCAGGGCATCACTATTCATCAGATTGAGGCGATGCTTCTCACACCCCTCGAGAGAAGCTGGAATCGTCGACTGAGGGCGGAGCAGCAACCTGGCTTGATCGCCCGCCGCGAGGATCTCCTCAGCAATCCTGAAACCTGTCTTTCCGGAAGCGCCGCTGACGGCGATGGTGCGAGCGCTCATCTGAGTTTCTCTTGAGACGAACTGAACAACTCTCCTGGTGGCGTGCGGACGGATTCGACAGATGCGCCAGCATCATGGAGACCTGGAGATGAGACAACGCTAAGTGACCTGGAAGCCGGCGAAGGCCTGGACCAGCACCACACCAAGAGAGGGACGCCGGCACTTTCGGCTGGTGCTCCAGGGAGGACGCGGGACTGAACGGTGGGTGGAGCTGGTGTCGGTGCTCAGCCCTGAAGTACGCCTGCGTCTGCGCTGGCGCGAATTGCGCGACACCAGCCTTTGGCAAAGCGGCTGGCAATCCATCCCGCCTGACCCATCAGAGAGCAGCTGAAAGCAAAGGCTTGGTCGCGATCACGGCAAAAAACGGATCACCCTTGCCTCCCAGCCAACAGAGCGGACCGGGGCGTTGGGTTTCCTCAGCGATGCACTCGGGTTGAGACCATCCCTGAGCCATCAGCACCTCGGCCACATAGCGAAGATGATCACCGTCGTCGCCATCAGTCCAAATCTGCGGCGCCTTCGTGAAAAACATGCGGTTGCTGAACGCGCAGATGACCTGCCCTTTGGGTCGGGTGATACGCAGCAGCTCAGCGGCCACAGCCTCGGGCTGCTGGAGGTACTGCCACCCGGCGACAATCAAGGTGCAATCAACGCTGTCATCCTCAAGCGGCAGGTTTTGGTGGGTATTGAGGTTTTGCACCCAGTGCCGATCCAATCGTGGGTTGGCCTGCAACTCCTGGGCGTTGAGCCCATGGCCAATCACCTGTTCGTAACGCTGATCGTCAGGCAGGTGACTCACCCAGCTACTCATCAGGTCCAGCACCACAGCACAGCTTGGAATGCGTTCTTGGTAGAGCCGTGTCAAACGATCACGGAAAGCTTCATCCAGATGCTGAACGAAACGGGGATCGCTGTAAAAGAGCGCGTCATCGCTGCCATCGAGCTTGTATCGCTCGTTGTCGCTTAACACCTGCACGACCATGGTGACGGTCTGCTGTCAAAGAGAAGCGGAACCTAAAGAAACCATCAACGAACCGCGTCCCCCCCCGGCCACCCATGGCTAGTGAAAAGGAAAACCTTCACAGTGCAATTGCCATGGTTCCTCCCTACGAGCATGAGGTGTCGAGCAATGGTCAAGGGGCCGTCGCCGATCAGGAACTGACCTCCAGCAGCGGCCTTCGCACCGTGCGTGAGCATGTGATGGAGGCCATCGATCCGCTCCAGAAACAGCTCGACGCCACGTTGCATGAGCTGGATGAGACCTTGCGTCCCCGTCTCGAGCAACCCGTCAAAGAGAGACCCCTGATCGCTGTTGCGATCGCCGCCGCCGGAGGGGTAGTGCTCGGTGGTCTCAGCGTGCTGACGCTTCTTGCCGGCGGTCACCGCACCGACTGAACTAGCTCAGAGAGACAGGCTCTCAAGCAATTGCTTCTGAGCCGTCTTGCCGGTGATGGCATGGGCCGCCATCGCACCGCTGGCGGCCACGGGCGGGATGCCAATCCCAGGGAATGTGCTGGCACCGCAGTGCAGCAAGCCTTTCACCGGAGTCTGAACACCCGGAAACAAGCCTCGTGACGCCGACAACGCCGGCCCATAACTGCCCTGATGCACCGAGAGAAAATGCCGGTGCGTCAGCGGGGTTCCTTCCATCACGACCTTGCAGCGACTGCGCAGATCTGGGATGCGCTGCTCGAGAACGTTCCAAAACACCGAGCAACGTTGCTCGCGCTTCCGCTTGTAGTCAGGCGAGTTGCGCTCCAGGCCGCTCCAGTGATTCCACGGCTCATTGGCCGGTGTGTAGGCATGCAGCACGTGATGACCTGCGGGAGCCATCGACGGATCAAGTACCGATGGAATCGAGACCACCACCGCATTGCGCTCGGCGTTGATGCCTCTCTCCCAGTCACCGACCCAAACAGTGTGAATGGGCAAGTCATCCAAACCTGACGCATCGAAACCGAGATGAAGATGCAGGAACGATCCACAGGCCGGCGTCTGCCGGCGCTGCTCTTGCCACGCGGGTGCGCTGGAATCCGGAAGAAGAGCGGCCGTGCTCCAGGCATCGGCGTTGCTCACCACATGATCTGCATGGATCCGTTCGCCGTTCATCAGCTCAACGCCGACGGCACGCTCGCCATTCACCAAAATCCGCTGCACGCGGGATCCAAGGCGAAGACGGCCGCCATGTTTTTCGAGCCCTCGCACCAGCGCGGCCACCACTGCCGCACTGCCACCCTTTGGGTAGTCGAGGCTGGCCTCGGGGTCAAACCATTCACCGAACAACGTCGCCATTTCCGCCGCGTTGGTGTCAGCCATCGGCATGCCGCTGATCAGGAAGCAGAGCAGATCCACCCAGTTCCTCAGGAAAGGATCCTGCAGATGACGGTCCACTAGAGGTCCAAAAGCACCACTGAGATGACGCATGGCCGGCAGGTGGGGGAGCAACTTTCCACTGCGACGCAGCAAAGGTCCCAAGCCATCGAGGCCACCGGGGGGAAGTGCCAGGAGAGGCAAGGCATCTGCAGCAGCTGCAATCGGCTTGAGAACCTCAGCGAAGCGACGCCATTGCTCGACGACTTCAGCACCACGAAGCTCTCCCACCACCTGTTCGAAACCGTCAGCGCCAACACCGATGCTCAGGTGGCCTTCGGGAAACAACACATCCCATTCGCGGTAAGCGATCACCTCGAGGGGTTCATCCAGAGCTCTGAGGATCTGAGCCAAGGGATTGCTGCTGGGCCAGCGCCCCAGACCACTCCAGAGAGACGGTCCGGATTCGAACTGAAATCCATGCCGCTCAAAGCCATGGGCAGCGCCACCGGCATGGCCGTGGGCCTCCAAAACGAGAACATCGAGTCCTGCCCGTGCACACAGCGCTGCACAGGACAACCCTCCGATTCCACTGCCGATCACGATCACCTGCTGTTTGGTGGTCATGGATGACCCGCATGGCGAACTCGATTGGTCATAACCGGTCGCACCGTTCATCCGCCTTCAGACCATCGGCATTGGTGGAGATCCGTAGCCTTCAAGTCCTCCCGAGTGAGCGTTGTGATCATGATCACCCGGATGCAACCAGTTCAAACGCTGTGATTGGACTCCCCCTAATTCTGCTCGGACTGGCATGGCTGCAGGAGCTGTTGGATCAGCTGCTATTCGCTGGACGCTGGAATCTCGCCATGGGTCCAGGCACACCGTGGTGGACCTTGTTCACTGCACCTTTCAGCCATGGCGGTCTGGGCCACCTGGTGGCAAACAGCCTCGTGTTCCTGCCGCTCAGCTACCTGGTGCTCGCCCGAGGCACCGGGGCCTATCTCGCGGTGTGGATCTCAGTGATTGTTCTGGAGATCCCGATCTGGCTGGTGTGGCCTGTGGGAGCCCATGGACTTTCTGGGGTTGTCTACGGGCTGCTGGGTTTTCTTGTGCTGATTGGATTCCTAGAACGACGTCCCCTGGCGATTCTTCTCAGCACAGTGGATGTGTTGCTCTATGGCAGTGCTCTGCCTGGATTACTGCCTTGGGCCTCGCCAGCTGGCGTGAGCTGGATCGGCCACGCATCAGGGTTCATCGCAGGATTGATCGCCGCTCTGGTTGTACGACGCTCACCCGGTGAGCTCAAGCATTAGTCGGCACTGGCGTCATCGTCTGGGGCCTGGGACAAAAACCGCTGGGAGAGTTTCACGGCCAGGACCGCGGCAGCAGCTCCATAACCGATGAATGTGGCGGCCTGGCCAAAGCTGCCGGTTTCATAGAGATCGGCATTGAGCAACACCCAATCCACCAGCGACGAGGCGGTGCCCCAGATCACCACCCAAACCGAGACGTAGATCACACCGCGCGCCGTGTTGTTCACAGAAAGGAAAACCGCCTGTTTTGACGTTAGAAGAACTCTTGCAGCGCGTCCTTCAGTCGCGTCGCAACCAGGGATCCGCACCTCCAAACCAATCGCCGAGATCATCGCGATCCGGCCGATGCTCCTGATCGGGCTCCGAAGCACCGAGATCAAGCTCATTGAGAAAACCATCCATCCCACCGCGATGGCGGCCGGCCAATTGTTGCCGGCGGGCCTGTCGCAACCACGACGCCACCGTGCGATCGCAGTCCGCAAATTTCTGCAGATAAACACGCTCCTCAAGGCTGACGCTGGTTCCAGTCGCCAGGCGTCGAAGGATGGCTTGAAGCTTGAGCCGAGTGCTGGTGGTGAGCATGGCCAGATCACGACATCTTTGTGGGGTTGTAGGCAGGTACAGCAACAACGTTGTTGTGATTCACACAATCTTCCAATCGCATCAGCGCGCTGGCCTATGGCTAAATCCCAAAAGTGAGGTCATCAAGATGAGTGATCCCTGCAGCCATCTGGAGCAACGTCCCGTGATCATTCAGCAGGAAGGCTCCGGTCGAAGCGATTCAGAAAGGGGTTGACTCCATCCAAGAGGTGCTTCAGCCAGGGGCCTGATCCACCTCTGCCCCTCCCAAACGAGGCGGAATCAGCCTCCTTTGCTTGATCGATTGTTAAGGGCTGTGCTGCCGAAACAGATGCATGATTTCATCGGCATGCGCTTGCTGGATCGGATCGACCCTTGCCGATTTGCGGTCAGTAGCCCTCTCTTCACGTTCAACGGCACGCAGGTAAGCCCATCCAGACGTTGAGATGACGTTGCGCTGTTCGGGGCCCATGACTGAACGACCGAGACTGGATCCATGTCTCATCCTGAATCGATCGCTGCAATGATGTCGATCCGATCAGGAAGGTGATGAAAAAGCGCGAACGGGCTGCTCTGGTGCTGAGTCGACTGAACGAGCACTACCCGAAACCTCCGATTCCACTTGATCACAGCGATGCCTTCACCCTGCTGATTGCAGTGCTACTCAGTGCCCAGTGCACCGATAAAAAGGTCAATGAAGTCACACCGGCTTTGTTCGAAGCTGGTCCGAACCCAGCAGCGATGGCCGCATTGGGCGAGGCCGAAATCTTTCACCACATCCGACAGCTCGGACTAGCCAAAACCAAAGCCCGCAACGTGCACAAACTGGCGCACATTTTGGTGAATGTGCATAACAGCGAAGTGCCAGCAAGTTTCGAGGAACTGGAAGCACTACCCGGAGTGGGGCACAAAACCGCCAGCGTCGTCATGGCTCAGGCATTCGGAGTTCCAGCCTTTCCTGTCGACACCCACATTCACCGCCTGGCCCAGCGCTGGGGGTTAAGCAGCGGTGAGAGCGTGGCGCGAACAGAACGGGATTTGAAAGCGTTGTTCCCTGAAGATCACTGGAACCGACTGCATCTCCAGATCATTTTTTACGGGCGGGAGT
>MDTA01175635.1_pt1 | contig 10697 bp, 11 predicted proteins | sample 811151 | NCBI WGS metagenome assembly MDTA01 (sample SAMN05326648, study PRJNA326480) | marine metagenome | isolation source: seawater | place: Indian Ocean: South | collected 2010 | reverse complement strand
TCACACCTAATTATTTAACTGTAGATATTAACAATCTTGATAAAAAAAAATTGCAAAACATTTTTAGTTCTTTAGGCCCCTTCGTTTTAAAGCCTATTTCTAGTGGTTCAAGTTTTGGCATTAAAATTTTTAGGAATAAAAAAGATATTAATTTTTTTTTAGAAAATTATGAAGAAGTTTTAAAAATTTATGAAAATCATAATGATCTTATAGCAGAAAAATTTATTTCTGGCCGTGAACTAACTGTTGCAGTTATTGAAAAAGATTATGAGTCTTTAGCATTAGAAGTTACTGAAATTTTACCTAATAATGATTTTTTTGATTATGAAGCAAAGTATACTCCAGGATTTTCAAAACATATTTTACCAGCAAAAATTCCTAATAAAGTTTATAATTTGTGTAAAGAATTTGCAAAAATTGCACATGATGAAATTAAGTTAAATGGAGTAAGTAGATCTGATTTCATATTTGATGGTACTGATTTGTTTTTTTTAGAAATAAACTCTCAACCAGGCCTCACATCTATTTCACTTGTTCCAGAACAATTAAATTATCAAAATATTTCTTTTGATAGCTTAATAATAAATATAATTAATTGTATTAAATGAAAAAAGTTTTTGTTAATAAAAAAAAAATAAATTTTTTTAATTTAAATTTTTATTTATTTTTCTTTTTAATATTAATAGTTTGTGTATTGATCTTTTTAAGGAATAATTTTGATAGAATAAATAAATTAACTGTTAATTTAATTGAAGATTATTCATCAAAATATGAATATACATTAAAAGAAATAAAAATTTCAAAATTAAAATATTTAAATGAAAATGAAGTATTAGAACATTTCTATAATTATCAAGGAAAATCAATTTTTTTAATTCCATTGCAAAAAATTAGTAATAAAATAAGTAAAAATAAATGGATCAAAGAATTAAAAATTAATAGTAATTATAAAAATTCAATTTATGTTTTTGTTGATGAAGAAACGCCCTTTGCTATATATGATAACTCAAGTCAAATGGTTCTGTTCAGTGAAAATTTAGTAGCTTTAGAAATTTTAAAGCAAAATAATAAATTTTTGGAATTGCCAATTTTTTATGGGCCAAATTCTTTAAATAATTCAAAAAAATTATTTAAAAATTTAAATCCTGATTTCAAAAAAATGATTAAAAGTGCAACTTTTATAGAAAACCGCAGATGGGATTTAAAATTATTAAATAATATTACTATAAAGTTACCTGAGCAAAATATAGAAAAAGCTCTAAAAAAATATAAAAAAATTCATTCAAATTTTTCTGATAATGATTTGGCAGAAATAGAAAGCATAGATCTAAGGGTTATGAAAAAAGCAATTATAAAATATAAGAATAAAATAGATGATTAAAGTAGGCTTAGATATTGGAAATTCTAAAATTTCATGCGTAGTATGCGATCTTAGAAAAAACCAAAAACCAAAAATTCTATCTTTTGTTAGTTTCCCAACCTTGAATGTAAATAAAAGTGCATTGATAAATTATAATGCTATTAAAAGTGAAGTAAAAAAAGTTATTGATGAAGCTGCTAAGGATTCTCAAACAGAAATCAAATCTATCAATCTTAATTTACCTTTATCAAAATCAAATTCTAATTTTTATAGCTCTAGTATTAATATTGAAAATGAACTAATAAATGATCTTCATCTAAAAAAAGCAGTTAATCAATCATCTTTTTTTGAAAATTCAGTTAACGAAGAAATAATTATGAATTTCATTATGAGTTATGAAGTTGATGATAAAGTTTTTTTTGAAAATCCTATAGGAAATTTTGCTAAGAAGTTAAACTTAAATTTTTATAAACTATCTGTTGATCAAAATTTAATTAATACTTATAAAAATTTGTTCAAAGAACTGAACATTTATATTGAAGAAATAATACCAACACCACTGTCGTCTGCTTTAGCAACTCTTAATGGAGATGATAAAGATCTAGGAGCAATTTGTGTAGATTTAGGAGAATCATCTACTTCAATTTCTATTTTTGAAAATAATAAGTTATTATTTTGTGATTCAATTAATGTTGGAAGTAAAAATATAACTAATGATATCGCTAGAGGAATTTCAACAACAAAAGAAAGTGCTGAAAGACTTAAAACTCTTTATGGTTCTGTGCTGAATTCACCAAGTGATGAGTATGAAATCATCGAAGTACCTTTAATCTCTTCTGAAGAAAACCAATTTAAACAAATTAGCAGGAGTACAATAAATTTGATAATAAAACCAAGAGTAGAAGAAAATTTAGAATTAGTTTGGCAAAAGCTTAAACAGTACAATCTTAATAGAAAAAAAATTAAAAATTTAATTTTGACAGGGGGAGGTTCACAATTAGAGGGAATCAGTGAATATGCCCAAGTAATTTTTGATAGCAATGTAAGGCTAGGAAAGCCCTTTGGTTTAATTGGTTTAGATAAGAAATATACTGGACCTCAATATTCTCAAACAGTCGGCAGTGTTCTGTATAAAAAAGATGATTATGATATAAGTTTCCTTAAGAAAAGCCAAAAAAATACAAAAAATACCTATTTTAGCCGTTTTTCTACTTGGCTTGATCAATATATATAATATAACATACAATATATAGTTATATTGATTGACGGTTTCGATGGTAAATCGTTAAAAAATATAAAAAAAACGGCGGAGCAATTTATGACAATAAACATTTCAATACCAGATGTAGGTCCTAATCTACATCCACAAATTACAGTACTAGGAGTTGGCGGTTCAGGAGGGAACGCTGTCAATAATATGATAAATTCAAATTTAGAGGGCGTGGAATTTATAATTGCAAATACTGATGCACAAGCCCTACAGATTTCAAATTGTAAGAAAAAAATTCAATTAGGTGTGAATAGTACTAGGGGTTTAGGTGCAGGAATGAGACCGGATATAGGTAAAAAAGCTGCCGAAGAAACAATTAATGAAATTAGTGAAAAGTTAGAAGATAGTCATATGTTATTTATTGCAGCAGGTATGGGAGGAGGTACAGGTACTGGAGCTGCTCCTGTTATTGCTAAACTTGCCAGGGAAAAAGGAATTTTGACGGTAGGAGTTGTAACTAAACCTTTTCATTTTGAAGGATCACAAAGAATGAAATTAGCTGAAAAAGGTCTGGCAGAATTACAACAGTATGTAGATACTTTGTTAACTATACCAAATCAAAATTTATTTAGAATTGCAAATGAGAAAACAACATTTGCTGATGCATTCAAAATGGCCGATGATGTTTTGTATGCTGGAGTGAGAGGGGTAACAGACTTAATGGTACAACCGGGATTAATAAACCTAGACTTTTCAGATGTTAAAACAGTCATGTCAGAGATGGGAAAAGCTATGATGGGCACAGGAGAGGCTTCTGGAGAGGGAAGAGCCGTTGCAGCTGCTGAAGCTGCTATAGCCAATCCTCTAATTGACGATGTTTCATTGAAAGGAGCTAAAGGTTTAATTATTAATATTACTGGTGGTAATGATATAACTTTATATGAAGTTGATGAGGCTGCTAACAGAATTAAACATGAAGTAGATGAAGATGCTAATATAATATATGGCACAACATGTGATGAAAGATTAGAAGGGGTTGTTAGAGTTAGTCTTGTTGCAACAGGTATAGATGCAAACGAAAATTCTATTATACAAAATACAATAAAATCTCAAAGCATCTCTATTGATAATTCTGTTTATGTTAATCAATCTGCCGATTCAAGTATTCAAACAAATCAATTAAATACACAATCTGAAAATGAAAATACTATCGTAGAAGAACATAATAATGAAAATATTACAGACGATGAAAATTTATCATCTATTACATCTGATTTTGCTAGTTCTGATGAACCTATAGAAGAAAATTCTGAAGACCCTATTCAAGAAAATGTTAGTTTATCAACTGAGCAAAGTATTGATTTAGAAACAAATTCTATTAATGAAAAAGATGATATTGCTGATAATGAAACTAAAGATAAACTTGAAAATATTTCAGATGAAAATAATCAAAGTACTAATAATAATTTACAAGAAGAAAATAGTACTAATGTACGTAGATTAAGTTTATTTGATACGCTTGATAAAAATTCCGAAGAAAAAATTGAAGAAAAACCTGATCTATCAGTTAAAGCTGAACCTGTGCTCAGTCATGAAAATAGTAATGAAACCGACAATCATATTACTGAAGACGTAGTTGAGGATGAATTTTCGGCTGAAGATCAAGATTTGGATGCTGATTTTAATCAAGAAACTGAAGAAGAAGAATTACTAGATATACCTACATTTTTAAGAAGGCAGGCAAATTAAGGAATTTTATTGAAATAATTAGTAATATTCAGTTAATTGTGAAACTTTGAAAATATATGTAGAAAAAAAGTGCTTGAAAATAGCACTTTTTTTTTATTATGATAGCTAGCTCTGAAATATCAAAAAAACAACAAACTTTAAAATCTAAGGTAGATTTTCAAGGTATTGGCTTACATTCAGGTCAGAAAGTAAATATTAGCATACATCCATCTGAAGTTAATAGTGGTATAAAGTTTTTTAGAACAGATTTAGACAATGATAATGTCATTGATGCAATTTGGTCGAATGTATCTTCCACAACTTTATGCACTACGATAAGCAATACTAAAGGAATTTCAGTTTCGACTATTGAACATCTAATGAGTGCTTTATCTGGAATGCATATTGATAATGCTAATATTTTAATTGATAATGTAGAAGTTCCAATAATGGATGGTAGCTCTTTACCTTTTGTTAAAGAATTAGAAAATATTGGAGTTATAGAGCAACATTTAGATAGAAAAATATTAGTTGTTAAAAAAGAAGTTAAAGTTTCTAAAGGTGAAAGTTATGTAAAAATTACACCAAATAGTTTTTTTTCTATTAATTTTGAAATAGATTTTGAAAGTAATTTAATTAATAAGCAAGCTAAGAAATTACAATTAATCAATGGAAACTATAGAAGTGATATTTCTTCTGCGAGAACTTTTGGTTTTGAGAAAGATGTTGATAATTTAAGATCAGCTGGCTTAGCTTTAGGGGGATCTCTTGAAAACGCTGTTGTTGTCGGAGAGAAAAATATTTTAAATAAAGAAGGTTTGAGATTTGATGATGAATTTGTTCGTCATAAAATATTAGATTCAATAGGAGATCTTTATTTAGCAGGATGTCCAATACAGGGTTATTTTCATGGAAGTAAATCAGGACACTTTTTAAACAATCAATTACTCAAAAAATTATTTTCTGACAAATCTAATTTTCAATTAGCTTAAAAAATATCAAATCATTTTTTTTGGCTGAACTAATTTATCAAATTTTTTTTCATCGATAGAATTAAGTTTTTTAGCTGCTTCTTTTAATGTGATATTATCCTTGTAAGCTTTTCTTGCTATTTTTGAGGCTTCATCATAACCTATATGATCATTTAAAGCCGTCACAAGCATTAGAGAGTTTTCTAGATTTTTTTTAATATTGATTTTATTAGGTTTAATCCCAACTAAGCAATTTTTAACAAAGCTATTTATTGAGTCAGATAACAAGTTAATTGATTGAATATTGTTAATAAGAATTAGAGGTTTGTAAGCATTTAGTTCAAAATGTCCTTGAGATCCTGCAATTGAAATGGAAGAATGATTTCCCATAATTTGTAAACAAACCATTGATAAAGCTTCTATTTGCGTAGGATTAACTTTGCCTGGCATTATTGATGATCCAGGTTCATTGGCTGGTAATATTAACTCACAAAGTCCAGCTCTTGGCCCTGATCCAAGAAAACGGATATCATTAGAAATTTTTAGTAATGAAACTGCAATAGTATTCATTAATCCTGATAAATTAACCATAGTATCATGAGCAGCGATACTTTCAAACTTATTAGGTGAGGGAAAATATTTATTTTTTGTTAATTTTGATAAATGTTTACAAAAAACTTTATCAAAATTTTTTGGAGCATTTAGACCAGTACCCACTGCTGTTCCACCTTGTGCTAAAAACTTTAATTCATTTTGAGCATTAATTAATCTTTTTTGATTATTCTTTATTTGTTGATAATATCCGGAAAACTCTTGTCCCAAAGTAATTGGGATAGCATCTTGCAAATGAGTTCTTCCAACTTTTATAATTTTACTATATTTTTTTGATTTATTTTTTAATTCATTTGATAATTTATTAAGTGATTGTTTTAATTTTTTTTCTATTAATTCATTGCAAGCAATATTCATTATTGAAGGAAAAGTATCATTTGATGATTGTGACATATTTACATGATCATTGGGATGAATAGGTTTTTTTGAACCAATTTTACCTTTTAATTTTTTTATGGCAAAGTTGCTAATTACTTCATTAGCGTTCATGTTAGTTTGAGTACCTGAACCAGTTTGCCAAATAGATAAAGGAAATTCATTTATAAGATTTAAATTAATTATTTGATTACAGGCATATATAATTGAATTTCCTATTTTTTTATTCATTTTTAATAGCTCCATATTGGCTAAAGCAGCAGCTTTTTTTTGTAATCCAAAAGCTACAATTACTTCATTAGGCATTTTGTCATTACCAATTTGAAAATTTTGAATTGAACGTTGAGTTTGTGCTCCCCAAAATCTAGAATTATCGACTTTAATATTTCCTAAACTATCTGATTCTGTTCGAAATTTTTTTTTCATTTTTTAATACTATTTTAATCATTTTTTTGTATAACATAAACTTAAACATAGAAAAAATATTTATATATAATGAATACTGTAATTCTCTTACGCCATGGACAAAGTCAGTGGAATCTTGAAAATCGCTTTACTGGCTGGAAAGATGTTCCTTTAACTGATTTAGGCGTTAAAGAAGCAAAATCTGCGGGTATCATAATGAAAAAAAATAATATCAAAATAGATGAAATTTTTTGTAGCGTACTTCAGAGAGCGATAAAAACTGCTGAATTTGCAGTTAAAGAAATGAATTTAGTAAAATTATGGAGTAATGACAGTCTTTTGATGACATGTGATAAAAATCTTAACGAAAGGGATTATGGAGAGTTAGTAGGGTTAAATAAAGATGAGACGGCTAAAAAATATGGAAAAGAACAAGTCCATATATGGAGAAGATCATATAATATATCACCTCCAGGAGGTGAAAGCTTGGAAAAGGTCGTTTTAAGAGTACAACCATATTTTAAAAATTTTATAGAACCTCAAATTAAATTAGAAAAAAATATATTAATTGTTGCCCATGGAAATTCATTAAGAGCTACTATGATACATATGGGTCTACATAAACCAGATGATATATCTAAAATTGAAATACCTACAGGTAGCCCTCTTTGCATTAATTATGATTCTGGAGATATAAAAAATTTTAATTATTTAACTTAATTATTTAATAAATTTTTTAAATTCTAAAACATTATTTTTTTTCTTTTTTTCAATTTTTTCACTATCTTTTTTAGTATTATTAGTTTTAGAATTGCTCAGCTTAAGACCAAAATTTGCATACGGATCAGCAAAAGATATTACTTTATTAAAAGGAATAACTAAGTCAGCATTAATATTATTAAATGATAAAGTAATTTTAAAATAATCATTTTCTACTTTTAAATTCCAAAATTCATATTGAATTACGATAGTCATTTCTTTAGGATATTTTTCTTTTAGCCATTTTGGAATAACCACTTTTTGTGAATTTGTTTTAAATGTAATATAAAGATGATGACCATTATTTATTCCATTATTCTGAATACTTTTCAACACATCTTTAAAAACATTAATCATGTTTTTTTTTAGGATATTTGAATAATTAATTTTCATATTTTTTTAGACCAAATAATAGAATTTTTATTTTTCTCAACAATAAAACTATTTTCTTTTAATAATTTAATAATTTCATTAGCTATTTTCTTACTATGAGTTTCCATTCTAATTATTTTTATATTTTTAAAATTATTTGGTTCAATTGATCTAATGATATCCAATTCTGATCCTTCACAATCTAATTTTAAAAAAATATTTTTATTTTGATTTAAAAAATAATTAATATTATAATTATTTATAATCGCTGTTTCTTCACTATAACTGTTTTTAAGAGTATTATACGGTGATGATTTTTTTGGAAATTTTATTTTACTGTCCTTTTTTGAAGAAATAGCGCCGTTATAAATTTTTATTGATTGACTTAAATTATTTAGATTAATGTTTTGTTTTAATATTTTGTAAGCATCTAAAGAAGGTTCAAATGCAATAATATTATTTTTTTTGTTATTTATATAAGCATAAATTGAAAATAAGCCAATATTTGCCCCTATATCTAAAATAGTATAATTATCTGATATCTCTCCGTATTCTCTTTTTAAAAAAATTACTACGAAAGTAATAAAATCATGCGGATGTTGAGAAAAATGAATTAAATATTTTTGTTGCTTTAATAAAATTTTTTTAGGAGATTTTCTACTTAAGTAATAATACAAAAATTTATGTGGATGAATATATTTTAAAGATCTAAAGAAAATTAAAAAATAAAAAAATAAATTAAAAAAATTTATATTTCGATCAAATATTTTCATGATTATGATTATAAAGCTAAAAATAAATTTTTAAATTTATTTTAAGATACTTTATACTCAAAATTTTGTGTAGTGGGATTAATTCGAACTAATTTTGCTCCATTTCTAATATGATAGTGTGTAGCCATAGGTGTTAGTGGTGATAATGTCATTACACTATCTAAATGATTTTTTTCTTTCATGTATTTTAATAATTCTTTCATTATTTTTTTACCAGCACCTTTTTTTAAAGACCATAAAGTATATGCTATTGCTATTTTGCCTTTATCTTCATCTGTGCTCATCAATTCTAACTCTTTTACTGTTGCAGGTATATCTGTTGTAAAGGCAATACATGCAACACCCTCGATTTCTTCATTGTATTTTAAACCAAAAATTTTTCTACCTTGAGAAGTTCTGAATTGATTAGATAGTTGGGGTCTTATGGGATCATCTTCTGGATTGATTTCACTTAGTTCAACTAATTGAGTTTTTTTAATCCAATTAAAAAAATTAAAATTGTATTTATATTTTGGTAAATTCATTTTTTAAAAAAAATTTAAGAGTAGGCCTTATCATTTTCATTATTTTTGTCATCTTTTTTCCTAAAAATTTTGGTTTTATAGAAAGCTTGAAACAATTTCTAACTTATATTAATGCTAATATTAAACAAATGAATAGACAAGATCATTTAAAAGGTAGTTGTGCATGCGAAAAAGTAAATTATAAAATTATTGATAAACCCCTTTTTACGCAGGCGTGCCATTGTAAAAATTGTAAAAAATCAACAGGATCTTCTTATGTGATACATACAATGATTATCGAAAATGATTTAATCGTTGAAGGCGAAGTTTCTTCAACTGAACTTCCTACTGGAAGTGGAAAAGGTTATCGAGTATATTTCTGCAAAAATTGTGGTGTATATTTATATTGTAAATACAAAGTTGCTGTTGGAAGAATAGCAATTAGAACTGCAACTCTAGATAATTTAATAATTCCACAAGCACATATATTTATTAAAGATAAAGATCCTTGGATTGATATAAAGAATAAAGAAATATGCTTTGATACGATGTATGATAGAAATAAAATTTGGCCAAAAGAAAGTCTCGAAAGAATAAAGAAAATTAGCTAATAATAAATAAAATTATTATTTTTTACGAAAAATAGAAGCTAATATTTTAACTTCATCATATCCTTTATTTGTAATTTTACCATGAGCACTAAATTCTTTAAATATAGGGGAAGTAATTATATCTTTAATTTTTAAAAATTTTTCCTTAAAACCTGCTTTTACAAAAAACTTTGAATTAATGGATAAAACAAATAATCCACCAGGTTTTGTAATTCGTAAAAGCTCATCAAAAGCATCAGCCCCAACATGTCCATGAGTAAAAGTTCCGGCACTCACAACTGCTCCAATTGAATTATTCTTTAATGGAATTTTTTTTGTAATATCTGTTGCTATTAAAGAGGAATAACAATTTTTTAGCTTTGCTTGATCTAACATTTCAGAGGATATATCTATTCCAATTATTTCTTTATTACCTTTAATATTTAGTAATTCCCCAACTAAACCAGTTCCGGCACCAACATCAAGTATTGGTGTATCACTATTTTTTGAATGTTTTATAAAAAAATTACTGATTTTTTTTGGTGAAAGATAATCAGAGTTTTGAGCAAAATCTTTATCATAACTCTTTGCCCATTTTTTATATAATTTGATAGAATCTTCAGGTGTTTTTAAAGAGTAGGCGTCATCAAGTTTTATTTTTTTTTCAACCATAATTTTCGCAAGACTATATTCTATTCATTAAAATTTTTATTACTTTATTTTTATCTATAGTTCCAATTCCTTGGTTATTTGAATCTATAACAAGAGCCTTAATATTATTATCAACTATTTTTGATGAAAATTCATCTACAATTGTATTTTCATTTATTTTATATTCTATGTTGTTATCAATGGCGTTATCATCCATGATTGACTTTGCAGTTAAAACCTTAGATCTGACTATATCTTTTGTAAATTCTTTTACATAACTATTTGAAGGAGAAATCACTAGATCCTCAGGTGTGCCTATTTGAATTATTTCACCATCTTTCATAATAGCAATACGATCAGCAAGTTTAATAGCTTCATCAAAATCATG
>MDTA01120688.1_pt1 | contig 10697 bp, 9 predicted proteins | sample 811151 | NCBI WGS metagenome assembly MDTA01 (sample SAMN05326648, study PRJNA326480) | marine metagenome | isolation source: seawater | place: Indian Ocean: South | collected 2010 | reverse complement strand
TGGTTATTTATTTTTTTCAAGGCCAAGGTCCTGAAACAAAGAGCCTGAGTTCAAGAAATAGCGCACCTGAGGCCTGGTATAAGAGCCAAAGTCCCCCTCCGGAAATTATTGCTATACCTGATGGACCTTTGTTTAGGGATGAAGGCCAACTCACCGGTAAGTCAAACCTCGCAGCTAGTATTCCTGAAGGGGAGATAACTCTAGATAACACCAATAAACTGGTTGAATATTCTGCACCCTCGCTAATCTCAAGTTCTGTGCCAAGAGTCCCAGAACTACAACAAGATGACAAATCAATTAAAACCATGAAACCGACTGTTACTATAACAGCCTTACCAAGATGGAAAAAATATGCAGTTGATGTTGCAACTCATGGCAATAAACCCATGATAGCAATTGTTATAGACGACATGGGTATTGATCGTAAGCGCTCAGCATTGACTATTAGTCTCAAAGCACCGTTAACGCTCTCATTTTTGACGTATGCTAAAAATCTTGAAGCTCAAACTAAAAAAGCTAGGCAAATGGGCCATGAATTGTTGTTGCATGTATCTATGGAGCCACGATCCACAGAAGTTGATCCCGGTCCTAATGCTCTGTTAATAAATTTGAGTGAAGACGAAATTCGTCGTCGGCTTAATTGGGGGCTAAGTCGTTTTTCTACCTATGTTGGTCTCAACAATCACATGGGCTCCAAGTTTACAGCTGATAGAAAGGCAATGCGGATTGTCATGAAGGAAATCAAACGTCGTGGGCTTTTATTCTTGGACTCACGTACTTCAAACAAAACTGTCGGCATAAATCTAGCGAAAGAGTTGGGTGTTCCTGTAGTCGAGAGAAATATCTTTCTTGATCATGAAAATACTGTAAGTGCTGTAAATGCTAAGTTGTTACAGGTTGAGAGATTTGCCCGTCGAGTGGGTGCGGTTATTGCTATTGGTCATCCTCGCGATGTAACTATAAAAGCCCTTCGAACTTGGCTTGAGAGTGTTGAATCAAGGGGTTTTCAACTAGTTCCGTTAACGACAATTGTCAAAAAATTTGGTTATCATTAAATAATTCTTAAAAAATCTAATCACTCTCAGCATGTTAGAAATGAAAAACAATATGCTCATATTTTGTTTATATCAAAAGTGATTTTTGAAGCCTTTTAATTTCGCAAACTAGCAAAGCGAACTGCTTCCTGTGCGGCAAGTATAAGGGCGCGTGCTTTATTTTGACTTTCCTGATATTCTGCTTCAGGGTCGCTGTCAGCAACAATTCCACCACCAGCCTGAACATACATTACGTCGTCTTTAACAATGGCTGTTCGCAAGGCAATACAACTGTCCATATCCCCATTGGCACCAAAGTAGCCAATGCAACCTGCATAAATTCCACGTTTTTCTGTCTCCAGTTCATCTATAATTTCCATTGCACGTACTTTTGGCGCACCTGAGACTGTGCCTGCGGGAAATCCTGCTAGTAAGGCTTTTAAGGCATCGAATTGTGGGTCAAGTTCACCCTCAACATTTGAGACAATGTGCATAACGTGTGAGTAGCGTTCGACTAACATCTTTTCAGTTACTTTGACGCTACCTATTTTTGCAACTCTGCCCACATCGTTGCGGCCAAGGTCAAGTAACATTAGGTGTTCAGCAAGTTCTTTTGGGTCTGCTAGAAGTTGGTTGGCCAAAATTTGATCCTCATCTACTGTTTTACCTCTTGGCCGAGTGCCAGCAATTGGCCTAATTGTGACTTTGTTGTTACGAACTCTTACAAGAATTTCTGGACTTGATCCAATGATGCTAAAGTCACCAAAATTTAGATGAAACAAAAAAGGGGAAGGATTGAGCCGTCGCAGTGCTCTGTAGAGAGAGAAAGGCGGTAATTTGAAAGGTACAGCAAAGCGTTGTGAAAGTACCACTTGAAAGATATCCCCAGAGAGAATGTATTCTTTGGCTTTTTTGACCATATCAAGAAAGTCATTGTGTTTGATATTTGAGACTGGGTCAGGTGGTTCGTGATCAGTATAATCTGATTTTTGTGGCAGGCTACTCTCCATTAGGCTAACAGTCTCGGCGAGGCGGTTAATAGCGGATTCATAAGCCTGTGTAGGTTCTTCTCCCTCGACTGGACGTGCTGGAGTGATTAGTGTGACAGTATCCTCAATGGTATCAAAAATAGCCATGATGGTTGGTCGTAAAAAAATTCCATCAGGCACTTTTAGAATATCTGGGTTTACATCTGGTAGATTTTCAACTAGGCGAATTGTATCGTATGACAGGTAGCCGATCAGCCCAGTAGCCATGGGAGGCAACCCGTGCGGAAGATCCACGCAGGACTCTTTTGCAAGCGATCTTAAGGAGTGAATAGTGGATTTATGGCATTCATCAAATGATTTGGGATTGGCAAGTGGATTGCGATTGATTTGTGCTTTGTTGCCAAAACATCGCCAAATAATATCTGGCTTCAATCCAATAAATGAGTAGCGTCCGCGCGTTGCGCCACCTTCAACTGACTCAAGTAAAAAACTATTGGCTTCTTCCCCTGCTAATTTCAGGAAGGCGGCAACAGGGGTATCGAGGTCTGAAACCAGAGTTGTCCATACAACTTGGGTTTCACCTGCAATATAGGATTTCTCAAAGTCAGCCATTTCTGGTAAATAATTCATGGCAATTAGCCGCTAAAATAATTCATTAATAGCTTGTTTATTAATTTCAACCGGGTAGTTTTTTTGAAGCGCAGTTGCAAGCTGACTCAAGAGGTCGTTACGTATAGAATCCGAGAGTTTTTTGCTTGTTGTCTTCAGTTTATTAATATTTGCTTCGGGGTTAGCAGTAACAATTTGTTTTAGTTTTGCAACCGTAAAACTGTCAGTATTTGCGCCTCCAACGCTAAAACCAATCTTCGCATCAAAAAGTTTGCGGACTACCTCACTAGATAAGTTGCTACTTTCGCCTGATCTGCTGATAGGTTTTGTTTGCTTTAGTTTGAACCCTTTTTCGGTTGCTAATTTTGTAAAGTTCGCACCAGCATTTAAGGATTTGATCATTTTTTCCCCGCTTTGTTTTGCTATATTTCTACGTTGCTGAGAATTCCAAGCCTCGGTAACCTTGGCGCGAATACTTTCTAGTTTTTTGAGAGCCGGTTCTATGACATTATCCACACGAACTATAAAATATCCATCATCACCGATCTCAGTAAGGAAACTCTCCTCCCCAACATTTGTGGAAAAGGCAACTTTAAGAAAAGCCCCGCCAGGCAAGTTATTAATCATTTTCCCTTCAGGGGTTCTTCCCATGTTATCTACTTTGTCTTGGCTTATCAGACTGAGATTTAGGGATTGTGCTGCCTCTTCAAGACTTGCACCACCACCCAACTCATCTTCCAATTGGTTTGCTAATTTGTATAGTGAGTCAAATGCTAATTCGTCTGCTATTTGTTTTTTTAAGTTTGGTTTAACCTCAGCAAGTGATTTTTGACGGGCTGGTGTTATCCCTTTGAGACGCAATATATGCCAACCAAGAACGCTTTTAAGTGGGATAGTAAAATCATTTATTGCAAGAGAGAACGCTGCTTTAGCAAGCACAGGCATCAGTTCTGTTTTTTTCATATTGCCTAGATTAGTCGCCTCAGCATTCATATTGGCAAAATCTTTTGCTACTGTAACAAAGTCGATACCTTTTTTAAGTTGGGAGTGAGCCTGTTTAGCAGTATCTTCATCTTCAAAACGAATTTGTTGAAAGTCCCTTCTCTCAGGTTCACTAAATTCCCCAAGATTTTCTTCATAGGCTTCAGCAACAGCTTGATCAGAGACTGCTATCTCTTTGGAAAGTTCACTTGTAGATAGGTTTATGTATGTCAATTTACGATACTCAGGTGACGTAAATTTTTTTTCATTAGATTTGTGAAATTGGATCAAATCAGCTTCATTTGGTATAGGTATTGGTGTCACTTTAGCATACTCTATAGTTACTGTTTCAGCGATACGTTGTTCATTACGAGAAGAAAAAAGTACCTTGGCCATACTCTCAGGAGATAGTGGCACTTCTTTAAACATGCTTAGGTACATGGAACGAATAAGATCACCCCGAGCCAATTTTACAAAACTTGCCTCCGTCAATCTGTTTGCTTGAAGTATTTGATCGAAACGGGTGCGCTCGAATTCTCCGTTTGCATTTTTAAAACTTGGTTCGTTTTTAATATTTTTGAGCACCATTGCGTCAGAAGCTATAATGCCAAGATCTCGTGCAGCCAAATCAAACAAAGCCCGTTCAACTGCACGTTGAACTACAGATTGGCCAACACCAAAAATTTGTGCTTGCTCAGAAGTGAGACGCATTCCAAACAATTCAGAGAGACGATCTATCTCTTTTTGGTAATCTTTGCGCACATGTTCAGGTAAAATTTCAACATCACCAACCTCGGCAAGTTTTTGATCTGATCCACTAGGGCTATAAACATCAGCGACGCCCCACATTGCAAAACTTAGGATAAGCAGACCTAGCAAACCTTTGACAACTATGCCGCCTGAACGCTTACGAATAGCTCCTAGCATGTATGTAATCTTCTTATTTCATAGTTAAAAAAACACGTTATCATAGGAGGGCTTGTGTTGTGGAGCAACCCGAGAATTTTGAGTAAATGCATATACTCTGCTTTTACTACCCTTTTAGGTGATTTATCGTCTCTTAGGCTGTGCTAGGTAGTGCCTTTAAATTCGATCTTCATTTGATACAATTAGGAAAACATTATGAGTAGACAAATGCTAATAGCAGGTAATTGGAAAATGAACGTATTGAATTCAGATGGCATCACACTTGCCAAAGGGCTTGCTGATAAGTTCAAAACTAGCGTGAATTTACCTTTTGAGATGCTAGTTTGCCCTCCTTATAAGCTAATCAACTCCGTGACTGATCTATTGTTTGATACTCACATACAAGTTGGAGCACAAAACTGTCATACTGTTGAAAAAGGGCCACATACGGGTGATATTTCGGCTGCAATGCTCAAGGATTTGGGTTGCACTTACGTTATTATTGGCCATTCTGATCGTCGTTCTATGCATAATGAGACCGATTTAGAAATTCTCAGCAAGGCGAAAATGACCAATGGTGCAGGTATGAATACTATCATTTGTGTTGGTGAGACTGAGAGTGAGCGCAATACTAAAAATACCCTGAATGTTGTAAAAGCTCAGATTTTAGGATGTGTGCCCGATGATGCTACTGCCAAAAATACAGTAATTGCTTATGAGCCAGTTTGGGCAATTGGTACAGGACGCACACCTACGATCAATGAAGTTCAAAAAGTACATGCTTCTATTAGGTCTTTACTAGCCAAAAAATTAGGTAAGGATACAGCTAACGATATTCGCATACTTTACGGAGGATCTATGAACGCTCTAAATGCGACAGAATTCCTTTCTTTACCTGATGTAGATGGCGGTCTGATTGGTGGTGCTAGTCTTAATGTCGATGACTTTTGGAAAATTGGACAAAGTTGCCCATGAACTAGCTTGGTTTAAAGATTATTACTACTGTTAAACTTTCTTCTGGCAAATAGACCAAACAGGGCTTAAAACCAATGATATTATATTTTTAGTTTCTTTGGATTTACGAATGCTGACAATTGTACTCTCCATACATCTTATTCTTGCTATTTGTCTCGTAGGCGCTGTGTTATTGCAGCGTAGCGAGGGAGGAGGTCTTGGAATGGGAGGAGGTAGTGGTAGTGGTGGCGGAATGGGTGGTTTTATGACCGGTCGTGACTCTGCTAGCTTTATGACCAGGACAACAGGTATTCTTGCTGCATGCTTTATGGCTACATCCATGGTATTGGCGATTATGGCGGGGGGGCACTCGAAGCCGACCTCAATTTTGGATAAACCGTCAGCAACACAAGAACAGACTGAACCAATTTTACCCAAAGGACCGAGAGTTCCCCAGGCGCAATGAAAAAACAGAGAGTTTCTGATCATTGTTTGTGCAAGTTAGTTTTCTTAAACTCAAAAGAAATATATAATAGGCTCTTCCCGTCGGATACCCGAATCCTATACAAAGTCGTTTCATGACACGGTTTATATTTATTACTGGAGGTGTGGTTTCCTCACTAGGAAAAGGTCTCGCGTCTGCAGCTCTAGGGGCACTTTTGCAAGCTAGCGGTTTCAAAGTGCGCTTGCGGAAGCTTGACCCTTATCTGAATGTGGACCCTGGAACTATGAGCCCCTACCAGCACGGGGAGGTATTCGTTACTGATGATGGAGCTGAAACGGATCTGGATCTTGGGCATTATGAACGTTTCACGGGCGTTAATGCACGCCAGAGCGATAATATTACAACTGGTCGTATCTACTCAGATGTTATTGCAAAAGAAAGGCGTGGAGATTATCTGGGAGCAACCATTCAAGTAATACCGCATGTAACGGATGCTATTAAAGAGTTTGTTCTATCCAACGTTGAGGACGAAGATTTTATTTTATGTGAGATTGGTGGTACTGTTGGGGACATAGAAAGCCTTCCATTTCTTGAAGCTATTCGTCAATTAGGTAATGAACTTGGTCGAGACCGCACCCTGTATATACATTTGACGTTGCTGCCATATATACCTGCTGCTGGTGAACTTAAGACTAAACCAACCCAACATTCGGTGAAAGAATTATTAAATGTTGGTATTCAGGCTGATATTTTGCTCTGTCGGTCTGATCGTGAGATACCCAAGGCTGAAAAAAAGAAAATAGCACTATTCTGTAATGTGCATCCTGACGCAGTCGTTTCCGGTCTTGACGTTGATAGCATTTATAGTGTGCCAATTTGCTATCACAAGGAAGGTTTGGATACGCAGGTTTATCGTCATTTTGGCATGGGTTCAAAATCTCCAAGCTTGAGGCGTTGGAAAGATGTGCTAAAGCCTGTTTTATCACCCGAGGGTGAGGTTGTCATCGCCGTGGTTGGCAAATATACTGGCCTGCTTGAGGCATACAAATCTTTGGCAGAGGCTTTGGCGCATGGCGGCATTGCGAATAACGTTAGGGTTAAATTAAATTGGATTGACGCAGAGGTATTTGAAAGCGAAGAAACCAACCAACACCTAAATGGGGTAAATGGTATTCTTGTTCCTGGGGGCTTTGGCGAGCGTGGTGTTGAAGGAAAAATTGCAGCTGCAAACTTTGCCCGTGAATTAGAAGTTCCCTACTTTGGCATTTGTCTGGGCATGCAAATGGCAGTAATTGAGTCCGCTCGAAATCTTGCGAATATTAAAGGTGCTGGATCTACAGAATTCGGTCCTTGCAGTGAACCAATTGTTGGATTGCTGACTGAGTGGAGACGTGGTGAAGTTATTGAAAAAAGATTTGAAAACGGAGATATGGGCGGCACAATGCGTTTGGGGGCATATGACGCAATTTTAAAAAAAGGTAGCAGGGTTCACGGTATATATCAGGTTGATGAAATTAATGAGCGTCACCGTCATCGCTATGAGGTAAACCTAGCCTATGAAGAACAATTGGCAACTGTTGGTTTGTTTTTTTCTGCTAAGTCACCAGATGGAGTATTACCAGAGATTATAGAGATTCCTGAACATCCGTGGTTCATTGGGGTACAATTCCATCCAGAACTCAAATCGAAACCTTTTGAACCGCATCCATTATTTAAATCCTTTATTGCCGCAGCGGTTAAGCAATCAAGACTGGTTTAAAAAATGAACAAGCAAAATATAGTTTCCATCGGTTCTGTTACTTTTTGCAATGATCACCCTTTTAGTCTAATTGCGGGACCTTGTGCTATGGAAAGTAGATCTCACGCAACAGATGTGGCAGGAATACTCAAAGAAATCTGCTCTCAGTTGAGTCTGGGGCTAGTTTTTAAAACTTCTTTTGATAAGGCAAACCGAACTAGCGCCTATGGGCCTAGGGGTGTTGGCATTGATGAAGCTCTCAAAGCTTTTGCTGATATTAAGGACAGCTTCAACATTCCAATTTTAACAGATGTTCATACAACTGACCAATGCTCAATTCTTGGGGACTCGGGTGTAGTCGATATATTACAAATTCCTGCGTTTCTTTGTCGTCAAACAGACCTTTTATTAGCTGCAGGTAAAACTGGACTGGCTATTAACGTTAAGAAAGGTCAATTTTTGGCTCCTTGGGATATGGCTAATGTGATTGATAAGATTCAAAGTACCGGTAATAAAAAGGTATTGGTTTGCGAACGAGGAACAAGTTTTGGATACAACACACTTATCTCTGATATGCGTGCCCTACCAGTACTGGTTGGTACAGGTTGTCCGGTTATTTTTGACGCAACTCACTCTGTCCAACAGCCAGGTGGGCAAGGAGCCTCGTCAGGAGGGCAACGTGAGTTTGCACCCATCCTTGCTCGAGCTGCTGTTTCTGTTGGCGTTGCTGGGATCTTTATCGAGACCCATGAAAACCCTGATGAGGGTTTGAGCGATGGGCCAAACATGATACCTCTCAAACAAATGCCATCAATTCTTGAAACCTTAGTAGAGTTTGACTTGCTCGCAAAAAAGCATCCGATCTCTATTTAATTTGGAGCCCCTAATGACAGCTATTATTGATATTATTGCTCGCGAAATTCTAGACAGTCGGGGGAACCCGACTGTTGAAGTTGACGTCACCTTGGAGACAGGAGCTTTTGGCCGAGCTGCTGTACCATCTGGGGCTTCAACGGGTTATCACGAGGCAGTTGAACTGCGTGATATAGATAGTGGAAGATATGCTGGTAAAGGTGTTCAAAATGCATGCGCTTTTGTAGATGGTGAAATTTTTGATGCTTTGTCAGGTATGGAAGCAGAAAATCAGTTGTTGATTGATAATTTGTTGATTGAGCTTGATGGAACAGATAACAAGTCTCGCCTTGGCGCTAATGCCATTCTCGGGGTTTCGTTAGCTGTGGCTAAAGCTGCCGCTGACGAGGCTGCTCTACCATTGTACAATTACATTGGTGGTTCCAACGCACACCTTTTACCGGTGCCTATGATGAATGTAATCAATGGTGGTGCGCATGCTGATAATCCAATTGATATTCAGGAATTTATGATCATTCCTCAGGGTGCAGAATCTATTGCTGAGGCTGTGCGGATGGGCACGGAAGTATTTCATTGCTTGAAAAAATCTTTGCAAGATGATGGCTATAACACCAATGTTGGAGACTAAGGTGGCTTCGCACCGGGGCTTTCTAGTGCAAATGATGCACTAAGTTTTATAATGAAAGGCATAGAAAACGCAGGGTACAAGCCAGGTGAGGATATAACTTTGGCGCTTGATGCAGCTTCAAGTGAATTTTATAAAAATGGAAAGTATGAGTTGCAGGGAGAGGATAAAAGTTTAGATGCAGCAGGTTTGTGTGAATATTATGCTGATCTTGTTTCTCGTTTTCCAATAATCTCTATTGAAGATGGTCTTTCTGAAGATGATTGGGACGGTTGGAAATATTTGACTGATCTATTAGGAAATAAAGTACAGCTTGTCGGTGATGATTTATTTGTAACAAATCCTAAGCGTCTCAAGGAGGGGATCAAGTTGGGTGTTGCAAACTCAATTTTAATTAAAGTCAACCAGATTGGCACTTTATCTGAAACTCTGGAAGCAATTGAAATGGCCCATAAGGCGGGTTATTCTGCAATTATATCACACAGATCGGGCGAGACTGAGGATTCGACCATCGCTGATATAGCTGTAGCCACAAATGCAGGCCAAATTAAAACTGGTTCCCTTAGTCGTTCGGATCGTTTAGCAAAATATAATCAGTTAATGCGTATAGAAGAATTACTGGGGCCTACTGCACGTTTTGGGCGGTCTTGAAGTTCTGCAACAATAGCTTTTTGTCCAGTACAGAACAAATTTACTGTTAGCTGTCAGTTTTTTGTGAATTGTTTGAGTATAAAAATTTGTGTCAACGCCATGGTAATAACTTGTTAAGATTTTGAGCGTATTTGTAGTTTTGGGTAAAGGACTGTGGGTGCAGTATTAACAATAATAATGGCGCCTTGGTCAAATGGGTCTTTTCTATGAATTACGATCGCGGGCTCGATTTATAGTAGGGCCAATTCTCGGTATATTCGCTGTTGGTTATTTCGCTTTTCATGCATTTCGTGGAGAGCGTGGTATATTTGCCCTAAGCCAATTATCTCACCAGGTTGAAACAGCACAGCAATTGTATGATAAAATAAAAACTCAGCGTAAAAAACTTGAACATAAAGTGAGTTTACTCCTTCCTGATAGTCTTGATCCAGATATGCTTGATGAACGAGCACGTATAATGCTTAACTATGGGCTCAAAGATGATATTGTTGTCATTCTTGACAAAAAAAGTTCAATTAGAAAAAGAAAGCTTAATTAGAGGAATTATTATTAATTAGTAATTTGATTTTGTGGTTTTATATGGCCACTGAAATTCTTAAGCTAAAATATTGTTTAAAAATTTTTTTGATCAAAAGCTCTCACTACAAAAGTTTGCGTGATTTTTTCCCTATAGTTTTAGACACCAGAAGTAAGTTTACATTCCACAACCCAATAATGTTAATAATAGTACGCAAGCTATAAAATTTTTGAAAAACTAAATTATTTTAATTTTTTAACTTAAAAATCTTATAAATATCACTATTTTTCAATTACTTAAATTCCAACTAAGATATTTTTTTGATTATAAAAAAACATCAGTAAATCATAATTATTTATTTATATTTCAATTTAT
>MDTA01103696.1_pt1 | contig 10697 bp, 8 predicted proteins | sample 811151 | NCBI WGS metagenome assembly MDTA01 (sample SAMN05326648, study PRJNA326480) | marine metagenome | isolation source: seawater | place: Indian Ocean: South | collected 2010 | reverse complement strand
GGCAGATCAAAACCTGTTTTGATATCATTCGATCCAGTTTGAGCAGGGACGGTGGAAGCGGGGCGCGCGCATGTCTGCGCCCCTGAACAGCAGCGACGCCTGGGTCAAGATCAACGGGGAGTTACTCAAATCCGGGTTCCGGAATGTCGCAACGAACGATACCTGGTCTGGAAAGATTGTTAACGGCATCCCAAGCGGCCAAGGCACGTATGATTATCACGCTTCACGACTCAGCATCACCGGCACGGTGGTTGCCAAGGCTTCCAAAGGCCTTTTGTTTGAAGGGCACTGCACAATGCGCTGGAACGACGGGACCCGCAATTTATACGAAGGCGACGTCGTGAAGTCGCAGTTCTCGGGCACGGGCACGTTCTTGTGGGGCAATGGAGATCGGTACATCGGGCAATGGCAAAACGGACAGCGACACGGCTTTGGCACTATGTGGACGATCGCACCTAGTTATGTGTGCGTCAACGATGAATCAACGCCAGTTGCACTCAGCTGTTGGAAGGGTGAGTGGGTCGATGGGAAACTGCACGGTAAGGGCATTGCTGAGTGCTTTGGTGCAGGCGACGGGAAAGTGAAGATCAGCAAGGCCAAAAGCGCGAGCATGTCCTGTTTTGCCAAAAAACTGCCACTGATTCGTCGGTTTGAGGGCAATTTTAGTCACGACTTTCCGATGGACGGCTCGCTGAAGACCAAGAACGAATTCTTTTCGAGTGTCTGTTATGATGGCCAGACGCCTTTTCGCGACTTTCCGGTATGGTATTGGGCAGGCGACGACCTCGATGACCATCCTCACACTGTAGCTGTGGATGTTGAGAAGAGCAGCGAGGAGTTTTCGATGGTGCTTTCTCGGGTTGACATTTATGACTTGAATGTCGATGCGGTACAAAGGCTGGTTCATCACGAACGCCGCCTCTGCTACGACCTGTTGCGCCGTTCTGTACAGAAAAAAATCGCGGCAGTGCCGGATATGAAGTGGTCACCCAAAGACATGGAGATGTGGGCCTTTCATTCCAGTGGCCATTCCAACCTCGAGAAGAAGCCATGGGAATGCATCATTGAAGAGGGGTTCAAATCCGCATTCTCAGGAAACGGAAACGGCAATGTGTACGGCCGTGGAAATTACTTTGCGAAACATGCCCAGCTTGCGAACCAATATGCCATCCGAGCGGCGGACAAGGCGGCAGGCGAAGAAGGAAGTACTGCGGGCAGTGAGGAGCTTACTTGCCGAATGTTCATGGCCAGAATCACGGCTGGGTTGTCAACCAGTGGCGAGCACAGAAAGCCATGCACACTCATACCCGGTCGGGAGAAGGCAGAGTTTTTTCATTCCCTCGTGAACGACGACGAAAAGTCGATTATTGTCATTGATGAGAATCTTCGCGCGTACCCGGCGTACCTGATTACGTACAAGGTCAAAAAATCACCACCGCCAGAAGCGACTTCTTCTGGTCCTGGCACGACAGGCAGGCGGAATGCAACAAAACTAATCTTTCCTCCGCCAAGACACAAAAAAGAGGGTTCCTTTGCAGACAATCTCCTAAAGATGGTTTCCACCAGCATGAACGAGTTCAGCAAACAACTGGACCCATCAGCTGAAGGGCGTTCTTTGGAAGAAAACACCGCCCTCATCAAGAAGTGGATGCCTGAAGGGCATAAAAGCGTGGGCAAGAGGTGGAAGCCTCAAGGGCATAAAAGCTTGGGCGAATCGGATCCATACGCGGGTCCCTTTACTCACTTGCTGAATAGAGGTCAAAAGCTCGCGGATGATTCCAAGGATGGGCGCGGCGTTTCTCAATCATCGGGAAAACGTGGGGCCGCTGGAGGATCTGGAGGGCGTGACATTGGTGCCGGCGCTGGAGGATCTGGAGGGCGCGACATTGGTGCCGGCGCTGGAGGATCTGGAGGGCGCGACATTGGTGCCGGCGCTGGTCGTGGGGCCGCTGGAGGATCTGGAAAGCGTGACATTGGTGCCGGCGCTGGTCGTGGGGCCGCTGGAGGATCAGGAGGGCGCGAGGTCTCTGCCTCTACATTGGGGCTCACTCTGCCCCCGCTATGGCATGTTGCAAAATGCGAGAAAAATAACACGGAGTACATGTGGAAGCTGAAGAAAGACTTTACAACCTACGACAAAGACATGACGCAAAATTGCACCACTTTGCTTCACAGGGAAGATCATGTGGTTTTGTGGGTGAGTGACTTCAAGGAGAATTCGTCCCCTTATCTGGGCAAGAGACGTCCGTCTGAAGAGGGCGAAAGATCAGCCCGTCAAGCAAAGCGGCAGGCGGTTAATGGTGCGTCGAAATCAGACGACAAGCAAGCTCCGGTTGTCGTTCTCATTTCTGACAGTGATGACGAGTGGGGCAAAAAGTGATTGGTGTTGCCGTATTCAATTTAGCTAGGAAGAAAAAAACACCACACAGTAGTCTTGAGGGTCTTTTTGACAATTTTTCACCTTCACAGAAATGGCTGATGTGGCTGAAGAGTTGATAGGAAGACGAGTCCGACAATTCAACGATAACTGGCACACTTCTGACAGTTCGGAGGTGGAGTTCACCGGAACTGTTGTCGGTTTTGATGGGGCAGATTTTGAGGTCATTTTTGACGACTGCTTCCTGTCGCATAGATTTTGCTTTTTAGAACTAGTGCAGCTTCTGTCGCAAGAGGTGGCAAACATACGCGACCCCAGATTTTCTCAAATACTGTTAGACGGGAAACTTGAGCATTTAGCTGCGCACAGTATGTTTCAGGAAGAATAAAAATCATAGCACAGAACGAGACATCTCAGAGCAGTGTTATCCAAAGAATAATCCATCAATGTCTGCAAGAGAATTTGTGCCAGGCCTGGTACTTTTTGCGTTAGTTGTGCTAGGCATATTGAAAGCGTCGTACGAAATCTACATGCAAGACCAAGGACTGAAAGCGCAATTAGAAATAAGGCACTGGAATACTCGGCGGAAACATGCAGAATGGGTGTTCAAAAGTAACCCCAAACACACGCCGACACACCCCTTGCACATGTGTCCAAGTGTCCAGCAACGCAAACGATTTGCCATTACCAGCATGCTCACTCGCACTCAGAACAAGGAGGACTTTTATTTTTATCAGCTTGGTGCTGCCAAATTGGCGTCGTCTATTCATTTGTGGAGCCCGCAAGTGTTGGGTTTGGTGGATTTGGTGCTGCTTATTGCCATGGATAACTCAACTCATCCAGCGCTGTCCGTCAACGAAAGTCTGCTACACAATGCTGGTTGGAGCTTGTGTCACACAGCAATCATTGAAAGTCCTGACAGTGACATGTTGAGCATGAATCGGTTCTTACAAGCACATATGTTCTCTCGACTTCGAATGTGGCAACTCATCCAATATGACGCTGTGTTAAGTATTGATGTGGACGCCATAGTCATATCCGATATCAGTATTCTTTTTGTTCGACACTATCCCATCATGAAAAAGAGAAATCTGACCTTGGGAGCAGTTGGGGATGGTTTACTGCTTCCATGTACGAATGCAAACGCCCGACGTTCTGCTACCAATTTCAACGCAGGTGTAATTCTATTACAACCAGACATGAACACGTTCCGACGTTTGATCAATACCATACATAGCCAGGAGTATACCAAGGAACTGGCAGAGCAAAGCCTTCTGAACCATGTTTATTCTATACGCCAGTATTATCAACTACCTTACACCTTCAACACGCATCTTGGAAACATCTACTGCAATGAACGCGTCAAAGACGCAAGCATATTACATTACATAGGCGCACCTAAGCCATGGAGCCTTCGCCGAGGTTTCCTTAGCTGTGCCCCGTACGACTTGAACTGCTGGAAAACACACATTGCTTTCTGCAACATGCCCCTGGGAGCTTACCTGGCAGGCACTACACACATGAGTTTGGCCTGGGAAATGATTCCAACCGCAGTCTGATTTATTAGTCTTGATGCAAATTTTTTTCGAATTCGATAAAGAAAGAATAAAATTGATAGCACAGAGCAAGGGCTGACTTTGCTCAGGCAAGTTCGCAGGATGTCGATTCGGAAAATGAGATCCCGTTTTTTTCCAGTCACTTGTAGCTGTTTGAAGACAGCGGACGAGCTGTTTAATACGTGCAGGGAAATCTGTGTGTACGCAGCCGAGCGACTGGGAAGGGGGCATAGCGAGAAAACCTACGAGACAGTCATCATCAATGAGCTTTACGCGCGACGAATTCCTGCTCTACGACAAGTGAAGTACTACTCCAACGTCGAAGGAAACGTTGTCGAGACTGGCATTGTCGACATAGAGGTGACTCTCTCCGCAAATGCTCCCCGATACCCTTCAAGTTCTGACTTTGGTGTGTGCAGGTTGACCAGCAGTTGATTATCGAGCTGAAGTCAAATCTTCCAACAATAACCCCCGATCATACAACGCAAGCTAAGCGGTACCTCCGAAGCGCACGCGAAAAGTACCCGGACACAATATTGATGGCTTGTGTGATTTTATTCCAAAAAAACGGAGATGTGAGGTTTTGGAGGGCAAAGTCATTGCCCGAAGTATCAAAAATAGACGTGTCCGTGGAGCACTCAAATGGCGTGAACGGACGGGATGATGAGCTGGACGCAGCTTGACTGGTTGACACATTGCCTTGTAAAAAGATATTAATAAAGAGGTCACCAACGTGGGCATTTGCCCGTGCATCACTGCGAGCCTGTCAAAAAGTCACCTAGAATTCGTTTACCAGTTGTTTTTGCAGGGCTAGGTGGCCACTTTTGGTCAGGATTCCAATCCAGACTTTTCTTGGCTGCATCAACGGCCACAGGGTTATCACATTTAGAAGGCCAGTTGGCAATGCCTTCCAAATCGGTGAATCGGGTGGAAAGAAGGCCCTGGCCTCCCGACATCCATCCACCAGCAGATCTGTCTTTGACCACGCGGGGCCCTGCAGACTTGTCCCACAGGGCCAAAATCGCACGCTCTGTCGTCCCCTGTTTGAACATTTTGACAATAGTAGCGTTCTGTCCTACCAACCATTGCAGCGACGTGCGGGAAAATTTCACCACGACAGACTGTCCAATATGATAGCCGCGATATTGATCAAAAGACCGCAGGTGCAGCTCGCTAGTACTCGGGATTGCAGGACTCGGGGCTTCTGAGCAAGGAGGCCACTTTTGCCCGTCCTTCCAATGAAGAAACAGTCTTGTAATTTTCAAGGCAGACCAGTTGTCAGACGCAGAGGGCCACTCATCAACATGAGACAAAACCGCAGGAATTTCCCCAATTGGAAAGGAGGAGGTTGAATGCATTCTGTACAACTCGCGATGAACTGACTCATCCCAAAAAAGCAGGGTCCATATCCAGTGAGCATGTGGGCAATTGGAGTGCCCAGTCTCACCTTCAAAATATATGGTCGCCTTTTTGCCATTTACAAATGAAAGGGCCGGTGGCATCCCCTCCACTTGTACGGAATGTCCAATCTCAAAGAAAGCATATTTGGTCTCGCGCATGTTCTCCATGGTCGATGCAAGCTTCTTGGCTCTGTACTGGCCGCCTATCAAGGCATATTCAATAATCGACGACGAGCTAAACCGCAACGTGTGAAAAACTTCGGACCAGCCGTCCTTGCGTGGAACTGCGCAATGGTCGTGGTAGTAAATGAAACCAGTCGCGCGACGCGGGGGAGGCCACACTTCATAAGGGTTCCACTGGACATAATGTTTGGCGGCCTGAACTGCAAAACTGTTGTCGGAATTCTGTGGCCATTTCGCAATCTTCACGGCATGAGTGAGAGGAATGGAAAGAAATCCCTTGTTTCCAGAGTGAATTCCACCCCGGGTCTTCTGGCACAGAATCTTGAACTTTAGCGCCGTGTCCCAGGGACAAACAATCAGACGATGCGTGGGTCCATTCGTGATTATATCAACTATGGTCGCCTCGCGCCAATTGCAGAACCAATACGATTGTGTTTGATGCGTGATCAAAACACTCTGTCCGAAAAAGAATCCCCTGAAACCCGTGGTTTTGTGTGACACTGGATCGGAATGGCCAAACGGAATCGGGGCCGCCTGATCAGAAAGAGTCTTCATGCAAAATGAAAGACTCGGCATCGCAGCTGCCAAAGAGAGAGGTGTCTTGGAGGCAACCGAGGTTGCGTTCAACGGCTGAGCTGCCAAAGAGAGAGATGTCGTGGAGGCAGCCGAGGTTGCGATCAACGGGCGAGCTGCCAAAGAGAAAGGTGTCGTGGAGGCAGCCGAGGTTGCGATCAACGGGCGAGCTGCCGAAGAGAGAGGTGTCGTGGAGGCAGCCGAGGTTGCATTCAACGGCTGAGCTGCAGAAGAGGCGATTGATTTGGCAACGGAGAACGGACATTGAGACTTCGACAAAGCATTGGCATGGTCCTTCGCAGCCTTAAACCCATCTTCAGTGCGCCTCAATGTGATGCAATGAGTCGAAAGAATCTGTGCCGAGTTTGTACAGCACATGAAATCGCCGCTTTCAGACGTTGCCGTCAAAACTCTGCGACCATGGTCGTCATGCCCAAAATTTACCTCTCCCCTCACACCAATTTTGGTCGGCCCAATAATGACCTTGCATATGAGAACACATATGTCCATTTCAAGAGGGCAATATTGCAATGCATCGACGCCCTTCCTGCACGCGTAGAACCCGCAGCCAAATAAATTTCCCTTGCAACTATGGCCAGATTTGAAGCCAGATACCAATATCCCTTCCGCCGACGACACCTGTGACAACAAACCGTTCAAACTTAGATCGCATGTAATGACGTTGCGCAAGTCAAACACACACGCACCGAGGTTCCGTGATATGCAGTAAAAACTGCAGGCGCGCACTCGTTCTTTTGGCAGGTGACGGAATAAAAGTTGTCGTGATATGCAGACAGTTCGCGATTGTAGACGGACTCAATCTTGGCAATTTCAATGCCGTTCTTGTCACTCGCGACGCGAAGGCACTGTTTCAAAACCCCCAGTCGTCGGGTATGGTCGAGAGGCCCACAGTCGCCAACAGCCGACTTCAACTGAGTGAAAAAGGAATTCATGATCAATTCGTAGACCCGAGCCAAGAGAGGCTCACTTTGCGCGGCTAACGCGTTGTCCATAGAGCAATTTTCAGTGCTCAAAAGTAAGGCCTTTTGCGGGCGCCAGGATCCGAGATCGAGTACAATTTCTTGGGCCGCATGTCGCTTTGCAACAGCATCAAAGTCATTGTCGCTTCCCTTTTGGCGCTTGGCGGGATGTGCATTGGATTCGACACGGGCAGAGGGGACACTGTCGCTGGCGTTGGGTACCAAACTCTGCTTGGAACCGAAGCAAAACATCGACTGTTCAGGAACAGATATGCTGAGCAACAAATTGACATCATCCTCGGGAACCTCGGACACACTGCTGCTGTTCTTCGGCCCGTCCGCCATGGCGCCTTCTCAGCGGACACGTGTCTCGTGGTCAAACGGGCAAAATCTTGGTTTGAGCTGGTTTGGTTTGCGAGTGGACCTCAGAGAGTCATCAAATCTTGCCAAAATCCTGGTACAAAATGCCTCTCAAGTTACAAAGCAAAAATCAGTAGTAAAGATATGGACAAACCAAACCAGTAGCAAACATCTGGCGGTACAGAGAGATTTGTACCACTATTATGACCCACCCCTCGTGCCTAGCGACCCCATGCCGGAGCGCGGGGAGCCATATGTGCAAGAAGCGCCTCCGGCGCTCATAGATCGCCTGCAAAGGGCCCGGGCCGAACTCATGCAGTTGGAAACATGGGGCATGGATTCGCGCGTGTTTGAAGTTCGCGGTTCCAGGGCGGTGTACCGGGTGTCACTGTCCAGTTGCAGGCCTCAGTGCACCTGCCAGGACTTTCTGCATCGGGGCAAAACGTGCAAGCACATTTTGTTTGTCATGGTACGGGTATTGCAGACTCCCGTCGACAATCCAGTTCTGTGGCAGTCCGTGTTGCTGCAGTCCGAGCTTGATGACCTGTTTAGAAATGCCCCGTCTTCTCTGCAGGTGGACTTCAACCCAACCGGACATTTGCTGTGTCCTTCCAGGCTTTCCGATACCGTAGACGAGTCGTGGAAGGAACGAGAAAACTTCGGCCAGTCATCGCTATTCAAAACCATTGGTGAGCGGCCCTTGGGTTCGTTTGTGGTCTCTATTGACCGCCGCCTGCCATCCGGCCGAATCACGAAAAGTTTTACCTACTTTGATTCCGCCTCCAGTTTCTTTGTCAGAACAGCTCGCTGCGACGCCAAACACTTTCACGAAGTCATTGAGCTATGCGTTTGGACGAAGCTGTATTTTGACGTCGAGCATTATGTGCAGTCAGACAAAGACCCAAGCAAAATCACCGAGTGCATTTTTGTCATCAAGGAGGCTTTGCTACAAGCTTTTCCTCAAACCAAAGACAGAATGGACGCGTTAGATGACGTTGTTCTCCTATGTTCGTCCCGGTTTGTTGGCGAGGGCAAGTTCAAGCATTCGTATCATATTATTTTTCCTATGATTCGATTACACGGCACAGCTCGCATGAAGGAATTTGTCAAAGCCATGTACGGAGACAGTCGCCTGAAGGCGTTTGATTCCAGGGGCGTTGCCAAATCGATGATAGACGCAAAGGTGTATAACACCAACCAGTCCTTTCGCTTGATTGAGAGCTCCAAGATTGAAGACGATGGCGTGGCTCAAGTTCCGTTGCAATACGCCGACAAACGCAAGGCCGTGACGATGCACGACCTTTTGCGCACGGTATTGACTTACGATGACGGCGACGACTGTGTGCGAATTGAATCAGATCCAGATTCAGATGGACCGGTTTTGACGGAGCATCCTTTTGAACCCTGGCCACATGGATTGTCGCGATACTTTGATTCGACTGAAAGTAGTGCATTTACTTGGATGCAGTTTAATTTTGGCAAAGACGGACAGGAGCGCCTCAAAGTCATGCGTCAGCATCATCAGCAGTCGGGGTATGTGCACTTTCTCAGAGTTGAGTGGCGTAGGAGCCTCAAACGCTACTTGTACGCTTGGACAAAAGACATGGAGCCAAAGGCCAGAGAGATCCATACAGCCTTGCGCGAACTTCGAGGTAGTGATCTCAAGGATTTCAGCCTTGGTTCGAAAATCAACAATTGGGGTGAATCTTCGTGGGTCAAGTCTGGGCACCTCGTCAACGATCCTCTGCTCGGAAACTTGTCGGAGGCAGATATTGATGCTCTGGTTTTGAACTCTAGCGAAAACGCTGAGTTTGCAGAGAATGCAACGGCGGTCGTCGCCGATGCCACGGGCTCAGGAGATGACGACGAAGGCCCATCTGGCGAAAAGGCTTTAATGCCGGAAAATGCAACGGCGGTCGTCGCCGATGCCACGGGCTCAGGAGATGACGACGAAGGCCCATCTGGCGAAAAGGCTTTAATGCCGGAAAATGCAATGGCGGTCGTCGCCGATGCCACGGGCTCAGGAGATGACGACGAATGTCCACCGAGTCCCATCTTATGGACCCGCTGGCATACATCCTTCGAAGACAACCGACCCGGTGTTACCAAGCCCTCTTCTGTCAGATTTCCGCGTCCAATCACATGCCCTGTGCCTATAACGGAAGATGGTGGCCCTGCTTGTACGTCAAACAAACTACAAGCATCAACTTTCAAAGAAAAACAACCTGCCACGAACATGGTAGATCTGACATCTACCACGGGGAAGGAGCAGGGGGCAGTTTCCACGCCAAACAAGGAACGATTACTCATGAAAGAAACTCCTTCATCAGAGCCAGGGCACTCAAAACGACGCAAGCTTTCTTTTGGCCTACAACCTTTATTCAAAATGAGCTCGTTTCGCAAAATTCCTAATCTCGTGAGACCGTCTGCGGAAGAATGGGTATCGCAAAAGACTGATGCTATCCCGAGTCCATCGATAACATCACCAGAAGACGTTCAAGACTTTTACTCACACCCAACAAATGTGTCAATCTCTGACTGGTTGAAACAACCCAGTGACGAATTGCCGAAGGATTGCGGTGAGTGGTCTTGCTTGTGAGTTCTTTCTGGTCATCAAGCTGATGGATTGTCGTTTGCTTTTTCGGCAGATGGCAAGTCTAGTATTTTGGAGGAGGTCGTGAGTGCTTCAAATTCTAACGATACTCGGGGTATTGGCGCGGAAGATTGCGGGTTAGGTATGTTAGACGAGGAACCTGGCATGGCGGAGGTTGTCAGTGCATCGAATTCCAGGGATACTCGGGGTATTTGCGCAGAAGATGGCGCATTGGGTATGTGGGGCGAGGAACCTGGCATGGCGGAGGTTGTCAGTGCATCGAATTCCAGAGATACTCGGGGTATTTGCCTGGAAGAACACGAGAATGATCATTCCAAAGAATCCAGTGGTGACGCCGGTGCTATGAAAGCAAAATCTACTCGCGGCACTGGCACGAAGACTAAAAAGCGAGTTCGGCTGCAGGACGACAATGTGATTAGGGAACCCTCGGGCCATAAGCGATGCCAACACGGAAAGCGTAAGACTCGTTGTAATCAATGCGGAGGGGCTAGCATCTGCGAGCACAATCGGGAAAGGAATCGTTGTCAAGAATGTGGCGGGGCTAGCATCTGCGAGCATAATCGTCAAAAGAACCGCTGTAAAGAATGCGGCGGGACTAGTATCTGCGAGCACAATCGGCAAAGGAATCGCTGTAAAGAATGCGGCGGGACTAGT
>MDTA01110608.1_pt1 | contig 10699 bp, 10 predicted proteins | sample 811151 | NCBI WGS metagenome assembly MDTA01 (sample SAMN05326648, study PRJNA326480) | marine metagenome | isolation source: seawater | place: Indian Ocean: South | collected 2010 | reverse complement strand
AATTTGGTACGGAAGAGAATATTGTAAGGCCCGAGACTGTTATGGAATAACTTGTAAAATTTGTAAAAGCTGTTATCCCAATAGGTCAAAGCCTATTAAAACAAAAAAAGCTTAGATGAAAATCCTAGGAATTGGCAATGCTATTGTTGATGTAATTTGTAAAGTTGAAGATAACTTTATTTCTCATAACAACTTAACCAAAAGTACAATGAAGCTTGTTGATGAGACTGAATTTAAAAAATTATTGTCTACTCTTAAAATAGAGGAAACTGTCTCAGGTGGATCAGTTGCGAACTCAATAGTTGGTCTCTCACAGCTTGGGAATAAAGTGGGTTTTATAGGCAAAGTAAGTGATGATGAATTAGGTAACAAATATGAAGAAGGCTTGAAAAAAGAAAATGTGCAATACTTCTATTCAAAGAAAAAAGAAAAAAATCCAACTGGAACTTGCTTGATATTAATCACACCTGACTCAGAAAGAACTATGGTAACCTTTTTAGGTACTGCAGGAAAAATTAGTGAAGAAGATATTGACATTAATGCTGTAAAAAAAAGTGATTTTTTGTTTCTTGAAGGCTACTTGTGGGATGAGGGTAAACCAAGAAAGGCTTTTGATAAGGCCATAAGTAATTCTAATAGAGTAGCGATGTCACTATCAGATTTATTTTGCGTAGAAAGACATAAACCTCACTTTTTGGAGTTGGTGAAAAATAATTTAGATATCACTTTTGCAAATGAGCAGGAAATAATGTCATTAATAAATACAAAAAAATTTAACGAAGTAATTGAATTTGCAAAAAAAATTAAAAAAATAATAGTTATCACCCGTGGGGAAAAAGGTGCTGTAGCCATTAAGAATGGGAAAGTGTTTGAGTGTCCTGCAAAAGCTAACCTTAAAATTAAAGATCTTACAGGTGCTGGAGATTTATTTGCTGGAGGTTTTTTACATGGAATAATAAATAATAAATCAGTTCAAGAGAGTTTAGAAAAAGGAACAGATTTGTCCTCTAAAGTAATACAAATAGTAGGGGCAAGAATTTATTAAGTTATTTTTTTTTTCTTTTAAAACTTCCTTTACCCTTTTTGGGCTTTATAATTCGTTTACGATATTTATTAGAAAATAAATCATAAGCTATTTTGTTTCTTTTTTTCAAATATAATAACCTTGTTTATTATTAAGTATAAAATTATTATCGCCGAAACTATCATTAATTTTTTTTCTTAATCTGTAAATATGAGTTTCTACTGTATGTGTATCAGCATCAGATGAATACTGCCAAACCTGTAATAAAATTTTTTCTTTGGGAATTGGCTCTTTAGTTGATAAAAAAAGTTCTAAGAGTTGGATTTCTTTTTCTGTTAAAACAATAAAATTATTATCTTTGAATAATTTCTTCTCATTTTTGTTAATTGAATATGATTTAACATAGATTGATGAATTTTTTACAAATTTTTCTTTTGCTATGCTGCTTTCAATTAAATTATTTATTTCTATTATGGAAGTAGGTAGTTTAAGAATAAAGTTGAAAGTTTTTAAGTTTTTAATATCTTTATTTGAAGCTAATATTTTTAAACAATTATATTCTTTTATAAGGTTCATTGCTTCTTTGTCCTCAAGTTTATCTTTATGACAAATTAATACATCAACATTATTTTGTAATATGTCATTTTTAATTGATGTTAAGTTAAAGTTAAAATAATGTTTAAGCTCTGTTAAAGTTGAAATAAAGGACTCAGGTCCAAAAACTAAAATTTTTAATTTATGCATATAACAATAAAAAATAAATATTTTATATTTCAAAATTATAAAGTAAAATGCTCTATAGGTAAAAGAGGAATTGGTATAAAGAAAAAAGAGGGCGATTTAATAACACCGAAAGGAACCTTTAAAATAAAGCAAATACTCTACAGAGCTGATAGAATAAAGTTATACAGTACAAAGATTAAAACAAAAGTCATCAGTAAGAAATTAGGTTGGTGTGATGATCAAAGCTCAAAAAGTTATAACAAGCTTATTAAATATCCGTTCAAATTCAGGTCCGAAAAACTGTATCGATCAGATAATATTTACGACATAATTTTGGTTCTAAATTATAATATGAGTCCAGTTAAAAGAGGGAAAGGGAGCGCGATTTTTATCCATGTTGCAAAAAAGAATTTTAGTTCCACAAAGGGATGTATTGGTATCAAAAAAATATTTTTGAAAAAAATAACTCAGTCAATAAATAATAAAACATTAGTTAAAATTATCTAAGATCTTGAACCAAAAATTAAACTACCTATTCGCAAAAAAGTAGCATTGCACCTTACAGCATCTTCATAATCTGAGGACATGCCCATACTAAGTTCATTGAGACCTAGTGATATATTTAATTCATTTAAAGTTTGAAAATATTTTTTAGAATTTTGATCATTGGGAGGGAGAATCATTAGTCCTAATATATCTAAATTTTTTTCTTTTGTGCAATAATCAAAAAAAGCATCAACTTCATTCACAGGAATTCCTGATTTTTGCATCTCATTTCCAACATTTACTTGAATGAAGTACTTGAGTTTTTTATTAGAAGTTACTTCACAATTAGAAAAAATATCAGCAAGTTTTTGGCTATCTAAGGAATGTATATAATCAAATAGCTCGAAGGCGCTCTTTGCTTTGTTGCTTTGTAATTTACCTATCATGTGTAATTTTAAATTTTGATTATCTTTTTTAAGATCTTTCCATTTTGCAGAAGCTTCTTGAACTTTATTTTCACCGAAATGACTATGACCGTAATCGATTAGTGGAGATATATGAGAAATTGGAAAAGTTTTGCTAACAGCAACAACGTTTACTTTTTTTTTAGGTTTTAAAATTTTAATATTCGAATTTATTTTGTTTAAACTTTCTATTATTGTATTCATATGTTTACTTTTAAAAAAAGATATTATCTTATTATAGAAAATACCAAAGATGTTGATTTAAGATACATAAAAAAGCGTAGTAAATTTATAATTATTTATAGAAACTTTAATAAAATTGAGAATATAAACCATTTAAAAAAATTTAGAAAGATATGTAAAGCTAAGAATATTAAATTTTATGTAGCCAACAATATCAAACTAGCAATTAGTTTAAAATCTAATGGTATTTATTTATCTGCAAATAACAAAAGTTTATCTTATTTAAAGTTTAAAAGTAAAAAATTTAACATTTTAGGATCTGCTCATAATATTAGAGAGATTACTTTAAAAAAAAAACAAGGCTGTGAACATATATTTTTATCAAGATTATTTAAAGTTACATATAAACCAAACTTAAATTACTTAGGTGTAAACAGATTTAACATATATGCAATAAATAATTTTAAAAGAATAATTCCACTCGGCGGTATCAATTTAAATAATCTGAATAAACAAAAAAATATAATTTCTGATAGTTTTGCTATTTTATCTGAAGTAAAAAAAAAGCCGGCTAAAATATTTAGCCGGCTTTTTTAAATTACTTAACTTTTACAGATTAGAACGCTACAGAAATACCTAATGTTCTTGTATCGTTGTCACCTGTTGTATAACCACTGTTATCCGTTGAAGCGTCTTGGAAACCAATAGTCATACCACCCATTGTGTAACCAATGCTGATTGCATCTGTTTCTTGTTCAGGTGCACCAACTCTAGTTTGTGGGTAAGATGTGTATCTGTTGTAAGATATTGAGAAATCATCGTTTACTGCATATGCAATACCGATTATTGTATCTTTATATCCTGCAGACTCACCAGGTGTAGCAGCCATACCTTCGTTGTGGTATTTTTTCTGCACTCCTAAAGATATTGGTCCGTTAACGTAGTTAATTGCTGCCGTTAAATCAAACGCATCGTCTAAGTTAGCAACTGTTGAGTGATCACTCTCACCGTAACCAGTTGTTAAAGTAGCACCATCTAAGAAACCTCCAACAAGTGGAAGACCTGACATGTCAGTTTTAATTGTTAAAGATGAAGCACTTCCTACTGAATGACTTGCATCACCAGATGCATTGTTATCAGCATTTTTTGTGCCATCAATTTTTGGATAGTATTTGTAATTTACTGCACCTAAAATTGGTAAATCGAATTTTGCTCCGATACCCATTTCGCCAGCTTGATCACCAATATCATTGTAGCTTCCAGAACCTGATCCGTTAGCTTCTTCGTAAGCAGATGGTGTTATATCATCAACAGCATCGATTGGGTCTGAGTCAGAACCAACGTAAATTGTTGCGAAACCACCTACGTTACCAAATGAAATTTGTGAATTTCCGTAAGTTAAACTATCATTTGTATCTTGCATTACTGAAACAGAAATACCGTTATCCAACTCTGTTGAACCAGCGAATTTTAATTCTCTGTCCATACCTAGTGGGTTACCTGTTTGGTTTCCAACTTCAGACTGCAAAGTTACTTCCATATTACCTGTTACAGTTAGCTCACCAGCATAAGCTGTTGAAACTGAAAGAGAGAATAATAGAGCAACTAATATTTTAGTTATTTTCATTATTTGTCCTTTGTTATTATTAATATTCAATATTAATGAGCTTTTTTAACTTAAAAGGAGTTGAAGATGCGCTAAAATCTATATTTTCGATCATTTTTTTGATAATTGTGACATTTTTACAACATAAATATCTTATAGAATTAGGCGTCTTTAGGCTATAAAGCTATTTTTATGTCTTTAAATTTCATACTTAAATCTACACGTGAATTAGCAAACAAATTTTTAAATTTTACGGCAATAATACTTATTTTATCCCTAACTGCTTGTGCATTGCCCAAATTACCAAAAAGAGAGAAAGTAGATTCCAGAAACACTCCTGTAAATGCAAAAGAAAGAGCAAGAAAAAATGTGACAGAGGGAAGAGGTGTAAGTTTAAAAGGTGCCTTTGGTGGGAGAGGAAAGACAAACTACGAATTTAGTACATCAAATCCACTTTGGAGAGCATCATTAGAAATTATCGATTTTATGCCTTTATCAACTGTTGATTATTCAGGAGGGATAATTATAACGGATTGGTATAGTGACTCCAGCAAATCAAACGAGTCTATAAAAATCACTGTAAGATTCTTGTCTAACGAAGTTCAATCAAATAGTTTAAAAGTGATAGTGCATAACAAAAAATGTAAAATAAACGAGAACTGTAAAATAAATGAAATTGACTCAAAAATTAAATCAGAGTTGCAGAAAACTATAATTACAAAAGCTGCGCAAATTGAACGTGATTCAAAAAAATCAAAACAATAAAATTAATATTATTTATTGAATGGAAAGATACAGTTTTCAGCTAATAGAAAAAAAGTGGCGTAAAAATAAAATTGCTTCTTCAGTAAAAAATAATTCAAAAAAAAAATATTATTGCCTTGAAATGTTTCCTTATCCTTCTGGTAAAATACATATGGGCCACGTAAGGAACTACACAATTGGGGATGTTATAGCCAGGTATAAATTTTTAAATGGATATAATGTTTTACATCCGATGGGGTGGGATGCCTTCGGTCTTCCCGCAGAAAATGCTTCAAAATTAAACAACCTTCATCCAAAAAAGTGGACAAATTCAAATATTGAAACAATGAAAAATCAGCTTAAGCTTTTGGGTTTGTCTATAGATTGGAGCAAAGAAATATCAACATGTGATAAAGAGTATTACAAACATCAGCAAGAATTATTTATAGATTTTTATAATCAAGGTTTAGTTTCTAGAAAGGAAACTTACGTTAATTGGGATCCCGTTGAGAAAACCGTGTTGGCAAACGAACAGGTAATTAATGGTAAAGGGTGGCGATCTAATGCAGTCGTTGAAAGAAAAAAATTATCACAATGGTTTTTCAATATCACTAAATTCTCCCATGAATTATTGAATGACTTAGACAGTTTACCTGGATGGCCTGAAAAAGTTAAACTTATGCAAAAAAATTGGATAGGAAAATCGTATGGTTGCGAGATAAATTTTAATTATGAAAATAAAAAAAAAAATTACAGTTTTCACAACAAGACCAGACACAATTTTTGGAGCTAGTTTTATTGCACTTTCAGTAGATCATCCTTTAAGTAAAAATTTTACTAATAATGCAGAATTTTTAAATTTCAAAAAAGAATGCGATAAAACCGGAACTACAGAGGAAGCTCTGGCTAATGCTGAAAAAATTGGTTTCAAGACGAACATTAGTGTTGATCATCCATTTATAAAAAATAAGAAATTGCCAGTTTATTTTGCAAATTTTGTTTTATTGGATTATGGAACTGGTGCAATTTTTGGTTGTCCAGCTCATGATCAAAGAGACTTTGAATTCGCTACTAAATATGATCTTGAAATTATAAGGGTCGTATCAGACGGAAATGATAACATAAAATTAAGTGAGGCATACACTGGTAATGGTAAAATAATAAATTCAGAGTTTTTAAACGGGCTTGAAATTGATCTTGCAAAAGAAAAAATTATTAAAACAATAGAGGAAAAAAATTTTGGTAAAAGAAAAACGTTATTTAGATTAAAGGATTGGGGTATTTCAAGGCAAAGATATTGGGGATGTCCCATTCCAATGCTTTATTTAGATGATGGCACTGTTGTACCAGTTGAAAAAAGCGAATTACCTATAGAATTACCCGAAGATGTTGGTTTACACTCAAGTGGAAATCCATTATCTAACCATCCGAATTGGAAAAATACAATTCACAAAGCTTCAGGAAAAAAAGCTGTTAGAGAAACTGACACATTAGATACATTTGTAGATTCCTCTTGGTATTTTTTAAGATTTTGTTCTCCAAATTTTAAAAAGGGACCCTTTGATGAAAAAGAGGTAAAACATTGGATGCCTGTTGATCAATATATAGGCGGTATTGAGCATGCTATACTTCATCTTTTATATTCAAGATTTTTTACAAAAGGAATAAATAAATTTAAAAATAACTTTGAACTAACAGAGCCTTTTAAAAATCTATTTACACAAGGCATGGTGTGTCATGAAACTTATCGTGATGAAAATGGGAATTGGTTGTACCCTGATGAAATTGAGAAAATAAATACTGATAAAATTCAAAAGAAATCTGATAAAAGTAAAGTAATTGTTGGCCCTGCTGAGTCAATGTCCAAGTCAAAAAAAAATACAATTGATCCTGAAAAGATGATTGTACAATATGGAGCTGACGCGGTTAGATGGTTTATTTTATCTGACAGCCCGCCTGAAAAAGATGTACAATGGTCTGACACAGGTGTTTCGTCAGCAAACAAATTTCTACAAAAGATTTGGAACCTTAATTTTGTGATTATGAATAGGGATGCAAAAAAAGAGGATAAAACTTTAGAAAAAAAGTTTTTATCAGAGATAAATAATTTTATTTTAAAAATAGATAATTCTATTAAAAATTTTAGGTTCAATGTTTCTATTGCACATTTTTATGAAGTTTATAATTTTTTAAAAAGTAATATAGATAAAAAAGTTTCTAATAAAGCTTTTAAACATAGCATTACTCAAATTATGAAGTTAATGATACCTTTTATTCCACATTTAGCATTTGAGTGCTTGGAACAATTAAAGTGTAAAACAATAACAAATTGGCCTGAAATTTACGGGGATGCTGTGGAAGAAACCAAAATTGCAGTACAAATTAATGGAAAGACTCGAGATATAATTTTGATAAAAAAAGATTTAAGTGAAAAGAGTGTTGATAAGATCGTGAAGGATAAATCAAAAGCTAAAAAATTTATAGAAAATAAAAAAATACTCAAAACTATTTTTGTTAAAAACAGGATAGTTAACTATATAATAAATAAGGAATGAAAAAATTTAAAAATTTCACAATTTCAATTATTTCTTTTGTAATGATTTCAAATTGTGGATTCACTGTACAAGATAGTACAAAAGTTAAAAATTTTTCTATTGGGGAGATACAAACAATAGGTGAAAAAAGAATTAATTTTAAATTAAAAAATAAATTCCTCATATATTCAAATGATGAAAGCAAAAAAATATTAAATTTAAGTTTTGATACAAAGAAAAATAAAACAATAAAAGAAAAAAATATTAAAAATGAAATAACTAAATATCAAATTGATATTTCTGTAAAAGTTAAATTTGAAACAATTGATAAATCCAATAATAATGAATTTTTAATCAGTAAGACTGGTGATTATACCGTTGCATCAAAATACTCTCAAACACTCAATAGTGAGAAAAAATTAATTGATTTGATGACAAATCAAATTGCAGACCAAATATTTTATGAATTACTAAATAGAACTAATGATCTATAAAAGCTACCTAATTGAACGTAACATAAGTACTATCAAAGAAAAGATTGTTTTATTTTATGGGGAAAATTTAGGTTTAAAAAATGAACTAAAAATAAAAATTAAAAATAATAACCTTAAGAATAATTGTGAGTTTATAAGATTTAATCAAGAGGAAATAATTCAAGATAACAATAAAATTTTTAATGAGATAAGTAATGACTCATTATTTAAAAAGAAAAAGATATTTTTTATTAATGACGTTACTGATAAACTTCATGATATAATTTTAAATATTGAAGATTTAATAACAGATCAAGAAATCTATTTATTTTCAGATATATTGGAAAAAAAATCGAAATTAAGAAGCAACTTTGAAAAATCTAAAAAAATTGCTGTAGTAGCTTGCTACGAAGATAATGAAATAACAATAAAAAATATTATTCAAAGCAAATTAAAAGATTTTGCAGGATTAACACCAGTTAATGTAAATCTAATTTTCGAAAGCTGCAATTTGAGTAGATCAAAACTATATAATGAACTTACTAAAATTGTTAATTATTTTAGTAATAAAAAAATTGAAACTGAAAAATTAGAGAAACTACTTAATCTTAAGGTTAATGATGATTTCAACAAACTTAAAGATGAAGCTTTAATGGGTAACAAAATGAATACAAATAGTTTATTAAGCGATACTATTTTAGAAAATGAAAAAAACATTTATTATATTAACTCTATTAATCAAAGGCTTTTTAAAATTTTAGAAATAGGGGATATCGATACAAAGAATATACAACAAACTATTGATAATTTAAAACCTCCTATTTTTTGGAAAGATAAAAATAATTTTATGGTCCAAGCTTTAAAATGGAATAAAAAAAAGATTAAAAAGACGTTAGATAAAACTTACGAAATTGAAAAAAAAATTAAATCTAACTCAATTATAAATAAAAATATTTTAATAAAAAAACTATTAGTAGATATTTGCAAAATGGCTAATTCTTAGTGAGCAGATCTGATATTAACTCAAATTGATCTAAATCTTTATACTGTATTGTAACCTTCCCAGAATTATTTTTTTTATTAACTATACTCACTTTTAAACCAAGAACTTTCTCCAGCTTTTCTTGAGTTTTTAAAATATTTGAATCAATTACCTTATTTTTATTAGTAGCTTTTTTACTTCTTGTTAAATATTCTACTTTTCTAGCGCTATAATTTTTTGATACTATTTCTTCAGCTATTGAAGATGCATTAGAAATACCAATTAATGGTCTTGCTTGACCTGATGATAAAGTGCCTTCTTCCAACATTGAAATTACATCTTTAGGTAAAGTTAATAATCTCAAGGTGTTGCTTATATGACTTCGACTTTTTGACATTAATTTAGAAATGCTTTCGTGATCATATTCAAATTCCTCATTTAGTCTTTTATAACCTCGAGCTTCCTCAATAGGATTTAGATCATCTCTCTGAATATTTTCTACAATCGCTACTTCTAAAGATTCTACGTCAGATAATTCTAATATTGTTACTGGTATTTCGTGTAGACCAGCTCTCTGAGCCGCTAACCATCTTCTTTCCCCAGCAACTATTTCATATTTTCCTATTTTACTCTTATTAGGTCTTACGGCTATTGGCTGAATTATTCCATTTTTCCTTATAGAATTCGCTAATTCTTCCAATTTTTCCTCTTTAAAATTTTGTCTTGGTTGAAAGGGATTTCTGCTCAAATCACTTATAGAAATCATATTTGATTTACTAGTTTCCCGACGCTGCTCTGAAGGCTTCTCATCTCCAAATAAAGCTGACAAACCTCGACCTAATCCCTTTTTTTTCATAGATCAAGCAGCACTTTCTATTGTATTGTTTTTCATAAATTCCTTAGCTAATTTAAAGTACGACTTACTACCAACACAACTTTTATCATAAACAACACAAGGCAATCCATGCGAAGGTGCTTCTGATAATCTAACATTTCTTTGGATAACAGTTTCATAAACTTTTTCTTTAAAATAATTTCTTGCCTCCCTGTCTACTTCTGATGACAGTTTATTTCTTTTGTCAAACATAGTTAAAAGTATTCCTCTTAGAGAAAGTGAGGGGTTAAGATTCTCTTTTATTCTATCTATTGTTTTAACTAACTGTGTAATTCCCTCTAAAGCAAAAAACTCTGTTTGTAACGGAACTAATAATTCATCTGATGCTACTAAGGACATGATGGTGAGCAAGCTTAGAGATGGAGGGCAATCAATAAATATATTATCGTATTTTTTTAACAATCCTGATTTCTCTGAGGATAATATTTCTTTTAAAACAAATGCTCTTTTTGAGTCGTTTGCAGTTTCAACTTCTAAACCAGACAAATTTACATGTGATCCTACAATATCTAAATTTTGTATATTTGTTTTTTGTATTGTCTGCTCAAGACTTATTTTTTTTATCAATAAATTGTAAATATTTTT
>MDTA01036457.1_pt1 | contig 10699 bp, 5 predicted proteins | sample 811151 | NCBI WGS metagenome assembly MDTA01 (sample SAMN05326648, study PRJNA326480) | marine metagenome | isolation source: seawater | place: Indian Ocean: South | collected 2010 | reverse complement strand
TGGTACAATACACAGTCGCTGCTAATTCTGCAATCAGCTGGCATGTAATGACGTCGTTATCAAAAAATTTAAAGTCCAGCTCTACAACCGCCTTTGCAGCAACATCACCAATGATAAATGCCAAAATATCTCCAACACCATTCCAAAGAGTCAAAGAGCTGGGATCAAGGGTGGCCCTGATTACCGGGACAAAACGCGGAACCCAGTCATTGACAGAGCTAAATGCAATCTTTACATACGCGCTGCAAAATTCTTTCATTGCTTCTAGACACAGAAGAAGTTTAATGTGTGCTTTTACAGTAGCTTCATCAATGTCACGCCCGTCATACGCTCCTTTAACGACACTCAGCTTCCAATCGTCGGTAGCGGCAGTTGTTAAATGTTGCTTCAGTTCTTTTCCGTCTTCAGGCTCGAACATGTGTTGAATCGTTAAAAATTTCTGAAGGCAGTCTTTTGCTAGCGTCTTTGCGGCACTTTTTGACACTGCGCTAAAATTGTATAAGTTTACAGCAAGGTTGTGTCCATTAGGTAACTCATAATCATTGGCTGCGGAGATTGTTGCATCTGCAACACGGTCATCAACATCAGAGCCGGCTGTCAATTCGCTAAACTTATTGGACAAACTTTGGGCTTCGCAAGTTTCAGAATAATAATACAACGCATAGCCAAGAAACGGCAATGCTTTTAGAATAAAGTGTAACAGAGACAACTGGTTCTTTTGAAAGGATTCAATGGCATTAGGAACGACATATACTAGTGTCATGGTAGAAAATGTCAATGAAATTGATATTCCGGAGCTTAGCATAACACCAACAATAAACTCTCCTGTCTTTGTCAGTATGATTGATGTTATTGCGTGCATTGCAGCTTGGAAAGGGCTCCCCCAAAAAAGTATTGTAGTTAGCCTGGCGAACACTTTCTCTTGGCTGAATTCTTCGTCACATGGGATCTCTTTCAGGGCATTGAGTAACATTTTGCGGTTGGTTTTGAAATACGGGCAGTTAAGCAGTGTTTCTTCCGTTGCGTAGTCGGCATTTGGGGTGACATCACTCAAATTAAAGCAATTAAAGCAATGACTATCGTACATGAATGCGTACAAAAAGTTTATTTGGTCTCTGGCTTGGATAGACGTCCAAGCATGGACAGTTCCTTCTGGGTTTGGACATTTCCCGCCGTAATACTCTTCCGCGTTTTCAAGGGTTATGTGGGTCATAGTCTGCAAGCAAGCAAGCAAGTCAAGTCACGTGCTGACAGCAACTTTATTGAGACTTAAATACCCGCGGTGTTGACTGTGAAGGAGAGCGAGGTGACGGGCGCGCCGATGGCAGCTTCAAGCTCCTTGCAGAACCGCTTGGCGACGTTAGACTCTTGCGGCTTGGCCGTGTCTTCGGCTGCCCGTTTCCGCGACGGCGCCGGCGCCCATGCGTCTGCCAGTTCCGGGCACATGATGGCCGGCGTCTTGCCTGGCGTGCTTGACTTGGGCCATCCGATGGCTTTGAGGACCCCGGGGTCCACTTCGGCAATGGCGTCTTGAAGTCCTGCGAGGTTGCCCTTGTGCTGCATCTTGGCTGCCGCCGCGAGCTTGGAATCGGCGCTGACGCCCAACTCCTTCAGCGCCGCTTCGTCGTCCGCGGCGGTTGCAAGCACAAAGTACGCGGTTCCGTGCGGCGGCTGCAGCGCCTTGACGCAGAAGGCCCTGTATGAAGCCGGCTTGCGGCCCGAGACGTCGACGCGAAGGTACTGCTCGGGGCTTGTCGGCGGGTTTTCGCGGAACGCCGCGACCGACGGGTACTCGCTTGGCGCGTGGCCGCACGGCACAACGGCCCGTGCATTCTTGAGCGGCCGGCCTGCGGTTCCCGTTGCGTTTGCGGCCGTGTACTTGACGATCTTGACGGGCGGCGGGGCGGCGGACGTAGCCACCACGCTCGGCGTGATCTTCTTCTGCTTCTTCTTGGTTTTCTCCGGGTGGACCTTCTTGGCCGCGGCCGCGCTTGCAGCTGCGGGTTTCGGCTTCTTAGCAGCCTTCACTTTCGGCTTGGGTTTTGGCGGTTCGGGCTCGAGTTCGTCCTCGCTCTCGACCGTGCTGAGCGAACCGATGGATTCGCTTCCCGCAATGCTGGCGACGTCGGCCGCGTCTTCGGCGGTTGCTTCCCAGTCCGAGTCGGCGTCCGGGTCAGAGTCAATCGGCGGCAGCTGGTTCATGGCTGTGGTGTGTGTTTTACACGCTTTCAGTTGGTTTGTGGCCGGACAAACCAACTTTTTGGAAGTTAATCAGTGGGCCTCGCGCGCGATGAATTGGCTTTAGCGCTATTTGGCAACTCATTAGCCAGACCTAGCCGTTACATTTGGTTCCGCTACCCGTTATTATTTTTTGGCGCGGCACCAGCAGCGCTTAGAGCATGTCTGCACCTCCGGCCAAGCGGCGGCGGTCGAGCGCCAAGCCCAGCCGGAAGCCCGCGTCAAGCACGTCGGCGGCCACCGTCCACGAATCAATGACGCCCGGCGGCTGGTTCCTGCCGCACGAAAGCCAGCCCGAGATTCCTGTTGGCGGGGTGGATGCAGGCGCTGGCGTGATCGGCATCCCGTTGTCGACGGAGCTGCTGTGCCCCGGCGGAAACTTTGAGATGGCGATGCGGAACGTGGTGGGCAGCCGCGAGAACCGGTGCCTGATGAACCTGTTTGCGTGGCTTGTCGAGGCGGCGCATTCGGTTGGCCTGACGTGCTACATGGAGACCGTAGTGGATGCCGACATGCTTGAGGCTACAAATTGGCCAACGGTGCTGCGCTGCCGGCTTTTCGTCCCGGTGCCAACTTCGAGCGTTGAAGCGCTTCTTGACCGCATGCGCCAGCTCCTGAAGGCAACGCTGACCGAGGGCGAGGTAATCGAAGACGCAAGCTCCCGGAACTCGTTCACGGGCCGCGCGTCGCCGGCGGGCCAGACTTCAAGCGGGGGCTGGACGTCTGCGGCGCGGCACCCTGCGTCGTACGAGAACATTGATTCGGTGGCCGCGCTGCTTGCCGCGCTGCAAGTGGCGGTGGGCCGTCCCCGCGACGACCGCCGCAGCGGCGATCAGGTAGACTTTGCGGTGCCTGGGGGCGTGTCGCTGACTGCGGATCGCTCTAATCTGCTGTTCGGAGACGACCCCGACGATGACGACACGAGTGCGGCCATCAGTGCGGCTCTTGGGGCCGAGCCGATTGACGAAGAGGTTGACACGTCGCTGTACGAGGGCGCTGCAAGCTTCTCCTCGCGGAGCCCGATGATGCTGCTGCGCGCGGAGCACATGTTTGCGGACGATCTTCTGGCGTGGGACCGCAAGCACGGAGCGCACGAGCATCAGCTTAACATTGCGCGGTACTTGCGGGACGGCCGGTTGATGTTTCCGGAGATGGCGCGGGTGCCTCGGGGCTCGCTTCCGCCGCTGGTCACCGTGCTGCCGCCGCACCTGGACGGCCGCATTGGCTCTGCTGACGAGCTTCTCAACTTTAATTGGCCTCTGAGCCAAGCGCCGGTGTCGATGCTGGTAACTCAGTGCCGCACCACGCTGCAGTACTCGTGCGTCGAGCTGCCGAGCGAGCTGGAGCATGCTGCAACGGTTACGGACGTCAGCGATGCGCTTCGCACCATGTCTGAGAGTCACTCTCGCGGCATCATGGTGCGCCCCGAGTTGATCTTTGCGCCGGACTTCCCGCACCGGTCCGAGGCTCCTGCGGCGTATCGGCATCCGTTTGAAAAGATCTGGCCGATTCAGTCGGCGAGCATGCAACGAACAAGCGCGCTGCTGTCCGTGGCGGCCACCGCGTTTGCCGAGGAGCTGCTGAGCGCCGAGAAGACGAGGCAGATCTTTGAACGGCAGCTCGTGTCGGGGCTGATTATGATGATCACAGCGACGGACGGCGTTGATCCCACCTTTTGTCGCTTGGCCCAAGACCTGACGGAGCTTGCCACGTTTGTGGAGACGGGCAAGAACGCCGCCGCGGACGCCAGCCGGGCCTTCTTTGCAAACATGGCCACGCAGTCGCCGGTCACCGAGGAGTTTCCTGATCGGCGGGACATGCCGCTGCTCTCTCAAATTTTGGCGCAGAAGACGGCGCTGATTCGCGGGTACCTCAACATCAGCGCGGCGCAGGTCGAAGCGTTTGTGCCCATTGAAGCGTCGGGGCACGGCATGGGCGGCGACGACTTTGGGCAGCTGCAGCAGACGTGGCTTTTGAAGGGGCCTTACGACGTCGGCAAGAGTTACGTGCTGGACGTGCTTGGAACGTGCGTGCCGCCGTCCATGTGGCACCAATCGCACCACACCACGGCTGGGTCCCGCACGATCGCCGAGTTTCGCGGTTACTACATGGCCGACGAGCAGCAGACCAACACGACGCAAGCCGGAAAGGGCCGCGGAGCCGCTTCCACCAACTCGGACCGCGACCGATTAAGCATGATGGGCAGCGGCTGGTACGGCATCAAACGGCTCGTGTTCGACCCCAAGCGCGACGGCAAGGACATTTCGCGGCTCGAGGAAGCAGCTCTAGACAAGCGGCAGATCTGCGTCGCGGCGGGCAACGGCATGTACGACCAGCCCTTTGAGAGTCGATGCACGGTGAAACTGATGGCGCGCAACGCCAAGACGACGTCAAGCTCGCACCCGGACCGCCGGGAGCTGACTCTGAGCGCTGGCCGCGATTCCCCGGGGCGCGAGGCCACCTCGACCTTCTTGCGCTACTGCATGGCGCTTTCGAACCGGATGTGGGTCCCTTACGCTGCTGGGTGCGTGCGGCGGTTCGACACGACCATGACGGAAATCTTCTACGGCTTAACGGTCAAGTATCTGGTGCCCGCAGGGTTTGCCGACATGGAGTGCCGCCCGCTGGCGATGATGAAGCGGCAGGCCCGGTCGTACGCCGTGATGCGGCTTTCAACGCAGTGGGAGCGACTCTCCGAGCTGACCATGAAGCAGCGCGACGCTGGCCGGGACATGTTCTTTCTTTCAAACTGCGTCGTGCAGGCTCAAGACGTGCTGCAGGCCTACTTTGACATTACCGGTCTCACTGACACTCGGAAAGAGGAAGCCGAGATCCTGGCGACGCTCAAGTCGCGCATTGTGTTTGAGACGACGTACGGCCACGTGCCAAAAGAGGCGCCGACCAACGGGTCGCACTACGTGACCAACATACGCGGCTTTGAAGGCCTAGCCGAGGCGTGCCCCAAGCTTGGCGACAGCATTATTCAGTCGGTTCTTCCAAAACTCCAGTTTTCAAGCGGCAGCGGGGATGCAAAAGTGGCGGTTGAGCGTGACCGCGATTACCGAAACTGCCTGACAATCTCCAAGGCGGCGGCTGACAACGCGTCGTGCCTGACCAAGGCCCAAGAACTTGTGGTAAAGTTCCTTACCGACAAGATTATCACGCCCGCGGCCAGCGGGGCTCGTCAATGGTACCCCGAAGTCAAGGAAAACGGGGAGGAGACCGGCAGCATCGTGTTCCGATCATCCGTGCTTCAGGCAATCAAGGGCGGTGCGGCGCTTCAGGGCGCCCGCCAACCCTCGGTGTTCCGGTCGTGCTCGCAAGAGATGCGGCAAATTGCGCTTGTCATGTTTGAGCGAGCTGGCCTGATGGCGTTTAATCCGGATGCCGGGGGCGAAGGCGACCGGTCAGCGAAAGTGGCCAATCCGATTGCGTCGCTGCCTGGGGTGACCCGCAAAGCGGACCGCCTTGGTCTTCTGGACGGTTTGACGGCGCTGAAACAGGCCCCCGGGTACCAAGCCTTTTACGGCGCGGCCGCGGACGAAGACCCCGACTCTGGCGACATTGCCGAGTGGCTTTCCGAGCTTCCAACGACGGACCCAACGCGCCCGAAACGATTGCCCCGCGAGCGGCCTAACATCAGCATCCTGGACCTGCACGGCGTCCTTGTGGTCCGGCCGAAGCTGATGCAGGTGATTCGTGCGGTGCAGGTTGCCAAGTGCCAAGCATGCAACGTTCAGGCGCCGCCGGGGGCCAACCAGCACGAGGTAATGGAATCAGCACTGCAGACGCTCATTGACGCGCTCTTTGCCATATCGGGAGAAGCCGCGCCCGGCATGGACGTTTACTGCGGGGCATCCGTGTCGGCGGCCGAAGGAATCAAGTGGCGGCGCATCGGCGAATTTGCCGGCTCGGTGACCATCAAGAACCCGCGGCGGCGGCAGGTTATGAACGCAGCGTTGATGCCCGGCTCGGAGCTCCTGGAAGATGTGGCCGACGACGATTCCGCCACTTCTATCCTGCCGGCGGACAAAAAGACCGTGACGTTCGCGGCCGGAGCTAACATTACCAAGCGGCTTCTTGCAGAAACGCGGAAGATTAACGTTCCCTTTGCCGATCCATCCGTGAGCTACGAGCCGCGCGCCGCAACTCCGCCGCCGGTTATCCGGCCGCACCGCGACGTTGTTGGCGGCCGCGTGGGAGCCGCAGAGCACCGCGTGACGGAAAGCGGCGGGTTGGTTATGCGCCCGGTAGCCGCGCTTCGCACCGAAGAAGACAACGAGTTTAGCACCTTTTTTTAAAACACGAGCTGATCTTTATTTCCGCGAGCACACGTCTTGAAGGATGCGCTCAGCCGACGCGGCGCCGTCCGCCTCGTAAGCCTTCGCCGAGCCTCCGGCGGTTTCGGCGCGGACCAAGCCGATCAACTTGAGGTGCTCTTGGGCGCAGGCTTGAACCGCGTCGCGCGTGCCCGGAGAATACGCGGCGTAGTCGGCGTACGGCGACAAGTCGATCTTAAAGTTTGAAAACTTGAAGATCACCGCCAGCCTGCACAGCGTCTGGAAGCAGTACCCGTGCGTGAACGTAAGCGCCGGAGCCCATCCCGGGACGGTGAGCGTCACGCCGGCGTCCGCGGCCATCCAGTTTCCGGTGAGCCGGAGCGGCGCCCAGGTGCTTGGGTCTGCCGAGTTTGCAGCCACTTTGCGATTCTCCATTTCGCGCGCCAGCGTCCACCACGATGCGTACTCGCCGCACAGCACTTCGGGGAACGGAAGCGTCACGTTGGTCGATTCAAACGCCGCGTGCACGGGCGGCTTGCCGTTGCCTCCGACCCGCGGCCGCAAGTCGTGCGCCTGAAACGGCGGCGCCAGCCCGAGGTACAGCTTCCAGCCGCTGCGCACGGCATCAAGCACGGTCCACATCTCGGAGCTGACGAACGTGTAGGATCCTTCATCGTCGTGCCGGTTGGGCACGGCAACAAAGCGCGACGTCAGCGTTGGCTTAGGGCCGCTTTGGTACCCAATGGCCGCCCACCACCAGTGCTGGGAGATGCCGTCGTTGCTTGCGGCGGTCATAATTCGTTTCGGAAGCAGCTTGGGGAATTTCAAGCGCCCCGTCGATGCGAGCACGTGAGCCGTTGCTTTGTCGCGCAGCATCTTTGCCAGCTGGCCGTTGACGTTCTCGGTAGACTGCTTGGAGGCGTAGCACGCAAGCACGCCGGCGGCCGTGGTCATCCGGTCGGCAAACACGGTGCACACAATCGCCTTCACGCTGCCGCCCCGATGCATTCGGACGTGATTCAGCATTGCGTACACCGCCGTGCCTCGCGCAAGCGATCCGGTCCGTCTCATGATCACGCGCCGCACCCCGGCGGCCGTAACGTTGGAGACGGCGAGCCCGGCAATCACCGGAACCGTCATGTTCTTGGCGAGAGCCGCCCACGCCGCCGCGTACTCATGATCGGCTCCGAAGCGCCGGCCGATGTCCGGAATGGTCCACATGCAGATGTTCGTGTTCAGGCGCATCGCATTGATCTTGCTGCACGCGGCGCACATCACCTTGGGCTCGTACAGGAATTGCGTCACGCGCGTGCTGATGGGCACCTTCAAGGCGGCCGCACGCAGCGCAGACCGGCTCACGCCGAAGCGCTTCGTCTTCTTACCGGCGGGCGAGACCGCAGCGACCGGTTTGGTAAGTGGCGGCGCAATCGCGCGGTGGTGAATCGACCTGCACTCGCCGGCGGTGTCTTTCGGCGCCGCTTTGAGCCGTCGCGACCGCAGCGGATCAAACGCAAGCAGCCGCTTGGGCTGCGAGGGCGTCGACGGAAACGCCAAGGCGACTTTCGGGTTGCTCAGCGCGTTAACGAACGTTTGCAAGCACTTCAGCACCGTCGCGGGTACCGCTGCGGCCTGCGAGTGCTGGTGGTGGAACACAAAGTACGACAAGCTCAGCCAGTTGTGGCTGACGGCGACCATGGCGCCGGTGCACTCATCGAACTTGACGTTTGCAACCACCCCGTTTGAGGCGTGCGTCAGCGAATCGTAGCACATTGCGCCGTCGGCCGGATTCCACGCCAGCGTCGGCAGCGTGCAGGCCGGCGGCAGCTCCAGCTCGGCGACGTCGTCCGGCGGCGCGCGGTAGTCGTACCCTTCCCGCAGCGTCATTGTCAGCGACGCAACGCCCTGACCAAACCGGACGAGCCCGCCCATGTCCGCACGGTTTTTCTTAGGCGCGGCAGCCATTTTTTTCGGGTCCTGACAGCAAAGCAATTGTGCCGCTGCCTGCGTACCTTATACGAGTTAAGCACATTTTATCGCGCACTGCTTGGAGTCATTATTTATTCCGAAACCGTTTTGCGGGGGGCGCGTCCGACGGGTTCGCGGCGGTCCACGCGTCAAGCACGGTTAGCGCAGCGGCCGGCAGCTGCTGCAGCCCGTCGGCCAGCTTAACGGCAATGTGCGCGTGGTCCGCCGACTCCGGCATCTGCTCGCAGACGCTCCGGCCAAAGTGCGCGACGCCGTGCCGCAGCGTCCACAGCGTCATCATGTCCGGCGCGCTGCGGGTGGTGACGGTGCCCAGCGGACCGGTGATGCGCTTGCTGGTTAACTGGGGTTTTGTTTCCACCCCGGCCGCGTCTATAAACCGTTCGGCGTCGGGCTTGTTCGCCAGCACCCCGGCAAGCACCGTTGCTTCGGCGGCCTTTAGCGCGTGCGCAACCCGGCCGGCGGCCTCAGTGACGCTGCTCAGGCGGGCAGCAAACGCCTGGTGCTTGTAAGCCTTGGCGGCCTCCCCGCACGCGCCCGGAAGAAACGGCGAGCTCGTGGCGGCGCGGCACAGGGCCTCCGACACGCTCAGCGTCAAGGCGGCCTCAATGTCGTCAAGCGACGGCGGCACGCCCTCGGTAGTTGCCGCGGCCATCAGTCAGAAACCAACCCGGATGCCGACGACAAGCAACTGCGTGGGAGTGACCACTTTCATTAAAACCGAACTGATAGCCGACGGCGTGGGCCGCGCGCACGTCCCGCGGATCGGCGGCGCCCGAAACGGCCTGACGAACGGGCAGCGCGTCGACCACGAGCTCAAAGGGTGGATCGACCGCGGGTCCCAGGGGCCGCTCAAGCACGCCGGGTCGCGGCACGTTGCGGCGGGGCTGGCGCGGCTCGGCATCCGGCCGCTGAAGGCGCAGGTGCGGGTTACCGACGCCGACTTGAAGCTGACGACGCTGATTGATGCGGTCGGCGAGGGCGCGGACAACACGCTGTGGGTCGTTGAAGTGAAGACCACGACGCTGTCGTCCGCCAACCACGTCAAGTCGTACGGAAGCATCTGCAAGCGGACGCCCGTCATGCGCAACGGCGTCACGCACACGGAGCAGGCCACCCACTTCCTGCAGGCCGCCTTTGGGGCCATGGCGCTGCGGTCAACGTACGCCGTGCACCCCGACATTGACATCCGGGCGTGCGTGGTCGTGGCCACCGCGGACGCCTGCCGGACCTACGTGTGCCCCACCGGCTTCCTGCACCGCAAGCTGTTCCACCGCCGCGTCTCGGTTCCGTTGAGCAAAACAAAGCACCAGCCGTGCCGCGACTCCCGCTACAAGCCCAGGGGGCGGCCAAACCGGCGGGCGCTCGGCGACTGCTTGGCAAAGTGGCCCGCGCCCGAGTCGCTTGAGGAGCAAAGCATCGACGCGGCCCTCAGACGGATGCGGCTCGCACGGGATACCCGGGGCCAACAAGGAAGATCCATCTGGACCGTTTGCCAGCTCGTCAACAGCAAGAAGGGCCGGCCGGTGGGCGTTGTGGCGCTTGTCCCCAAGCACGTACACCGCATGGCCGCGCACCACCGCCAAGCCGTGCAGGACAAACTGACGGCGGTCGCAAGAAGGCTGCTTGCCCGGCATTCGTCCATGCAGGCCGTGGCGCGCCTCGTCGTCTGCGCCCGGTCCTTTGCGGTTGCGCCCTGCCCGGGGCCTCTGGGTCGTGTCTGAGTATATGGCGGGCGCGCTTTCGGCACCAAAAGCGCTGCAATTCAATCATGGCTGCAGCCGGAAACCCCATGTCGGGAATTTCAATCAACACCGGCCTCGCCGTCAAAGACGCCCCCAAGGGCCCGGCCGGCGGCCTTGAGCAACCTGCGGCCGACTTTACTGCCAACGTCACCAAGCTGCTTGGCCCGCCGGGGCACATCCGGCAGCTGCCGATGACGTCGGTCAACCTGGACCTGAAGGAGGGCTTTGGGCACTCGACGACCGGCATCCCGTACGCCATCAACGGCACCGCCTCGGTCATCAGCAAGAAGGTGGCGGCCGGACTCTTGGGGACCCAGGACCCGATTCACGCCATCCTCAAGACGTCCGTTCAGACCAACTCCAAGGTCATCATCAAGCGCAAGTACGTTGTTGGCGGCGCGGCGACCATCACCCCCGAGCGGGCTCCGGCGCGGACCGTGGCCATCAAGGAAG
>MDTA01012584.1_pt1 | contig 10701 bp, 13 predicted proteins | sample 811151 | NCBI WGS metagenome assembly MDTA01 (sample SAMN05326648, study PRJNA326480) | marine metagenome | isolation source: seawater | place: Indian Ocean: South | collected 2010 | reverse complement strand
GGATTGATTTCCACCCGTTCCAATAATTCAGTAAATTGTTGGTGGGCAAGATTGTCTTTCGTGTTAGAAAGAAGGCTTCGATAGGAAGCAAGCAAGTTACGGTCTATTTCCATTGTGAATCACTTCAATACTTGGGGCCGTTATTCCCATTGAAGTTAGATAAAAAGGAAGCATCCAAATTCAATCGGTTATCAAAGGCTTTCACGGCGTTTTCGGCTCTTTTTTCTTTGGCTCTCTCTTCTGCTTCTTTTTCTCTTTTTTCGGCTTCCTTCTTCAAGGTCTTTTCGGTTTCGGCAAGGGAAACCTCCATAGCCCCGAATCTTTCCTCCATATCAGTAATCTTCTTTCGATAATGTGTAGCCGTAGCAACTGCACCGCCAACACCACCTACAAGAATACCTGCCATGAATCCTGTGCCTCCCGATAAGAGGCCACCCATCTTGGCTTCTGCTTCTTTAGAGGCTACGGCATCAGAATATCCTTCGGAAGACATTCCTCGCTTTCTCACTTCTTTCAACAGTGCCTTAATGTCTTTAGTGAATGCTTCAAACTCTTCTGCACCCGAAACTTGTTTGTTGGCTACTTGTTCAAAGACACCCAATAACTCATCATCGGAGAGGTCAGAAGTTTCCATATTTTTCTTGACGGCGATACCTGCCTCGCCCCCAAACTCTTCTGCGGCAAATACCAACAATTCGGAGATATTCGGACTATTTATCCAATTATTACCTGCTGTTTCTTGCGGTTCGACAATGTATTCGTTAATCTTTCTCATCCCACGAATGCCTTTTCCACGCTGAAATAGAATGTATTTTCCTTCGCCATGACCTTCACAAGTTTGATGAAATAGGTTCATATCGGGACAATTATCCCATTCGGCAACATTTGTTGTCCCCGATTTTGCTACATCCTTTCGGTAGCATCGGACAAAGAACATGAGTTATCATTAACGGTCTTGTTATCTAAAGCATCGGGCGATTCTCAAGACCATACGGAGGAAATCGCCTCATAAACCGTATCAAGATTTTCGGGATTCAATTCCTCAAGTGCAGTAATGGTATCTGCGATTTGAGCCATTTTTAATTTGAGAACCTTTTCGGGCAAACTCCAAGATTCGGCTTTGGAAGGAAGGTCTTTGTTACGAGAGTTTTTGAGGTATCTATCCCATCCGAGCAAATCAAGTCGCCACTTTTTACCTGCTCTCCTTTCATTGGATTGGGCATGACCAAACATCGGGCGATTTCTAAGGATGCCGACAACTTCCCTGCTTGTGTATCTGCGAGGATAATTTGATACAACATATTCTGAAATCTGTGTTGAATACCCGTAACCGTTGTGGTCAAGCATATAGTCCACGATGATGAAAACCAAAGTTTCGGTCATATCAAGTGGGCGAGAAGCGGTCACTTGTCCCGCCTCATTCTTCTTCGCTTTCTGCATCTTTCATCGCCGCTTCCCTTTCAGCCGCAATTGCCGCCGCTTTCTCTCGATATTCAATTTCCTGTTCTGTTTCTTCGGGAAGACCGAGTGCATCACGAACCATCGCATCCATTTCTGCTTGGAAACGGTCTTTGGCTTCTTGTTTATCCATGCCTTCTTCCTTAATCCACTTTTTGATGAGAGGGACACGCTGTTCCTCAAACTGAATCACGGCAAGCATTGTCTTGATTTCTTCGGAAGGTTCGGGGGCTTCTAACGGTGGATTTTCAAAAAGGTGATTAACTTCGACAGTCAATGCTTCAGGATTGTGGGTTGGTGCGGGGACGAACTCTTCAAGGTCGTCATCGGCGTAGGTATGCTGTCCACCGACCTTACTGATATACGCTTCTGCGTCTGCTCTCGTCACATAGATACCAAGTCGGGGCCAATAGCGCATTTCCATTTCGCTCATAGAAATGTTATAGGCGAAACTTGTATCTAAATCTTAGGGATAGAATAGACCTTTTTGTTCTCCATCATAGCCTTGACTACCTTCATTCCATCAAGAGTTTCACCCTCTCCTTCAATCATCCAAATGGTATTTTCTTGCATGGCTTGGAACTCAAGAATCTTAGCGAACTCTTTTTGCTCTAATTCACTCAACATACTTCATCCACTCTCCCGCTTGCTTTCCATCCTTCCATTCCCATAATTGAGAAGTGGGCAATCCTCTTTCCACACGAACAATATCGCCTTTCAATCGCCATTCATCCTCTAAACCGAAAATCACCATTTGTCTTCGATAATCCAATGCGTCTTTATTTTCCATTTCAATTGGAATGGGTATTTCTGAATGTTTAGGAGAGATGATGGCGTGTATTCCTGTCCCACTTGCAGAAATCCGATAATAGACATCATATAGGGGAAAATCATTAGATAACTTGGCTAAACCGTCTTGAACAATAATGTCTTCAAGACCCACTGAATCCCAATCGAAAGTGAGGCGCATTATTCTTCATTGTCCGACTCACTATCTGAATAGTGCGCTACGAGAACATCTTGAATAGGGCCATTCCATCGCCATAGAATCCAATGCACGAAATAAAGCAACAGGGATGATTCCAAAACAAAGAGGACAGTAAGTATGGAAATCCACCAAGTTATCATATCCATTATTTCTTCCTCCTTAATCCACGCCATTTACCCGTCTTTTTATGGAAACCAAAGATAGACCAATTGCACATCAAATCATCCCCTTAGAACCCCAAACAAGGGTGGAGAGTTTTTCCAAAGCAGGTATTCCCATCGGTTCAAAAGGAACGAGAGTGATACCCACCAATCGAACCTTATTTTCGGCGGCAAGATTCCGATAACGAGTCAAGTAAGGTTGTTGAATCCTGTATCTTCGATAAGTCATAGCGGCGGCGGGATTGTCTTCCGCCGTGTCCCATACTTCATCTCCGTAATCGGGGATGATGTTATTCACAAGAATATGTTTGATAGGTAATTGAATGGTGTTCAAAAACTTAATAGTCCGAGCGCATTCTTGATACCCTGCTTCGGAAGGGATGGACACAAGGTTGATGGAACAATCGTCTTGACGGAGAAGTTTTTTGAATACTTCGATACGGTCACAAATGTCTTCCAATTCCTTGACGACTTGAGCCGTTTCGGATTTTTTACGGAAGATAAATCCTTTCAAGTTTTCAATCTTGGCTTTCATTCGGAGGATGCGAAGGATAAAAGCACGAATAGCATCGGGCGCAGTTAGCATTTTCAAGGTGTGACCTGTGGGGGCGGTATCAAACACAACCACATCATAACTTGCATCGGTGAGCAGGTTGTAAATCATTTCCATGCCAAAATACTCTTCCATGCCCGGAAATCCCGCCATTTCGCCCAAGATTTCGGGGTCAAAACCCGGTATATTGGCCGTTAGTTTCATCATTCCCTCATTTATGCGTTCAAGAAAGTCCTTTGCCTGTTTTTCCGCATTGATGTTCATAGCCCACAAATTATCATTTATTTGAGTAGGCGAGAATCCGACCTTGAGGCCGAGAACATCATCGGTGGAATGAGCAGGGTCGGAAGATACGAGAATGGTTCGCTTTCCTTGCTTGGCGTGATGGAGGGCAGTAGTGGCAGACATGGTGGACTTGCCTACACCGCCTTTCCCCGTAAAAAGGATGAGCATAAAGGAGAATGGGGGTGTTCGCTATCTAATTGTTCCGTTGAGGGGGAAAAGTCCATTTATCTTCCCATTTTTGACGCATTTCCTTCTCAAGTCGCCGCTTTTCTCTCCATCTCCGAATCATTTGAACCACTCCGTTGAAAATAAACAACATGAAAATCCACCACAAACATTCAGCAAATAAAATAATAGGTAGCAATTCACCATTTTCCTCTTTCAAACAACCCCATGTTTCTCTCAAGGTATCTCGATTACACAATTCCATTATTCCCACTCCGAAGTAAAAGATTCAGCGTAAGGGACTTCCTCATTCATTACTTCGTAACCTCTAATCACCACCTTCACAGGTTCAATGGGTTCTCCGACAAGTTGGTGGAGAGCAGAACACGAAGCCGTGAACTTGAGGGGATAATCGGCTCTTGGTTCCATTTCAGTAATTTGCATGACGAAGCCATGTCGTCCAATCGGGCCATCATAGACCGTTTCCTTTCCGAAATGAACGGAAATAGAACATAGATGGGAGAGGGGACTTTCGCTTGCATTGATTTCAATATCTTTCAAAATAAAATCGTGTGGAATGGGTATCTCCATCGGTGTGCAAATATCTTCTATGCACATCGGGAGTTCATACTCGGTTTTAATTTCACACCGCATTTATACTGTATTTCTTCGTTCTCATATCTAAGATTTCGTATAAAATGCTCATTCAAACGCCTAAAAACGGAAATCCGTAACCGGGTGTGTGAAATTTTCGGCAAAATTCCGATTATTTTCAGAATTATTTTCAACGGTTTGCGACAAGATAACCAATTACGACAATAGCACCAATAATTCCTACTGTTCCTAAGCCCATTCCGCTATCTTCCTCTCCATTTCCATTACTGCCGCCATTAGAGCCTCCGTTAGAGCCTCCATTATTACTGCCACCATTAGTGCCACCATTACTGCCGCCACCTGTGCCTCCGCCTGTGCCGCCACTTCCGCCTCCACCATTGGAGGTTGAATCATCGGGAATATACACTTCTTTCAATTCAATATACACTTCATCATCAATTGCGTTCTTATCTTTAGCGTGAGCAATTTCTTGCCCTTGACTCTTGAGATAGAAACGAGCCGTTCCCGGCCAATCTGAATCAATATCAACTGATAATTTGTCCCCGCCTTTCAATAAAGCCGTAAAGGAATCGGAAGTAGCATCAATTATCCCTGCATCATCTTCTGTGATTTGGGAAAAAATGTCGGACATGAAATCATATTCGCCTTCGGTTTCAAACTTTACTTTCAGTTTAACCATGTAGCCGTCACGAATGTCTATTTCACAAGCACCCGACTTCTTTGAACCACCATCATAATTGGAAAGTCCCAAAATGTTGTTTGATTTCCACCACCAACGCTCGTCATCCATTTTTGTTCCCATATCTCCACGAATAGTAAATTGAGAGAAAGGTGAGCCATTACAAACTTCGTCTGCGCCAATATCGGGACAGTTTTCGTTGATACTCTTCAATGTCCAATTTTCGGGGTCTTTTTTCCACCCTGTTAAAAGCGTAGCCTCATCAGCCGAAAATGCTACTTGAACGCCTCCGACTCCACCTGTGGGTGATGACTTAGGTGTTTGGGGGCCAACAGGAACACGAACAAGGGTCTGTGAGATGAGTCCCGATGTATATTTGGGAGTGGCCGTCATAGTTCCATCGGGGTTGTTAGTCAATACCCATCCATTTTCCCATGCGGCAAGAGTTTGTGTTTCTGAACCATCCATTGTAGCCCACATTTCGCCACTTGAAAGGAAAGAAGGCGCATCGCCCGAATAATTGATGGTGAAGTTAGAGCCTAAGTCCTTCCAAAAACCACTACGATTTTCAAAATCTTCAAACATGATTTAACCTTCGTGCTTCGACTATCTAAGGAAATTGACGAAAAGTTTTCCCCAAAAAAACGAGTTACAGGAGTTAAAATCTCTCAAAACCGTTGCACCTCGCTTGTGACCCTGTTTTGAGGTCACGCGTGACTTACTGCGATTTTCCAACCATATATGCCCCAATAACGGAAGCGGCAACAAGGGTAACAAGAGTCGGAATCAACATCGGATTCAAAGTGGCATCCGATTCATCAGAAGGATTAGCAAAAACATACTTGGTGGTCGTTTGCGTAGCAGGGAGTGTCCTAATGATACGCCGAGTAAGAGGTTTCTTCGGAGGTGCAGGTGGAGGTGCATTGAAGGTTCTTAGGGTCGGACTCAAAGCAAAATCGAAAGTATTGTGACCAAGCATAATGAATCCTTGTTCATCCTACTATCTAATATCAATTCTCAAATACTTCATCGTAATAATTCTTAGAGAATGGTGCATATCCACCCTTCCTTTGTTTATCAATAGCCTGTTCTTCGGGTGTTGGTGGGCGTGATTGTGGCAAGTATTCTTTCATAAACTCTTGCACTTCTTTGTCTTCAAAGTCGGGAGTAATGACTTCGGACATATCAAGGCCATAAGCCGACACTTGCTTCTTTCGCTTCCTTACACGACCCATTCTTTCTGCATCTTGCATCATTTGTTGGAACTCGTCTTGTTGCTCTCGCATCCACATTTCGATTTCTTCTTGCTTAATGTTTAAGTCGCCCGAATTGATAATCTTCCTCTTGAACCATTCAACGGCCTCAATTGTAACTTTCATGCCTCTTTCTCGCAATTTTGTAGCAATTACGGCATCTGCACCGTCAAATAGAATGTAATCCACCCAAACCCTCGCAGTTCTTCCTGTGGAACCACTAATGTTGAACCATTGGAGTGTTGAAGGGTTGAAATCTGATGTAATAGCCCCACCCCCTTGATACCAACTATCATTCCAAGTTTGCGTTCCTGTGGATTGCTGAACGGCTGATACCCAATACTTGTTATCTGCGCCCACACCCGTATATCCGAAAATGTCGCCTGTTTTAGAATTGGTAAGGTCATCGCCACCAAAAATCACTATGCCATCCATGTTATTAGACATCAAAAACGCATTCCACATGGCCGTCTGATAATTGGCAGTTTCCGTAGCGGCGATGCGAGCGAAATTGGATGTTTGGTCAAGGAAGGCAACGGTGGTAATGGTATTTGTAAATGTGGAGGTTGCCCCAATTGCCCCGACACCAAAAGCAGGGTCGGTAAAGAGAAATAGCCATTGGTCACGGTCATTATCCCAAGAAGCCCAAACTGCCCTTCGATTGACGGAGTTTGCATTCACAATAAATTGATTGTTAAAAGCCGCACCTCGTTCAAGAATGGTATTCGACCATTGATTTACTGCCGCATAATTGGGGTTTCCAATGGGGAAACTGTTGTTTTTCTCCCACCCACGCCCACTATCGAAAAGATAGCAAATCGGGCCGACACCGCTTCGATGGCCTAAGAGTCCATAACATTGACGAGTCGGATTCCCCATTTGTTGTCTTTCACCAAGGCTACCATCGGGGTCATCATCTAAACCATATCTTTGATAATTGGAAATAACACCCACAGGTTCGGGAGGTAAGTTGGGAGTCGTATTGCTATTGCCAATAACAACAGGGTCTAAACCGGGAGGGATTGTTCCGTAATAATTTTGGTCTTTGGAACGGCCTTCTTCCTCCACTGTGAAGGTTCGGGATTGCATCAATTTTGCCACCCATTTTTCGGGAAGGGCGGTGGATGCCCCATTGGACATATCAGGGGCGAGGTAAGAAGCAATTATATTTCCGGGGTCTTGGGGGAATTGTGCGGCATAAAAGATACCACACCCTTTAGTCCCGCCACCATCCGTCATACCATTAACAGCATATTGATACATCGGAGTCCGATTGGAAGGATTGTCTTGTCCTGTCGTATTGTTATTCATCAATTCAAAAGGAATCATACAAAAGGCCACATAAGCACCATTTAGAGAAGGTGGCGACCCACTTGTAAAACTGCCATTAAACTCAAATGCGCTTGTTCCGAAAGTGGCTCTTGTGCTAACACCTCCCACATGGGCTATCATATATGGGCCGAGATAGGCCGCTTTATCGGCGGGGTCGGTATAGACGGGCGGAATAACGGCAAACTCCGAGTTTAAGGCGCAACCGATGACCGCAGGGAATGTTCCAAGAATGGTCGGTGAGGGAACGCTACTATCGCCGCCTACGCAGAAATCACCGCCTATTGTCCAAGGGGACTGTGTGGTTGTAACTTTTCCACCACCTGTCCTCGTAATTTGAGAGGCCGTAGTAATGTCGTATAGTTTGCGGGGATAATAATTCCATGTGGCCGCCGAAGTATCATCGGGACACACAGCCCCACCATTCCATGAAGTCGCATTTGGTTTGCACCCATCACCCCACACTCTCGTATCATAGAGGCCACCGAATCCACCTGTATTTTGTTCACCTATGGAAAGCCAAGCATCCCAATCAAAAAGGCGGGTTTGGTCGGCGGGACTTGAAAGGGGTGGAGGGAGAAAGCAAGTGTAATTGCTTGTGGCTCTCCAAGAAATTTGATAAGTGGAAGACCGTTCCGCAAGATAGATAATAAAATCTCCATTGACTTGTGTAGCGGGGTTTCCGATATTATTTTCGGTGGCAGGGCTTCCGACATAGGGTTGAGATGCAAAGGGAATAATTTCGGGCGTTGAACCATCGGGATTGTTTAGTGATTGTTTGCATATTTGCGACATCCACATGAAACCGACATAATCAATATCAGTATAGACCATTCCTTGCCCCACAGGGTCGCCTATCCTTTGATGCCCAACGGTGATGATTTTTACATTGGCCGCATCGGGGGCATTAGGCGCACCCACTTCCGTATCATTACCTCCTTTCCAAATATCCACCGCCATGAGTCCTACGGATGAATCGGCGGCAATTGTGGCCGCATCTCCGATTGCGCCGGGTGAAATGTCCATCGGCATTCGCATTGGCATGAATCCCCATCCCGAATCTGTAATGTTGGCGAGTCCTCCGTAAGCCCCTGTATTACTATTGAATGACCATGGGATTGTTGCTAAGTTATCGTAAGAATAATTCCGCAGGGTCATAATGAATCCATCCCATGCGTAGCCACTGTTACCTACCCCGTATAAATCACGGAAGTAGGCTTTGTAAGAACCAACGAAAATCATGTAACCATTGATAAAGGCGACATCCCGAATTACATATTCGCCTGTGGGGAAGATGTATTGAGTGGAGGCTTCCGCAGGGTTAGCATAGCCGCACCAACGATGTTGCCAACCACCCTGACCCATTACGCCTTGAAAGGTATCTGCCAACGGCGGAACTTCAAGATTAAAGGGGTCTTGATTAGCAAACTCAACGAGTGCGTTGGGAAGATACTTACCGAAGTTATCATACAAGGTAACATCTAAATTATATGCAAGTCCCATCGTAATTCCTCATGTAAATATGTAAGTCACCACAGGCTCAAGTGGAAATAATTCCACAGGGTCAACAATAGCGTTAGCCACGAAATAAGTAATGTCCCAATCCGTGTCGGGCGGAATCTCAATATCCCAATCAGAAGCAAAAGCAGGGCCAAAACCTGTGGAAATGGGGAAGGGGGCGGCAGAACCCGATAATCCCGGCCCCGGCCTTCCATCGGGGTCGGTAAAATAGGTAGTCACACCAATAGCGAAATTCACATACCCTGCGGGAACCCAATCATTACCGAGTCCATAGATTCCGGGCGTTGAGCCGAAGTATTTGATAACGATATACTCGGTGGGCTTAGTCCGTAGCCGTGATTTGAGAGTAGCATTCCCAATACCCGAAACGAAAATGGATTGCGGTTCAGTCAAGGACTCCAACCTCTTTGGAGGCAACTGTCCTAAATCCTCGACAACCCATTGGTAGCCTTGTCTTCTGACGGACATAAGTTTCAATTGTCGGTGTTGCTATCTAAACGATTTCATTCACGATTCAAACTCGTCAAGAATGCCGTCCCCGTCATCATCTGCGTCTTCATGGTCGGGTAGGCCGTCATTGTCGTGGTCAAACTGTCCTGTGAGTGGGTTGCCATCATTGTTTTCAAAGTAGTCGGACAAGCCATCGTTATCATCGTCTGTATCGGTAGCATCCCAAATGCCGTCATTGTCGTGGTCATAGCGATAATTACCAAATGCACCACCAAACTCGTCCACATCAAGAATGTCGTCATTGTCGTCATCGGTGTCCACCGCATCGTTCAATCCGTCATTGTCGTGGTCACGGCTTGCATCTGAACCGTTCTCGTATTGGTCATTCCAATTGTCTATGCCATCATTGTCTATATCATAGTCGAAGCGGTCTTGAATGCCGTCATTGTCGTGGTCGTAAATATCGGTGTTAGGGTTGCCGTCATTAACTTCTTCCCTATCATCTAAGCCATCGCCGTCTGCGTCATTGTCTTCATGGTCTTCTATACCGTCATTATCGTGGTCGTTAGGCGACTCATCTTGGGTGTCGGGGATTCCATCGTTGTCGTCATCAGTGTCTAATACATCGGGGATGCCGTCACCATCGTTATCATTATCGCCGTTTTGCTCTTGGTTATCCAATTGCTGACCCTGTTGTTGGTCGCTTTGGGAACCTTGTTGCCCTTGCTGACCGTTTTGAGTTTGACCTTGTTGTTGTTGATTTTGGCCGTTTTGGGAGTTTCCGCCTTGATTTTGCTGTTCTTGTTGGCCTTGTTGCCCGCCTTGTTCGCCTCCGTTCTGTTGTTGGCCTTGTCCATTATCTTGTTGCTGACCCTGCTGACCTTGATTTCCTTGTTGTCCTTGTTGTCCACTTTGACCTTGACCGCTTTGTTGCCCTTGCTGACCTGCTTGACCCTGTTGGCCTTGCTGTCCTTGCTGTCCTTGTTGTCCTTGTTGTCCCTGCTGTCCTTGTTGGCCTTGACCTTGATTCTGTCCTTGACCTTGTTGTTGGCCTTGACCCTGACCCTGCCCCTGACCTTGACCCTGACCTTGACCCGAACCCTGTCCCTGTCCCTGTCCTTGCCCTTGTCCCTGTCCCTGTCCTTGACCCTGCCCTTGTCCTTGTCCTTGACCCTGACCTTGACCTTGACCTTGCCCCTGTCCTTGACCCTGACCTTGACCCTGACCCTGACCTTGCCCTTGTC
>MDTA01209802.1_pt1 | contig 10702 bp, 11 predicted proteins | sample 811151 | NCBI WGS metagenome assembly MDTA01 (sample SAMN05326648, study PRJNA326480) | marine metagenome | isolation source: seawater | place: Indian Ocean: South | collected 2010 | reverse complement strand
TTGTTGGCGGTCTAGCTTCATGCCCAGTAATTGCAGTTCCAACATCGGTCGGTTATGGAGCGCATTTTAATGGAATTGCACCGCTATTAACCATGTTAAACTCTTGCTCATCAAATATTACAGTTGTTAACATAGACAATGGATTTGGAGCTGGTTTTAATGCAGCTCTAATAAATGCAGGCTAAAAATAAACAGAAGAATTATGAAAATCAAATGGCTCATTATAGACGGTCATAATTTAATGCATAAGCACTTAGAAATTACCGGCTCATTAAATAATAATCACGAGAAAGCTCGAACGGATTTGATTAGATTTATTGAAAAAGTAACTCCTAGTATATCAAAAAAAGTAACTGTTGTTTTTGATGGTAAAAAATTAGGTGATGACCCTTTTCTTAGTTCTAAATTTGTTGAAGTAATATATGCTCCCTCAAAACTAACCGCTGATGGTTTAATAGAAAGACTTGTTACACAACATTCGAGTCCTGAATCTATTCTTGTTATAACATCTGATCATCTCGAGCAACAGACTGTTAGCAGCTCAGGTGCACAATTTCAATCTGCTGAGGATTTCTTAATTAATAATGTGAATAATAATACAAATTATTCGACAAAAATGCGCCCTTCAGAAAAACCGAAACTTGGTGATTTCTTTCCTTAATAAATCTATATTCTTTTTACTTCTATATCATTAATCAGGTTTTTAATATCCTCTGTATTAATATGACCGCAAGTACTCGTCATCGCATTTGATACACCACACACGATACCAAAGTAAACCGAATCATAAACTGAACACCCTCTTGATAATTTGAAATTAATTCCTGCCATAACGGCGTCACCGCTTCCAATTGAATTTTTAATACTTATGGATGGTGGATGAAACATGTATATGCTTCCGTCTAAGAATAAAGTAGCGGGATATTTTCCATCCGTAACTAATAATCCATTGGCTCCTTCTTCTAAAAGAATTTCTGCCGCCACAAAAAGATCCGATTTATTTGTTGTTATAAAGAGCTCTTCCTTATTTATCTTTATAAATGGATTAAACTTTAAAGCTTTAATTAAAGGGTCTCCCTGTGTATCAATCACTGCAGATCCACCTTGCTTTTTAACTAATAAAGATATCTTCGCATAAAAATCGTCAGGACATCCTTTAGGCAACTTCCCACATATAGAGACAATTCCACTCAAATCCAATGTCTCTATCTCTTGTTCCATTAGAAAAACTTCACTTTTTTTCAATAAAGGCATCTCTTCAACTAATTCAGTTATTTGGCCATCTTTCTGTAATAACGTATGACAAAGACGTGTTTCTCCACTTACATGTATATGCTTGTTCTCTACAGACTCTTTACTAAGAAGATCTAAATATCTTTCCCCGTTTTTCCCACCGTAAAAACCGACAAGTAAACACTCTCCACCAAGTTGGCCGATCATTCTTGCGGTATTTGCACCCTTTCCTCCTATACCTATAAAACTATTTAAGGATCTATTAACAGCACCTACTTTTAAAGAGGGAAAAGATGTTGTTTTTTGCAAAGCCGGAGCAAAACCAAAACATATACTTTTTAAATATGAACTCATTAAAAAAGAGCGTATATGTTATATTGAATAAGAGAAGACGATATTTACAGAAAGAACTAAATGGATACCACACTAATAATAATGGCTGCAGGAATGGGATCTCGATATGGAGGTCTTAAACAAATTGATTCTGTAGGACCAAATGGTGAGACACTTATTGATTATGCTTTATTTGATGCAAAACGTGCTGGATTTAGGAATATCGTATTTATAATCCGGCACGAGTTCGAAAAAGAATTCAAAAATAGAGTATCAAAATCTATTCCAACTAATCTAAATGTAAATTATGCATATCAAGAATTAGATAAGCCTTTTAATAATATTAAATTAAATCCTAAAAGAGTTAAACCATGGGGAACTGCACACGCAGTCTTATCAGCTAAAGCATTTATAAACGGACCCTTTGTAGTTCAAAATGCTGATGATTTTTATGGATACGATGCTTATCAAAAGATCTTTAACGCTCTTAATAAAGATGATGATCAAATATATATGGTGGGATATCATCTTGTAAATACTCTCTCCCCTCATGGCTATGTTTCTCGTGGTATATGTAAAACTCTAAATAATGAATTAAAAAAAATAGATGAACACAAAGAAATAATCTTTGAAGAAAATAAAAAGCAAATTCAAAGTAAATACCATGGAGATGATATAACTCTCGACGAAGATACTGTATGCTCAATGAATTTTTGGGGGTTCCCTTATAAATTCATGGAAAATTTAGAAATTAGATTTATTGATTTTCTAAATAAGTTCGGAAATGAAATAGATTCAGAATGGTATATTCCTGAAGTTGTAGCTCAAGTAGTTAAAGATGAAACAAGTCCGGTAACAGTTTTGTCTACTTTTAGCAAATGGCTTGGCATTACATATGTTGAAGATAAAGAATATGTAATAAAAGAGTTAACAAAAAAACATATTGAAGGTGAATATCCCCCCTCTCTGTAATTGATAAATATATAATTTAGTAAAAATCAAGATAGACAACCGTCTTTTTTCGGGTATTTTCTTTGATCTTAAAAGTGGTGGGATAGCGAAGTGGTTAAACGCAGCAGACTGTAAATCTGCCCTCTTTGAGTTCGCTGGTTCGAATCCAGCTCCCACCACCATTTTTAATTTCAATTTATTTTTTTTATAAGGAATAAGCATGGAAGATCAGATAGAAAACCAAATCACGTCTCTTTTTAATAAATGGAACAATTCATTACTAACCGAAAACCCAAAAGAAGTAATTAAATTATATACAAAGGATGCGATTCTATTACCCACACTTTCTAATCAAGTCCGCCATAATCATGAAGAGATAGAAGATTACTTTGTTAAGTTTTTATCAAAATCTCCGCAAGGTAAAATAGATGAGTCTAATATTAGAATTAATGATAATATCGCTATTAATTCAGGCATTTATACATTTTCTTTCTCTGATGCTTCTACTGCACAAGCAAGGTTTACCTTTGTGTATAAGCTGGTTAATAATGAATGGTTAATAATAGAGCATCATTCATCACTTCTTCCTGAGTAAATTTTATAACGTTATAATTTAATTACTGAGTAACATGAATCCAATCCAATTGGACACCTTGATCTTCTAGTGCAATTATACGCAATGAATTTGTTTCACCTGCTAAAAAAGGCACGTTGATATCTAAGGTGCTCCAACTACTGTTACCACCTGTTGAGGGAAATATTTGTTGGGCAACAAGGCCAGATTGTTGATTACTATTATCACGACTAACAATTCTAAGCGTGCGAGGTTGATCAGATGAATAATGAATCTTGATTTTATACGTATCGTCTTTAGGTATGAATATATCATCAACTTGTGCAAATACACCCCACCCTGTATTGGTTGGATAACTAGCATAACTCGTTCCACTATAACCTGCATATTGATTCGCATTCTGAACATTTCCACCTCTGGAACCATCTTCGAATTCATATCTACCTACCAAAGCCTCAACGGGATCTGCATCAAAATACCGTGGTAACTTCTGGTTGGCATTCGAGGTATAATATTGCCAACTCCAAGGGCCCATTCCTTTTGCTGTAGCCACATTTTGATACATATTCCAATGCGCCCATGAAAAATCTCTTTTCTCAGCCTGCATTCGTATCCAACTCAGCCATTTCTTACGATCTGTATGATGATTATCTGCTTCATTATCGACTCCAAACTCACCCATGTAAATAGGTAGTGGTTGAGTGTTATTACGATTAGCCCATTCTAGATTTGCACTCACTACAGCATCAAAGTGAGTTTCGACTTGTAAAAAATCATTCGATGTACCCCACGTTGTTCCTGGAATTTTTCCACTAGAAGGATCATTAGCACCCTGTTTAGTAAAACTGAAAGGATCATAATAATGAAAGGTTCCAATGAGATAAGGATCATCTACTGGAATGCGGTTATTATCAAACTCATCGATCAATGCTTGTCTTGTTGAAAACCCGTCACCACAGATAATTACCGTTCGAGTTTCATTTCCAGTAATACTACGAATTGCATTCAACCCAGTCTGAGTAAGTTCAGCAACATTATGATAATGTGAATTATTATCACGCGGTTCATTAACAATCTCAAAATACACCTGATTAACAGAATCCGTTGCGAACTCTTCAGCAACTTGAACCCAGATGTTGGATAGCTTTAAAAGATCATCTGCCCATGCTGTTGAATCAGTTGAAGATGAAAATGTGTCACTGGAATCATCGGCCATCCAGTTATGAACCGGATCAACGACTGCAATCAGTCCGATTTGCTTACACCAATCGACCATATTCCTAAGATTTTGCATATCTGAAGCCGGTACGAGGTATCCGTTCGAAATCGATACTCGCTCATCTAATTTGTATCCGATACGGCAATGACTAAAATGATGCTTATTTAGTAATTCATAATCTTCAAGTTGTCCATGACCCTGAATAGCTTTTGCTGCCATAAAATTATTACCCCGATGTAATCGACGATTTCTTTCTCTAGCAATCACTCGCATATCACCTGTATCACCTTCTGATGTTTGTACAGACAAGGTCACATTATCTAACCACACATTTTCATCATTTCCACCAAAACCAAAATGCAAGCGTGCACTATCGTCTGTTGGATCAGTCATAGTAAATGTATAACTTAATGATGAAGTCGTAGGACTTATAGAAATGGAAGGTTGGTTTAAATATTTAAGAGTCCAATCCGCACTACTTTGAACATAAACATGAAAATTCCTACTTGCAGTAGAACGAATATCAAAATTTAATGTGTAGGTTTTTCCATTTTCAATGGTCAAGCCTGTTTGTCTTACAAATACATGTTGTTGCTGAGATCCACCATTTGTAATATCTAAGAAGAGTTCTCCATTATCCCAGCTAGATAAGGCATTTGCACTAGATCCAGCATTAAAATTCCATGAATCTAAATCAGTATTAAAATAGCTATTTGCAAGTAAATTAGACGTAATAGGTTCCACATTTGGTATATTAGTAAATGATAATGGAGATAATTTATAAAATAAAGAATCACTCTCAGTATCAGAATACCATCGATTCAATGGAGGAGTAGCCTGAACGGTATTTGTACTATCAAATCCAAAAACTAAATTACTCGAAGTTAGAACTCGATAGTTTTGATTAACAGAACTATTCCATTCGATTTCAAAACGATTATTGTTATTGGATAATGATAGTGAAGGATTTGAAACCGATTCAAAACACAATAGAAAAACTATCACAAAATTTAGCAAAAGTAGTTTCATAGTTATAAAGATATACTGCAATTTTGATAAAATTACAACCCGACATGAAAACAATATAAAAGTTAAGAAACGATGATAAATCGGCTAATAAACAAAGCCCACTCCAATTTTAATTCGGCTTCCCCCAACATGATCATAAACACCTTTAGATGCTGATGCCCGTGATATATGATCATATTCTAATCGAATATGTGTGTTATCATTTTCACGCCAATAAAGAGCAGGACCTACTGATAAGTATTCTTTGCCTTCAGATTCTGTATGATAATCTGTTTCCCATAATATCTGAGCATTATCTCTAAAATTCCATCCAATATCTACAGCAGCATGCAGTTGACTGGGCTTTTGAGACTCAAACATCCAATGTGAAACTCCAGCTGAAAAGAAACCTAATCTAGTTTCTGTCTCATAACCCAGAAACAATGCACCACCCCATAATCTATCTGCAACTTCATACTCATCTTTTGAGCCTAAAGGAATTCGTACTTGAGGTGCAATAGTCCAGCTACCCGTTCGCTTCATGAGATTAAAATATTTTTTTAAAGGTAATGCTAATGTTAAGTCGCCAACGCCTTTATCTTTTTGAATTTCTTTTTGACCATTTATCCAATTAGCTCTTTCAGCATCTAAAACCATGGGTAATTTTGCAGTTAATCGAATAGATCTATCCCATGTATAAACACCTTCCACTTGTACTTGCTGAATACTTTCATTTAAATCTTTTTTAAAGATCTCATTACCAAAATATAAATCATCACGTTCTATTGTTTCATAGAAAAACTGATAGCCATATCCCCCATCCCATCGGGGCATCATATTCATAATAGGCTGATCAGCTATAGACCATGTCGCTAGCATAGTAAGTAAATAAAGAAATTTTTTCATGTATTTTTCTGGGGTGCATCAATGCGAATTACTTGATCACCCTGTGTATAACATAAATGCATTGGATCATATCCAGCATTGTAAATTTTTTCAAAAACCATGTTAAAATCGATATTACCAGAAGTTGCTAATAACACGTATTGATTTGATGAATCCAATGATACGCCTTTATTAAATCTATTTTTATCTAAACCATCAAGTTTAGCCAAACCAATACGAATACCAATAGCGCAAGAAGAGCATACAAGCCCTTTAACCTGTACAATTACAGTATCTGGATTATCGATTATAAGTTCTTTCATGCGATCTGAGCACTTAATCTGAGATATGTTTTGGCTCGAGTACCCAAATAAGCAAAGGAAAAGAATGTAACATGCTAAGTAAATTTTCATATATGTGATCTTTCTAAATTAAAAAAAATTACATATTAATTTCAAAGGCTAATTGCAAATACTTTTGCATTAAAAATATGTATCAATACAAGAAGATATATTTCTTAATTGATCAATATCTCCAGCTCCAATAATCAATAAAACATCACCATCGGTTAATTCACTCATCATTTGGCTCCATGCTTCTTTCATATCTTCAAAGAAATCAATATTCTTATATTTTTTCTGATTTACAATTTTCATAATACTTTCACTGTTACCTTCAGAATGAAAATTCTCAGAAGCTGCGAATACCGGAAGCAAAATAGATTTGTCAAATTTGTGCAATAGATCTGCAAAATCTTCTTTAAAGCTATACGTTCTTGTATATCGATGCGGCTGAAATATTGCCAAAATACGACTCATATTAAATTCACTAGCAGCCTGATATAACGCTTTTATTTCAGTTGGATGATGAGCATAATCTAAAATAACTTTTATATTATTTTTATCATACAAAATTTCAAAACGTCTACTAACAGCCTTTATCTCTTTAAGACGTTTTCTTGCTAAATCACGAGAAATAAAAAGATCTGCAACCATAAGGGCATAAGAAGCATTATCTATATTGTAATCACCTTTAAAAGGTACAAGAGCAGCATCCTTATCTTTTTTTATCGGGATACAATAATCGTAATTCTGACAGATTGAATGCAGTCTTAAATCATTAGCATTGAAGAAAACATTTCTTTTTGTTTGTTTGATTAATTTTTCAAAGCTTTTATCCAAGGAATCGCTAGTTCTGTAATAATCTAAATGATCATCATCAATATTTGTTATTATAGTATAATCTGGCTTATATTGTTCTATTGTTCCGTCAGATTCATCAACTTCAGCAACAATAATAGTATCATCTCGAGCTAGTACATCATGGGATTTTATCTGACCACCAATGATATAACCCGATTCCAAAATTTGGGACAATATAGAAGCAGTACTGGTTTTACCATGACTTCCAGCTACAGCGATGACAGTGCGATTATGTAAGATTTCTGCTAACACATAGCCCCTTTGAATTACGGGAATATCTCGACGAAATGCTTCCTTAACTTCAATGTTATCATAAGGCACAGCAGTGCTTCTAATAAGTAGATCACAATTATCTAAATGAGATATATTATGCTCAATATCAATATGAATACCTTTTGCCTTAAGTGTATTAACTTGATTATTAAATTTCTCATCGCAACCTGTAATTTGCATACCCTGATCTTTGAGTAATAACGCTAGACCTGCCATACCCATACCGCCAATTCCAATCATATGTATATGACTATTTAAGCACAGTTTCTCTTTCCAGGTATTATCAACCTCTTTCATTACATACCTGCTCCAATAGATTAGATACTGAGTCAGTAGCATTAATTTTTGCTAACTGAGTTGCTGAAAAAATTTGCTTTCTTCTTCTTTCTGGATCGCGAATTACCTGAGATAAATAACTTGTTAACCAATCTACTGTTAGATCTTTTTGAGCAATAACATCAGCAGCTCCTGCTTTTTCTAAAGCTCTTGCATTTAACATTTGATGATCATGAACTGCATAAGGATAAGGAATTAAAAGTGAGGGTTTACCAAAAGCACATAATTCCGCGCATGTTGATGCTCCAGAACGACTTATTACTAAATCACATTCATCATAATATTTTTCAATATTGTGAACATACGAAAGCACTTCAGCCTCAATTTTAGACTCTTCATAAATCTTTTTAACTGGTTCTATCTGATTTAAACCAATTAAATGAATAACTTTAAATTTATGCTGTATATTGAGCTTTTTTAAAGCGAGTGGTATTACTTCATTTAATTTTTTAGCACCTCTGCTTCCACCTGTAATAAGTATGCAAAATTTATTATTCTCTATCTCTTTTGGGGTTGTGATTTTTCTTTGTAAATCAATCCTTAAAGGCATACCTGTATCAACTACCATGGGATGCTTAATATAATAACGACTCGATTCAAAACTAATTGCTATTGCATTAGCTTTTGCAGTCATCATAGAGACTAAGCGACCCGGAATTACATTAGCTTCATGAAGAATATATGGTATTCTCAATACTATTGCACCTGCTACAGGTGCAAAAGAACTATAGCTACCCATCGCTAAAATAATATCAGGTCGATCTCTTCTTAAAATAGGTATGGCAGATAGTAGTCCTAAAAAAAGCTGATACAGTGTTCTAAGGCTCTTCCAGGAAATACCAAACTGAAAGCCTTCAGCATGAATACGAACAACATCTCCAGACCAACTGTCTAATGTTTTATTTTCTATATCTTTTCCTGAAATCCAAACGGTTACTCTATGTCCTCTCTCTTTAAGAGTCTCTGCAACAGCTAAGCCAGGGTATGTATGACCACCTGTACCTCCACAAGCTATACCTACATGTAATTTCGAGTGTATATTAATATTCTCCTTTAATTAGGAATTATACGAAAGGGTATCACATTATCCAATGACTCTTTCTGCATTAACCACATTAATAAACGATCAATACCTAATGCAGCTCCACCTGCTCTTGGTATTTTATTTAGTGACTGCAAGAACTCTTCATCAATTGGATAAACTTCTTGTTTGTTTTTCTTTCTTCTAATTCCACATTGCTCAAATCGTTTCCTCTGCTCTTCAGAATCTGTTAATTCAGAGTATGCATTCGCAATTTCTATACCATCTAAGTACAATTCCCAACGCTCCGCATATCTATTTTTTTCTCCTACACAACGAGCTAAAGCTGCTGCTTCCGGAGGATAATCAGTTAGAAAAACTGCACCTTTTACAGAGGCTAGATAAGGCTCAACATTTTCACACAATACCTGATCAAAACGATCTGCATTAAATGAAACAAAAGGGTTCCATCCAACAAGATCTATGAATAAATCTTTTAACTTAAATTCATGAAAATTAATTTGAGCACGATTAAATTTTTCAGCAATTCTATCTATTAACATTTTAGTATCTGTCATTATTTCTTTATAATCAGAGTTTAGTCTATACCACTCAAGCATAGTATATTCAGGATGATGTAGATTTCCTATTTCACCATGACGAAAACAACGACCAATCTCATAGATTTTACCGACACCCTCTCCTAATATACGTTTATGATATAATTCAGGTGAGGTTCTCAGAAAAAAATCTTCACAATGTATTGCATCAATGTGCTCCTCCATACATGGTGTTTTTAAAACTATAGGAGTCTCTACCTCTATAAACTGATTTTCAGAAAACCAAGTTCTAATGATTTTCAAAAGTTGATCACGTGATTTTAGCGCTGATAGCACTTTCTTATCCTTTTGCTACTCGATCAGCATATTCACCAGACCTTGTATCAATTCGAATTAAATCTCCTTCATTAATAAAAATCGGCACATTTAATTCATATCCATTCTCTAGTATTGCTGGTTTCATTACATTTGTTGCAGTATCTCCACGAGCACCTGGCTCTGTTTCCGATATTTTTAACTCAATAAAATTGGGTAAAGTCACATCCAAGGCACGATCATTATGAAACAAAATTTCAACTGACATATCATCAACAATGAAATACTTACGATCTCCTAATAATTCAGCATTCAATAATGCCTCCTCATAAGTTTCATTATCAGAAAAGACATAATTATCTCCATCTACATAAGAGAAAGTATATTCTCTGGAAATCAGAGAACACTTATCTATTTTTTCTACAGAACGGTATGTCTTATCAAATGTATTTCCAGATATAAGATTTTTTATCTTACACCTGTATAGAGCTTGACCTTTACCAGGTTTTGAAAATTCGAATTGAGTAATAACACACGGGTCACCATCAATCTCAATTTTTAAACCTTTTTTTAAATCTGATGCATTATACATATATCACCTACTTAATTTATACTTCTGACTATATAGATGTACTAATATGAGAAAATAATAAAATTATTATGATTACATTATTTATTTCAGAACTAACGATTTTGGATAACTAAAAAGATGCTTTTAAAAATAATATGGAAAGTTTATAAATCATAAAAGTTGGAGGTTTTAATGAGATTACTATTATTATGTATTTTACT
>MDTA01177884.1_pt1 | contig 10702 bp, 6 predicted proteins | sample 811151 | NCBI WGS metagenome assembly MDTA01 (sample SAMN05326648, study PRJNA326480) | marine metagenome | isolation source: seawater | place: Indian Ocean: South | collected 2010 | reverse complement strand
TTTATCAACAGCTAAAGCTGCCTCTTTTATTGCTTCTGTGTGTGTAGGATGAGCGTGACAAGTTCTAGCAATATCTTCAGAGCTAGCCCCAAATTCCATAGCTAAAGCCATTTCCGCAATCATATCACCACAATGTGGCCCAATTATATGAACTCCTAAAACTTTATCTGTTTTATTATCAGCTAGTATTTTAACAAAACCATCTGTTTCGTTATTTACTTTTGCTCTTGAATTTGCAAGAAAAGGAAACTTACCTATTTTATAAGATTTATTTTCTTTTTTTAGTTGCTCCTCTGTCTTTCCAACTGTCGCTACTTCTGGCGAGGTGTATATAACGCCAGGAATAACATCGTAGTTAACATGACCAGCCTGACCTGCTAAAATTTCAGCAACAGCAATGCCTTCTTCCTCTGCTTTATGAGCTAACATTGGGCCTTTAATTACATCACCAATAGCATAAATATTACTTACAGTTGTTTGTAATTTATTATTTACTTCTATTCTGCCTTTGCTATCTTTTTTTATTCCAACTTTAGAAAGATTTAAACCTTCTGTATAAGGTTTTCTTCCAACCGATACCAAAACTTTATCAAATTCTAATGTTTCTTTTTTTGAAGTCTTAACATTAACATATGAAATAGAAACAGAAGTACCTAAGTCTTTAATAGATTCAACTTTAGATCCCATTTTAAATTTAATTCCCTGTTTAGACAATATTTTTTGAAATTCGTTTGAAATTTCTCTATCCATTCCAGGTGTAATAAAATCTAAATATTCTATAACGGTTACAATAGATCCTAGCCTTGACCATACCGACCCCATTTCTAGTCCAATGTACCCACCTCCAATAATAGCTAGTTTATTCGGAACTTTGTCAAATGATAATGCGCCAGTTGAGGAAACAATATTTTTTTCATTAATATTAATTCCTGGTAACGAAGCTACAGCTGAACCAGTTGCTATTACAATATTTTTTGATTTTATATTGGTTCTTTTGTTATTGTTTTCATAAACTACAATATCATTTTTTGAAAATAGAACTCCTTTTCCTTTAAAATAAGTTACTTTGTTTTTTTTAAATAAAAATTCTACTCCTTTAGTCAAAACTTGTATCGATTTATTTTTATTTGACATCATTTTTTCAATATTTAGTTTTATTCCATCAATTTCAATTCCTTGTTGATTAAAGTCTTTTTTTGCTTTGTGAAAATTTTCAGACAAATTTAATAAACTTTTAGAGGGTATGCACCCAACGTTTAAACAAGTTCCACCCAATGCACCTCTCGACTCTATACAGGCCGTCTTTAGACCCAGTTGAGATGCTCTAATTGCACAAACATAACCTCCTGGTCCTCCACCAATAACAACTAAATCAAAATTATTTTCCATATTTAAATATTTAGAAAAAGCCTTTGCGGTTGCTCTAAAGACTCTTTTACTATTTTTAAAAAAGAGACAGCTTCTTTTCCATCAATAATTCTATGATCATAAGATAAAGCTAAATACATAACAGGTCTAATCTCTATTTTGCCTTCAATTGCTATTGGTCTTTGAATAATATTGTGCATTCCTAGTACGGCTGATTGAGGAGGATTCAATATTGGAGTTGAAAGCATTGATCCATAAATTCCACCATTAGTAATTGTAAAAGTACCACCCTGCAAATCTTCGATAGTAATTTTTCCATCCCTTGCTTTTTGACCTAGATCGCCAATATTTTTTTCAATGTCAGCAAATGACATTTCATCTGTTTCTCGAATAACTGGAACCACTAAGCCTCTATCGGTTCCAACTGCAATACTTATATTATAATAATTTTTATAAACTATTTCCTCTCCTTGAATTTCAGCGTTAATAGCTGGATAATTTTTTAAACCAATAACACAGGCTTTAACAAAAAAAGACATAAAGCCCAGCTTAACTCCATATTTTTTTTGAAACTCCTCTTTATGTTGGTTTCTCATTGCCATTACTCCAGTCATATCAACTTCGTTAAAAGTCGTTAACATGGCAGCGTTTTCTTGGGCCTCCTTCAGTCTTTTTGCTATTGTTAATCTTAACCTAGTCATTTTAACTCTCTCTTCAGGTCCATGCTGAATTTTTCTCTCAGACGGTGCTGGTTTATAACCCATCAAACTCATTATATCCTCTTTGAGTACAACACCATTTCTTCCAGAACCTTCTACAGATCTTAAATCAATTTTAGCTTCGCTAGCCATTTTTCTTGCAGATGGAGATACTCTTTTTTCTCTTGAAATTTTTTTTTCTTCATGAATCTGATCTAAAATTAGAGGTTCCTCATTTTCAAGATTAAGAATAGGCGCAATAATTTTTTTTTGCTTAGTTTCTTTTTTTTCCTCAAAAATTTTTGGATTATTTTCTTTCTTTTCTTTTTTTGGAGGACTGTAGTCACTCACTTCTTTATTATTATCAAAATCTCCTGATGATTTGTTTACTGTTCCTAATAATGAACCGACGTTTACAGTTTCGCCCTCTTTAACGGCAATACTATCAAGCACACCATTGGATGGAGATGGAACTTCGACATTTACTTTATCAGTTTCCAATTCTACAAGAGGTTCATCTGCTGAAACCTTTTCCCCTTGAGACTTAAGCCATTTAGAAACAGTAGCTTCTGTAACTGACTCTCCAAGCGTTGGGACTGTGATTTTTTCTACCATTTAATCTTTTAGTATCTTTTCTAATATTTCTTTTTGTTGTGCAAGGTGTTTGTTGAAATTTCCGGTCGCAGTTGAGGAAGCGGCCTTTCTGCCAACATATTTTACAGATTTATCACCAAAATTTATCATTTCTAATGTTCTATCAATATAGTTTCTAACAGTATTCCAGGCTCCCATATTCTTGGGTTCTTCTTGACACCATATAAATTTTGCTTTCGTATATCTTTTTAAAATATTTGCTAAAGTTTTAGCTGGGAAAGGATATAATTGCTCTATTCTAATAAATGTTACTTTGTTATTTTTTATTTTTTCTCGAGCTTCTAATAAATCGTAATAAATTTTACCTGAACACATAACAACTTTTTTTATTTTATCGTCTCTATTTTTTAATTGTAATAAATTATTTGTTTTGGAATAGGCATCGTCTTCCAAAACTCTATGAAATGTACTTTTTTTGAAAAACTCAGAAATATTTGAAACACATTTTTTGTGCCTCAATAACGATTTTGGTGTCATAATAATTAAAGGCTTTCTAAACTCTCGATGCATTTGACGTCTTAAAACATGAAAATAATTTGATGGTGTTGTACAATTAACTACTTGGATGTTTTCCCCAGCACATAATTGTAAGAACCTCTCCAATCTTGCTGATGAATGTTCTGGTCCTTGACCTTCATATCCATGAGGAAGCAACATTACTATTCCGCTTGCTCTTCCCCATTTTGCCTCACCAGATGAGATAAATTGATCAATAATAATTTGCGCACCGTTGGCGAAGTCTCCAAACTGAGCTTCCCATAGAACTAATGTCTCGGGCTCTGAGAGTGAATATCCAAATTCAAAACCTAAGACAGCCAATTCAGAAAGTAAACTATCAATTATTTCAAAATTTTTTTGATTATCAGAAATATTATTCAAGGGAATATATCTTTGATGATTATCCTGATTTCTCAAAACAGCGTGTCTTTGGCTAAAAGTTCCTCTTCCAGAGTCTTGTCCCGATAATCTCACTGAAAAACCCTCAGTAAGTAATGTACCAAAAGCTAAACTTTCTGCAGTTGACCAATCAATTGCTTTGCCATCTATTAAAGCTTTTAATCGTAAGTCGAATATTTTTTTTAATGTTTTGTGAACATTAAAATTACGAGGAATATTTGAAATTTTTTTTCCAATATCAAGTAATTTTTGTTTGTCTACTCCACTAACACCTCTTTTATCCTTTCCTAGACCTGGTTTAAATCTTGACCATGCTCCATCAAACCACTTCAGCTCTGATTTATAGTTTTTTGATGAAACAAACTCTTTCTCTAAAAAATTTTTAAAATTTAACTTTTCTTTTTGTAAATTATTTTCAGATGTCAAACCCTCTTCGCTGAGTTTTTTTCCATAGATAGTGAGAGTGGTCGGGTGAGATCTTATTTTTTTATACATGATTGGTTGAGTAAATGAAGGTTCGTCCCCCTCGTTGTGACCGAATCTTCTGTAGCAAACCATATCGACGACTACATCTCTATTAAACTTTTGTCTGTATTCCGTAGCGATTTTAGCACAATGAACCACAGCTTCCGGATCATCACCATTCACATGAAATATAGGTGCTTGAGCAGTTTTCGCGACGTCTGATGGATAAGGTGAGGATCTTGCAAACCTTGGTGCCGTAGTAAAACCTATTTGATTGTTTACTATTATATGTATTGTTCCACCAATATTATGCCCGGGTAAACCTGACATAGCAAAACATTCAGCAACTATACCTTGTCCAGCAAATGCTGCATCTCCATGCATTAAAACTGGAATTACTTTTTTTCTATCTTTATCTTTGTGAAAGAATTGTTTAGCCCGAACTTGCCCTAGAACAACGGGATTCACAGCTTCTAAGTGGGAAGGATTATCTGTAAGGCTAATATGAACAGAATTCCCGTCAAATTCTCTATTGGAGGAAGCACCCAGGTGATATTTCACGTCACCCTCAAAGTCTTTTCCTGCTCCGGCAGATTTTCCAAAAAATTCACTAAAAATAGCTTTGATCGGTTTACCCATTACATTCGCTAAAACATTTAATCTTCCACGATGAGGCATACCAATTTTAATTTCTTTGGCACCTAAATTTCCTCCTCTTTTTATTATTTGTTCTAATGCCGGAATGAGTGACTCACCCCCATCAAGACCAAATCTTTTAGTTCCTACAAATTTTACATGTAAATATTTTTCAAAGCCTTCAGCCTGGATTATCTTATTTAATATTGCTTTTTTACCATTCTCTGTAAAAGTAATATTTTTTTCTGCTCCTTCAATTCTATCCCTTATCCATGATTTTTCTTCTGGATCACCCATGTGCATAAACTCATAACCAATATTTGAACAGTAAGTTTTTTTTAAAATTTCTAAAATTTGATTTAAATCTCCGTACTGAAGACCAAGAACTCCATCTAAAAATATTTTTCTATTATAATCATTTTTTGTAAAACCATAACTCTCTGGTTTTAATTCAAGGTGCTCTTCTTTTTTTTGGATTGATAAAGGGTCTAAATTTGCAATTAAATGTCCTCTAATTCTGTATGCTCTAATTAACATTATAGCTCTGACAGAGTCTTTTGTCGCTTGTTTAACTGAATTTAAATTTAATTCTGGTAAGCCTTCTTCAATATTTTTTTCAATATTTAATTTTATATTTCGGTTTTTAATTTTTTTTTCTGGAGACCAAGTTGGTCCTTTTAAATTATCGTAAATCAATTTTTCATCATCACTTAATCCATCAAAAAATTTTCTCCAACTTTCTGGTAAAGAGCCTGGATCTGATAAATAGTCTGCATAGAACTCATTAATAAATTCTGAGTTATTTCCTGCTAAAAAGGATGTTTTTTTATATACAGTATTATTATTTGACGATGACATTAAAAATTTATCTTAACATAAATTTATAAAAATCAACCATTAAGTTTTTGAAAAAGGGTCTTTCCTATGTCAGCTGGTGACTTTGAAATAGTAATTCCAGCAGATTTCATGATTTCAATTTTATCCTCAGCTCCTCCCTTTCCTCCAGATATAATTGCCCCTGCATGACCCATTCTTCTCCCTTGTGGAGCTGTTAATCCAGCAATAAAACCTACCATTGGTTTTTTAACTTTTTCTCTTTTTAAAAACTCAGCAGCCTCTTCCTCTGCTGAACCTCCTATTTCGCCGATCATAATAATTGATTTTGTTTTATCGTCTTTTAAAAAAAGCTCTAAACAATCTATAAAGTTTGTTCCATTTATTGGATCTCCGCCTATTCCAATACACGTTGATTGCCCCATTTTATTTGCTGAGGTTTGAGCCACGGCCTCATAGGTTAATGTTCCTGATCTTGAAACTATTCCGACAGTTCCTTTTCTGTGTATGTTTCCTGGCATTATTCCAATTTTACATTCATCTGGAGTAATAATACCTGGACAATTAGGGCCAATCAATCTTGAGGAACTTTTGTTTAAAACTTGTTTTACTTTGAGCATATCTAAAACTGGAATACCTTCTGTAATACAAACTATTAATTTTATTTTCGCCTCTATGGCTTCAATAATTGCTGAACCTGCAAATTTAGGTGGAACATAAATCATTGATGCATCGGCAGACGTTTTTTCTTTCGCCTCTAGGACACTATCAAACACTGGTAAGTTTAAATGTTTTTGACCCCCTTTTTTTGGAGTAACGCCCCCAACTAAATTTGTCCCATATTTTAAAGCTTGCTCTGAATGAAAAGTTCCATGAGTTCCTGTAAAACCTTGGCAAATGACTCTAGTTTTTTTATCTACTAAAACTGACATTATTATTTTATCGCCTCTACAATTTTTTTTGCCGCATCATTTAAATCTGATGCTGATAAAATTTTTAATTTAGATTTATCTAATATTTGTTTGCCTTCCTTATAATTAGTACCTGCTAATCTCACAACTAAAGGAACTGATAAGTTGATTTCTTTAGCGGCATCTACGACTCCTTGAGCTAGAACATCACATCTCATAATTCCACCAAAAATATTTATAAGTATTCCTTTTACATTTTTATCTGACAAAATTAATTTAAATGCTGCTGCAACTTTTTCTTTTGATGCACCGCCTCCCACATCTAAAAAATTTGCTGGTTCTTTGCCATAAAGTTTTATTATATCCATAGTTGCCATAGCTAAGCCGGCTCCATTAACCATACAACCTATAGAACCGTTCAACTTGATATATGCCAAGTCATGTTTGCTGGCCTCAATTTCGGTAGGATCTTCCTCATTTAAATCTCTCAGGGCTAGGATTTCTGGTCTTCGAAAAATAGCATTATCATCAAAATTCATCTTTGCATCTAAACAAATTAATTCTTGTGATTTAGTGATTATAAGAGGATTTATTTCAATTAAACTAGCATCCTTTTTAATTATTATTTCATAAAGAGACTTAATTAAATTTGATGCAATTTTTTTTTGTTTTTCATTTAGTTGAAAAATAGAAATAATTTTTTCAATTTCTTTTTCATTTGGTCCATCATTTTTTAGTTCAATTTTGTTCGTAATTATTTTTTTTGGTGTTTCGCTAGCAACTTTTTCAATATCCATACCTCCTTCAGTACTTGAAATAAAAGCAACTTTTGAAGTTTCTCTGTCTATCAAACAAGATAAATAAAACTCTTCATCAATATCTGATGCTTCTTCTATGTAAAGTCTTTTAACTTTTTTTCCTGCTGGGCCAGTTTGATGGGTCACTAAGATTTTTCCCATCATTAATTTTGCTTCTTTTTCTAAATCAGAAATATTTTTAATTAATTTAACACCTCCTGCTTTCCCTCTGCCGCCTGCATGGATTTGGGCTTTTAAAACAAATTCTTTGCTCTTCAGTTCTGATATTTTTTTACTTACTTCATCTAAAGAATATACAACAACCCCGTTGGATACTGGTGCTCCAAATTCTTTTAAAATTTCTTTTGCTTGGTGTTCGTGAATGTTCATATATTAATTCTTATTTTTACAACTTACTAACTCATGAGTAGAAAATCTGTTTGGTATTATCGTTTTACTTTCAAAGCATGTATCGGTAAAGTAATTTTTAATATTTTCAAATTTCATCTCATTTTTTTGTCCCAACAGATAAATTACTTTTATTTTATTATTTTTAATATTTTTATTAATCAATGATTTATAAAATTCAAAATACTTATGGTTTTCAGTTGGATGTGTGTTATTATCCCATAAGTACCATCTATTCAATAAGTTTAATCGCTCATCTAAAATAGTAGAAAAAAATTGGTAATGTGTAATTAGAGTTTTCTCTCTTTTATCTTTACTAATTGTTTCTAAAGCTTGCTTGATAACTGATAGTTCTTTAGAAGGATCTTCAAATTTACTTACCCATTTTAAATTATTAAAATTTGCATTAATCGTATTAGCATTAATAGCTTGTGCTTTATCTATGTTCTCTAGATCATGAAACTTTCTTTCTGTATTGAACCTTAGATGAAATTTTATAGTCGCAAATAAAACTATAAATAATATTACATATAGTGCTTTTTTGTTCGCTTTAATTTTTTTTAAATTTAAATGTAAGGTGGCGGCTAAAATTGGAATAAGACTAAAAATATAAATTTGATTTGCTGTAATCAATTGATTGAAAAAAAAACCGAGTGCACAAAAAATAATTGTTATATTTAAAATGTTAATTTCATTTTTATTTTTTTTAAATATTTTTATCGTTATAAATATTAAAGGTATTAAAAAAAAATGAATAAATTTAAATTCCCCAAATAATCTTTTGAAATTTAATTGATCTAATAAACTTATATATGCTATTTCCTTGCTAGTAATTCTACCTTCACCAATTGTAATAGGAAAAAGAATATATTGATATATAAAATTCATTAAAGGAGTTTTTGTCAAAAAAAGAAAGAGAGAAAACAAGAAAATACTCGAAATTACTCCTAACAGTAAAAATTTAAAATTTTCAAACTCTTTACTCTTATTTTTTTTAAAATGATAAAATATAAAAAATGATAAAATTAGAATAATATAAGCTGTAGGTGTTTGCATAGAAAGAAATGCAAACATACAAACGTATGGAAATAAGAACCATAAAATTTTATTTTTATTTTTTATTGCAATCAATAGATTAAAAATTGCGATTAACGAAAAAATATATGCATGTATGTACGCAAAAGGAGTGCCACTAAGCGGATAACAAAGGGTAGAAAAACTAATACAATAAAAGCTGATATAAGAGAGTTTTAATTTATATTCTTTTAAGAAAAAAAATAAGCTCGCAGTTGCAATGATATTCATTAAAGAACCGTGCGCTAAATGACTGTTCCAATTGTTTCCAAGCACATATATGAAAGCCGCTTGCATATAATCTACTAGTAAACCTGTAAAAATCCAAAAATCCCTTATTGGCAAATGACCTTTAATAATACTGTATCCCGTATCTAGGAAACCAAATGAGTCTATCGGGATTACTCCGATATTCCCACTATACCAATTAACCAAATAGGCGTATATCAAAATCCCTAGTAATACCGCGACTTCAACAAATAGTTTTTCTTTTTTTAAAAACATGTTTAGAGATGAAACTTAATACTATAAACTTAATATTATTTATTTATTATTTATATATCAATTCTAATGTTAAAAATTTCAAAAAAAATACAATTTTCTAGTGATGAAAATAAGATGAATTCTATCGCAAATACAAAAATAGCTAGAGATTTATATTATTCTTCAAAATATCAAAATGTTAAATTTCTGCTTAGGAAGAGATTTTCTTGGATGAACAAATTTATTAGTGATAACGACAAAGGTGTGGAAGTGGGTTCAGGAGCTGGATTTGCCAAGGATTTTATAAAAAATAAAAACTTTAAGCTTTCTGATTTAGGTCATGATGATCATTTAGATTTTAAAAATATAAATGCTCAAAATACTGGTTTTGAAAAGGAGAGTTTTGATTATGTAATAGCCTCAAATATGATACATCACATTCCTTATCCTATAAAGTTTTTTAAAGAAATGAATAGAATTTTAAAAACAAATGGAAAATTAATTATTTTTGAATCCCACTGTTCAATAATTTTCCAAATTGCAACTACAATTATGAAACATGAAGGTTTTGATTTTACATTAAATGTATGGGATGAAAAAACGCCTAAAAGTAATGAGAACGATGCCTGGCATGGTAATATAGCTGTACCTCATTTAATTTTCGATGATAAAGAAGGATTTAAAAAGAATTTAGGAAATTTATTTAACGTTGAGTATGATAAATTCACAGAATGTTTAATTTTTTTAAATTCTGGAGGGGTTACCTCAAAAACTAGATGTATTCCAATGAATAATTTTTTTTTAAACATACTTGATTTTATTGACAATATTCTTGTGAAACTCTTTCCAAATATTTTTTGTATGGGAAGAAGAATTGTTTTAAGAAAAATTAATTAAAGAGTAGAGTCAATTTTTTTGGCAGCATTAAATAATTCTCTTACTGATTGAACTGATTTCTCAAAGTTTTTCTTCTCCTCTAAAGATAAGTTTATTTCAATGATTTTTTCAACTCCACCCGACCCAATAATTACTGGAACACCAGCGTATATATCTTTGGTTCCATATTCTCCATTTAAATATACTGCACAAGGTAATTGTTTTTTTAAATCATTTAAATAACACTCCGCCATTTCAACACCTGAAGCTGCAGGTGCATAAAAGGCCGATCCCTTTTCTAAAAGTTTTACAATTTCAGCTCCACCTTTTTTTGTTCTATCAACTATTTGTTCTAGTCTTTCTTGAGTTAATTTTCCTAGTTTAATAAGTTCTTTTATTTTCTTTCCTTCTACTTCAGTTGTCTCCAGCATAGCAACCATACTATCTCCATGACCGCCGAGAACAAATGACTTTATTTTTTGTACTGGCACTTTAAGTTCTTCTGATAAAAAATAAATAAACCTAGATGAGTCTAATATACCAGCCATACCAACAACTTTATTTTTTGGAAGACCTGAATATTTTTGAAGCGCCATCACGA
>MDTA01009913.1_pt1 | contig 10704 bp, 15 predicted proteins | sample 811151 | NCBI WGS metagenome assembly MDTA01 (sample SAMN05326648, study PRJNA326480) | marine metagenome | isolation source: seawater | place: Indian Ocean: South | collected 2010 | reverse complement strand
TCTAATATGTTCGTGATTAATTAGCTTTATATATAATAACCATATTCATGTTAAACTAAAATGATAATTTAAAATTTATAACTAAATAGCAATGAAAACCTCAAATTTTCCAATTTTTACTGTAAAAACTGATCCTTCTGACGCTGAAGTAATCAGTCATAAACTCATGATTAAATCTGGTATGATCCGTAAACTATCATCTGGACAATATACTTGGCTCCCACTAGGTTTAAAAGTAATTGATAAAATTCAGAGCATAGTGAGGACTGAATTAAACAAAATTGGTTGTAGAGAAATTCTAATGCCTCTAGTGCAACCTAACGAGCTTTGGAGAGAGTCGGGCAGATGGAGTGAATATGGGCCGGAGCTTCTGAGATTTAAAGATAGACATGAGAGAGAATTTTGCTTTGGGCCAACATTTGAGGAGGTAATCACTGATCTTTTAAGGCAAGATTTATCCAGTTATAAACAACTCCCTATTAATTTTTTTCAAATCTCGACAAAATTTAGAGATGAAATTAGACCTAGATTCGGTGTAATGAGATCAAGAGAATTCATAATGAAGGATGCTTACTCATTTCATGCGACTACGAGCTGTCTGGATACAACATATTTTAAATACATGGAAGCTTATAAAAATATTTTTAATTCACTCATGTTAAACTTTACTATGGTAGATGCTGATAGTGGGAATATTGGTGGAAGCGAATCACATGAATTCCATGTCATAGCTGATACAGGCGAAGATGATCTTCTTTTAGATGATTCGTTTAACGGCATGAATATTGAGATAGCTAAAGAGAGATATCAAGAAGAGGATTTAGAAAAAATTGCTGACAAAAGTGGTATGAAACTTAAAAAAGGGATTGAGGTTGGGCATATTTTTAAACTTGGCACAAAATACTCAAAACCTATGAATTTGAGGTTTACAGACGAGAAGTCTCAAATCAATAATGTTTTTATGGGATGTTATGGTATTGGTATTAGTAGAGTTGTGGCAGCAGCTATAGAACAAAACTTCGATGATAGAGGTATAATTTGGCCTAAGATTATGGCTCCATTCCAAGTTGCAATAATTGAACTAGATTCAAAAAATAATTGTGAAATCAAAGAATATGCTGAAAATATTTATAGGGCTCTTAAAAAAAATGGTGTAGATGTTATATACGATAATCGCAATCTTAAACTTGGTAATAAATTAGCTGATTGGGAACTTATAGGAATACCCAATATACTCATTATTGGCCAAAAAGAAACTGAGAGTAAAACTATGACACTTAAAAGACGAGCTGAGCTCCAAAAGCAAGAGGTAACATCTGAATTTGTAAATGACTCTGAGCTTAGAGTTTAATCATCAAGAAATCTGTAATTATCTTTTTGTTTATTGTGCTGCTCAATTGACATTTTAGCTTGGTTGAGTGCTTGCTCTGCAAAATTTATTGATTTTTTATAGTCTTTGTTTGTATGAGCTTTAGAGGCTTTTTTTATAAGTTTCCTGACGTCTCTCCATTCATTCTTCAGTTTAATGGCAATCTTATTAGTAGATTTTGCTTCTTTGATAAGTGCAGATGATTTTTCTTCAAGTGTATTTAAAAGAGCGATATTTACGCTCAAAAACGAAATTATAATAATTAAGGCATAGGATATTTTTTTCATCTTCTCACAATAACTTTAGCGTTTATTTTCTCCCGTATTTAGAATATGCTATCAAATATGACAAGCATCCTTATTATATATTATTCTAGAAACGGCTCAACGAAAAAAATGGCACGATTAATATCACGTGGTATCGAGACTATCGAAGGCGTGGAATCGAAAATAAGGACGGTAGACAACAAAAATGATGATGATCCTCTTGTGGAAAAATCTGATTTGACCAGTTGTGATGGTCTAGTAGTAGGTAGTCCCACTCATTTCGGTAATATGGCGGCATCAATGAAAGAGTTCATCGATTCAACAACAGAAGAGTGGTTTAATGGAACACTTACTAATAAACCTGCTGGTGTATTTACATCAACATCAAGTATGCATGGTGGGCAAGAAACTACTCTATTAAGCATGATGTTGCCGCTTATACATCATGGTATGATTATTGTAGGTGTGCCATACAGTGAGAAGAAGCTTAGTTCGACGCTTTCTGGAGGCAGCCCATATGGCCCTACTCATGTAGCACTAGGAAATTCATCAGAGATTTCTGAGGATGAAAAAGAAATTTGCATCAATTATGGAAAGAGATTTGCAGAAATTTGTAAAAAAAATAAGGGCAGATAATAATTCAACTATGAAATCTCTCAATAATACTTTTAACAAAAGGTATCGTGACTCTTTTTTTGAGCGCAAGAGAGTTCTCATCTAAACTTTTCAAAACATTACAGAGAAAAAATAAATCTCTTCGATAGTGATTCATAATATATTGGCATACATTTTCTTCTATTGTCCAACCAATATCTTCAGTAATATTTTTTAATACTTCAACTTTACGTTCATCACTTATCTCTTTAATATTAAATATTAAGTTTGATGTAAGTCTCGATTTAAGATCTTTTTTAGTAAAAGTAATCTGTTCTGTTGAATTTATAGAAGAAATTAGAAGAGACTTTTTTGATATTATAAATTCGTTTATGTAATAAAAGAGTGTATCTTCATTATACCCTTTTTCTAAGATAATTTCGAAATCATCCAGAATTAAATAATTAATATTCTGAAAATCGATTTCCTTTAATGCGTCAAAATTATGTTGATTTACCAGAATCTTGGTATCTTCAATAATATCGAAAACAGCCTTACACAGGTGTGACTTGCCTGTTGATTTTTCTCCAAACAAGTAGATTAATTGTCCATGATTATTCTTGGCGAATTCTTTTAAAGCCTTAATTAAATGCTTATTTTCTCCCGATATATAATTATCAAGTGTTTTTGCATTACAAAACGAAAAGTTAATGGGTATTTGATTATGTTCAGTAGTTTTATTCATATTATTTTGTGTATAGATTCCTAGATTAATATATAATTATAATTCAAGCCAATAAACTATGAAAAAAACAAAGAAAAAGCTGACATATAAAGATTCAGGGGTTAACATCAAAATTGCCGAAAATCTTATTAGCCCTCTTAAGAAAAAATCTAATCACATAAATAATCACATGTTATCAATGATAGGTGGTTTTGCGAGCTTGTATCAAATAGATATAAAAAAATATCCGAATCCAGTTATTGTGTGTGGGACAGATGGAGTGGGGACTAAACTTAGAGTTGCTATGAAAATGAAAAATCATACCGGTATAGGGCAAGATTTACTTGCAATGTGTGTCAATGATGTTATCACATCTGGAGCAGATCCTATACTTTTTTTGGACTATCTAGCAACAAGTAAAATCAACATAAAATTACATCAAAAAGTTTTGCTTGGTATAAAAAAGGCCTGTGAGAAAATTAACGTAACTTTAGCAGGTGGAGAAACAGCAGAAATGCCCGGATTTTATCAGAATAATGAATATGATTTAGCAGGATTTTGTATCGGAATGATAGATAAAGCAAAAATTATAAATACTAAAAAAATTAAACAAAATGATATTATACTTGGCATACAATCAAGTGGTTTACATTCAAACGGATTTTCGCTGGTAAATAAATTAATTGAAAGAAAGTTATTATCATTAAGCCAGGTACTTAATGGATCGAAAATTGGTAATACTTTGCTTAAGCCGACTAAAATTTACAGTGATATAATTAAGAAAACTAGGGGTAGGATAAAAGGATGTGCGCATATCACAGGTGGTGGAATCACAGAAAACCTCTCCAGAATTTTACCAAATAAAACATCCGCTTTAATACAATTTAACTCATGGAAAATGCATAAAATTTTCAACTTGTTACAACAAAAATCTAATCTTAGTGATCTTGAAATGTTAAGTACATTTAATTGTGGTATTGGTATGATTATTATTCTTGATAATAAAAATAGAGATAGTGTAATTAAAGACTCGATAAAAATGAATTATAAGGTTTTTGAAATTGGTTCTATTATCAAGAAGTCAGGATCACAAGTAATTTATGAGTAAACTAAACTGCTTAATATTTATATCAGGAAATGGTTCAAACCTTAAAAATATTATTAAGAATATTGATTCAGGATTCTTAAATAATGTTCGTATACATGAGGTAATCTCAGATAATCCCTCAGCTAAAGGATTGAAGCATGCAGAAGAAAATCATATTTCGGTAAAAATAATCAACGAAAAGTATAACTATGATAATATCTCACTAGATATAAATAAAAATAATATTAATTTGATTATTTTAGCTGGGTATATGAAAATCTTACCGAAAGATTTTGTAAACAATCACGATGGAAAAATAATAAATCTACATCCATCGCTATTACCTAGATACAAAGGATTAAATACTCATCAACAAGCTATTCAATCTGGTGATAGTATACATGGTGCATCCGTACACTTTGTGACTGATGAACTTGATGATGGTCCTGTATTTATTCAAGGATTGGTTGAAATAAAAAAATCTGATACAGCGGTTACACTAAAAGAAAAAGTACATGAAATAGAATATCAGATATTACCTATAGCAATCAGATGGATTAGTGAAAAATTAGTTGAAAAAAATGGTAATAATTTCAAATTTAGAGGAGTGCTCGAGACAGAGCCAATAAAATATTTATGAACAGAATCCTGTTATATACATTTTCTACAGCCTCTTTTGTATTTAGTTTTTTTAATACAGAAAGTGCTCTTTCTCAAGAGATAATTAGTGAGCATACTTATACAATTAGTAAAGGTAATATAGAATTTGCAACAACAATTAACTCATTATACCAATCTAGTGATAAATTAGTATTTGAAGTTTACAGTACAACATCAGGAGTCTTTGAACTAAAAAAAGATATTAGGAAAGAAAAAACGGTTTTTAAAATTCTAGACAACCAAATCGTCTCAGAAGAATATACATTTTCAAGAGAAAAAAAGGACAAATATGAAAGGTATTTGACGAAAATATCAAGGAATAGTTCAAAAAAATCAAGCACATTAATTGATAAAAATAATAAAAAAGAAACTACTACTCATCCTTATATTAAAAATGTTCAAGATAGGTTATCTGTACAGTTAGATTATAAAAACAAACTCAAAGTTGGGCAATATGCTCAAGTATACACAGTTCTTGACAAAGGTAGGGTGCGAGAGTACGCGTTTAGTGTAGAATCATTAGATACTATTGATACAATCTTTGGAGAGACTAAATGTATAGTTGTTAAAAGAGTTATTAAAGATAATAAAAGAAGTACACTAACATGGTATGCTATGGACAAAGATTTTATACCAGTAATGATTAAACAGTATCGCAAGGAAAAACTACAATTCACTGCAAAATTATATAATGTAAATGATTAAGATTTATTTTTTAATCTAAGTGAATTTATCTTTATAAAACCCTCAGCATCTTTTTGATTATAATTCCCAGAGTCTTTCTCAAAAGTGGATAAGTCTTCACTATAAAGAGAATGTGGTGATTTTCTTCCACAAACAATGACATTGCCTTTCAAAAGTTTAACTTTCACAATCCCTGAAACATTTTTCTGTGATTGGTCAATTATGGTCTGTAAACTCTCTCGTTCTGGGCTAAACCAATATCCATTATAAATTAGTCTTGAATACCTGTTGGCGAGATCTTCTTTTAAATGAAGTAGTTCTCTATCTAGTGTAATTGACTCCATAGCTCTGTGTGCTTTAGCATAAACCGTACCAGCCGGAGTCTCATAACAACCACGTGATTTTATCCCAACGTATCTATTTTCGACTATATCCGATCTACCAATACCATGCTTGCCTGCTAAAGCATTTAGTTTGTCAAATATTCTAGCTGGTGACATTTTTTTGGAATCTAATTTGATCACATCACCATGTGCAAACTCTAAGGTAATTATATCAGGTCTTTGCGGAGAATTTGAAATCGAGGAAGTTCTCAACCACATTTTTTCATCAGGTTCATTCCATGGATCTTCAAGCTCCCCTCCCTCATAAGATGTATGTAGTATATTTGCGTCCATCGAGTAAGGACTTTTTTTTCCTTGATCGAAATCGATACTGATTTTATTCATTCTTGCATATCTAACTAAATCTTTTCTTGAGGAAAATGCCCATTCTCTCCAAGGTGCAATAATTTTAATTGTGGGATTTAAGGCATATGCTGACAACTCAAATCTTACTTGGTCATTACCCTTGCCCGTGGATCCATGGCATATGGCGTCCGCTCTCTCTTTTTTTGCGATTTCTACAAGTCTTTTGCTAATTAATGGCCTTGCTATAGAAGTGCCTAAAAAATATTCTCCCTCATAAATAGCATTAGCTCTAAACATGGGATAAACATAATCTTTTACAAATTCTTCTTTGAGGTTCTCTATGTAAATTTTTTTAATGCCAAGTTTCTTTGCCTTTTGTCTTGCTTCCTTTGTTTCATCTCCTTGTCCTATATCTGCTGTAAACGTTATAACTTCGCATTTATACTTTTCCATCAGCCATTTAGCAATTACTGAGGTATCAAGGCCACCTGAATAGGCTAATATAACTTTTCTAGGTTTCAACATTGTCTTGTGGATTTTCATTGGCAACTTGCACCCATCTCAAACCCTTTTGGTTTCCCTCTTTTTTCCAAAAAGGAGCTTCTGATTTAAGAGATTCCATAATATCTCTTGTTGCATCAAATGCGCTCTCCCTGTGCTCTGACCAAGTGGCCACAACAACAATTGGATCAGTTGGTTTAAGTTCGCCTACTCTGTGTATTACAAGTCCGTCAAAAATCTTATGTTTCTTTATCGCATCATCTACAATCTTTGACAAGTATTTCTCAGTCATATCTGGATAATGTTCAAGAAAGAGACTTTCGACTTCTTCTTCATCATTAAAATCTCTGACTGTGCCAAGGAAAACTGAAGAGGCTCCAATACTTGGATTATTCTGCAATTCGTTTCTTTTGAACTCTACTATCTCTTGCCATGGATCAAACTTTTCATTTAATATTTTTATTTTCATCTTAACCACCAGTTACAGGAGGGAAATAAGCAACTTCATCACCTTCCTTAATTTTATATGAGTTATCAACATATACATGATTAACTGCTATCAAAACAGTACCATTATATGATATACCTGCTGTGAGCTTCTCAAATAAATTGCCCGCTGTTATACCATCCTCAACTTGAATGTTTACAATTCCTGTGCCCATATCATCTTTTATGCTTGCAAAATATCTAACACAAATATTCATTATTTGATTTGTATAATAGTATAAATCTCCTTATTATCAAACAAATATTATATTTTGAGTTAAATATTGTGCTATTTAACTTTACTACCTTGCTTGGTAAGTATTACACCTAGAAGAATTGAGATATAGCATATCACCGCTAATGTCCAATCACCTAACATTACGCCTGGATAGAGTGGGAGAAGTGGAAAAAACATTAGACTAACTACACTACCAATAATAATATGGAGTATACCGTAATCTGGGAATACTTGAGCTAAAATCCCATATGCAGCTAAATATCCTGCCACTATGGCAACAAAATAAAAAATATAACCTACTAAACTAAAAATCATAATTAATTATACAATAACAACATTACAGATTGCTAACCTCCGATATATGACATTTCAATCTTTGACTTATGTTCTGTGTCTTGATTATTAGATTTTCTAAGAATAGAGTATTGATCAATTCTTTTAACCCAAATATTTTGAATGTCACTTTGTAATTTATCTACATCAGAACTTTTCCTAAGGGTCTCCAATACGTTATATCCTTCAGATGCAAATAAACATGTATAAAAATATCCATCAGCTGATAATCTAGCTCTATTACAAGAGTTACAAAAAGGTTGAGTAATTGAAGAAATAAAGGCGATTTTTGCATTGTAATCTTTAAGTTGCCATTTGGTCGATGTTGAACTCAATTCATCTTTTAATTTAGTGAGTGAAAAATATTTAGATATATCTCTATGGACATTTTCAGATGAGTAAACTCTGTCTAAATTCCATTCATTAGTTTCTCCCACATCCATGAATTCTATAAATCTTAACTCTACATTAAAATTTTTAAACCTATCTACAATATCAAATATCTCATCAGAATTGATGTTGTTTATAATAACAACATTTATTTTAACAAAACCAAAAATATCATTTGCTATGTAAATCGCATCTATAACTTTACCTAAATTAGAGTGAGGATTTATTTTTTTGTTTATCGAACATTTCAAAGAATCAAGGCTTATTGTAACTCCGTCTAATCCATTTTCTTTAAGAAGCTTAGCTTTGTTTAGACTTAGAAGAGATCCATTAGTGGTAAGTTCAACTTGATTAATACCCAAGTCTTTTATTCTGACAATTAAGTTCTCTATATTTCTTCTAAGTAAAGGCTCGCCGCCAGTTAGTCGAATTTTCTTTAAATTAAAAGTGTTTAATACTTTGATGAAAAATAATATTTCTTCAAAAGTCAGTAATTCTGATTTTCTAAGATATTTATAATCAGCGTTAAATATATCTTTAGGCATACAATATGTACAACGGTAATTACACCTATCTGTAAGTGATATTCGAAGATATTCTAGTGGTCTTTTTAATTTATCATTTATTGACATTGCACGCCTTGCATTGCTTATCTCTATTTAACTTAATAATCCTAAAATCATTATTCTTTAAATCAATCGTTAGAAGCCTACTCTCTAATCGTTCGCCAATATCAAGAAGAACTTTAATACACTCTGAAGCTTGCATAGATCCGATAACGCCAGTTAGAGCAGCGAACACTCCGGAGTCAACGCAGGTATTACTGTCTGAGATATTCTCATATAAACAATTATAACATGGCTGACCTTCAAGATCGTTACGAAAAACAATTACCTGACCACTAAATTTTATAGCTGCTCCCATAATAAGCGGCACTCTATTATCTAGTGATAGTTTATTTATTAGTGATCTAGTTTCAAAATTGTCTGTAGCATCAATCACTAGGTCTGTGCCATAAAAATAATCGACTTCAGAATTACGTACTAGACGTTCGCTAATTATGTTAATCTTCATGAGTGGGTTGAGTTTTTGCATCTTCAACTTAGCTATGTCAACTTTTTTCTTGCCAACATCTTCTTCGCAGTAGAGAATTTGTCTCTGTAAGTTAGTAGTATCTATGACATCATCATCTACGAGTGTGATTTGACCGATACCTGAAGATGCAAGGTAATATGCAAGTGGAGAACCCAGACCGCCTAAGCCAATCAGCACAACGTGTTTAACTTTAAGTAGCTCCTGCCCATCAATATCAATATCATCCAACAATATATGCTTGTTAAAACGAAGTAACTCCTCGTCAGTGAGCAGAGTGTTTTTCTTAGCTTTTATTTTTGTTCTCATTAAACTTTTTTAGTTGTTCTTCAGTTGCCGGTTTTTGGTAATTTTTTTTGTACTCATCATATGGCATACCATAGATATATTCACGAGCAGAATCATAATCAATTTCTTGACCTAATTTTTTAGCTTCTTCAGAATACCACTTGGATATACAATTTCGACAAAAATTTGCTAAATTCATCAAATCAATATTCTGTACATCTGGATTATCTCTCAAATGATTCAATATTCTCTGAAATGTTGCAGCTTCTATGTCAACTTTATTCTGATCTTTGATAGACATATATTCTCCTCCAAATAATTTTATACTATTTCAGTATATATAATCTCTAGAGCTTTTAAATACATATGTCTAGGCTTTTTTGAAATCACCTTGAGATAATTTAATCCCATATATTACAATTAGTAGGCCAATGAGGTAGTTGATAAAAATATCTTCATCAAGAAACATAACACCAAAGAAAATGGACCAAATTGGAATTAAGTAATTCATAATTGAAATAAATGATGCTCCCGATGTTTGAAGAATTTGAAAATAAATAATAGTTGCCACTGCTGTACAAAAAATGCCTAGCATTAAAATACTAATTAAGTGAGGATAGGATATTTCGCTTTCTAGTGGTGTGTCAAATGAGAATAGATATACTGACATTATGATAGCAGAATAAAATATAGTTCCAGTCGATGCATTAAGTGGGCCCGTTACTTTATTCTTTTTCCCATAAACAGCAGAACAAGAATATAATATTGCACCACTCATTACCATTAACTCTGATAAAATATTATCGGATATACTGGGCAAGAGAAAGATTTCTGGCATTATGAGTATAATAATCCCAAGAAAAGCAATTACAAAACCCACCAACTTTTTTTTCGTTAAAAATTCATCGTCCAGAAAAACATGTGAAAGTAATAAGGTTGATATTGGCATTGTAGCCATTAATATGCCTGCTAATGAACTATCAATATCTATTTGACCATAGGAGATTAGTAAAAAAGGTGCCACGATTCCAACAATACTCATAAAACTGTAATACTTCCAATCTTCCTTCTTTATGGTAATTGACCCATTTCTAATAAGCAAAATAACTACAAGAAGCAATGCTCCAATTATCAATCTTCCAGCAACAATTATTTCTGGTGTATAGACTTCTAGAGAATATTTATTAAGGGTAAACGCACCTCCCCATATTGCAGAGAGAACTAGCAAAAGAATCCAATTAATTGTATATGTGTTCATCTTGAGTTATTCTTAAAATTAATTTGATGTAGTATTTTAATATTT
>MDTA01134865.1_pt1 | contig 10705 bp, 10 predicted proteins | sample 811151 | NCBI WGS metagenome assembly MDTA01 (sample SAMN05326648, study PRJNA326480) | marine metagenome | isolation source: seawater | place: Indian Ocean: South | collected 2010 | reverse complement strand
TGGGCTGACCGAGCAACAGGAGACCCAGTAGCAAACGCTGAGCTTCGCAACAGAATTATGAAACCCATAGAGGTACCAGTTCTCGGCGTGATCGGCATAGCAGTCGCCGTAATCTGCGCTTCTAGAATATTTCTTGCCGTCTCTAAGGCCTGGGCTATTTGGGTCGCAGTTATCATTTCAGCCATTGTTTTCCTAGTTGCACTCGCATTCGCACTCGCAGAAAAAGTCAATCGCAACATCGTCGCCGGAGTGCTCGCAACCGGAGCCATAGCCCTATTAGCATCAGGCGTAGCCTCTGCAGTTGTAGGCGAACGGGATATGTCTCATCACCATGGAGAACACTCCGAGCACTCCGAATCTGGAGAAGAACATCACGACGAGGAACACTCCGAAGAAGGGTCTCATGACAGCGAGAAAGAGAGTGACAATTGACCACTCCCAAACTTGGCTATGCACCTAAAATCAAGCAAAACTTAAAGAGTAGGTCACAGAAAGAACCACAGATGAATCCCTTCTCAAAACGGAATCTAACATGGGTCTTAAGCGTTCTCGCCCTTGCCTTTCTGGCATTAACCGGTTGCGCAAGTGACGCTCCACTTGACACTTTAGACCCCGCCGGAAGAAAGTCAGAGGGAATAAGTGATCTCATAAACCCAATCTTTGTGATAGCCGGAATCGTTTTCATCCTCATCCAAGGAGCTGTCCTTTATATTGGCTGGAAATATAAAGTCAGAGCACCAAAAGAAAACGAAGAATCTTTTGATGGCGGCTACACAGATGAAGAATTCCCAGAGCAAGTTCATGGTCACTTCGGAGCAGAGATAAGTTGGACAATCGGCCCAACAATTCTTATGGCCGCAATAGCTATCTTCAGCGTAGGCTTTCTCCTAAACCTTGATGACGTAGACGCAGCACCAGACGGTTCAACATACCCAGATGTAGAAGTTCTAGTCGTTGGCCAACAGTGGTGGTGGGAATACCACTACTACTTAGACGGTATTGAAGGCGCTAATCAACCAGATTTCGTCACCGCTAACGAAATCGTCATACCCGTAGATCAAGACGTTCGAATCTTCACAACGTCACGAGACGTAATCCACAGCTTTTGGATCCCACGGCTCAACGGAAAGAAAGACGCCGTCCCAGGTAGAACGACACCTTGGGTTATCCAATCCAATCAAGTAGGGCGCTTTGCAGGTCAATGCACAGAATTCTGCGGCCTGAGCCACGCCTACATGCGTATGTATACCGTAGCTTTGCCTCACGAAGAATTCTCAACATGGGTCAATAACCAGATTCAATTTAGAACACCACTTACTGAGGACGACCCCAACTACGAAGGGGAACAATTATTCATTACCAACTGTGCACGGTGCCATGCAATCAACGGAGTAACAGAACGAGAATTAGATGGAAATGTTGTCGCCGACTCTATGGCAATGTACGGAAATATTGAAGAATTCAGAAACCACTCAGATGGGACCCTAAGCCAAGGGAAATATACCGGCGCAGCTAACCTCACAAGCGGTGCCGCCCCGAACCTCACCCACTTCGCATCTCGAAGCAGCTACGCAGGATCGTTCTTTGAGCTATATCCCAATGCGCAACAAATAGCAGACGATGGAGGCTATTTAGCCCTATCGGAAAATGATTATGCCCGCGGTACGTTAGAGGCATGGCTAAGGAACTCACCAAAGGAAAAACCCAATGCACAACCAGGGCAAGCAAGAGGCATGCCAAACCTGAACTTAAACGAAGCTCAAATAGACCTACTCGTAGACTACCTAATGACCCTGGACTAACTATGAAACAAATACCCACACTAACCGGAGCCAAAAGATGACAATCGTTGAAAGCGAAGAAACCCCTCTAGAGCTCGAGTCAGCAGAAGGCGAGCCGCCAGCTGATAAACCACTTGGAGCCTTTACCCGTCCACAAGGCGGAAATGGATGGAAAGACTGGTTATTCACAGTCGACCACAAAAAAATTGGCATCATGTATGGAGCTGCCGGCCTTCTTTTCTTCGTAATTGGCGGAATTTATGCGCTTTTTATGAGACTTCAATTAAGTAGGCCAGGCAATTCAATACTTTCAGCAGAAACATACAACCAAGTTTTCACTATGCATGGCGTTGTTATGGTCTTTCTTGCTGCAATTCCTCTAGGTGCTGCATTCGCAAACTATTTAATTCCCCTGCAGATTGGCGCAAGAGACGTCGCCTTCCCAAGATTAAATGCGTTCAGCTTTTGGGTTTTCCTAGGCGGAGGGATTTTTCTCCTATCCTCTATGTTCATCGGTGGCTGGTGGGAGAACTCACCTGATGGGGGATGGTTTGCGTACTCGCCTAACACTGGGGTTCTTTTCTCTCCAAGTAAAGGGATTGATTTCTTTGCAATAGGCCTACAAATTACCGGAATCGCTTCTCTTGTCGGCGCAATCAACCTAATTGTCACCGTCCTTAACATGCGGGCTCCAGGAATGACACTTATGAAAATGCCTATCCTCACTTGGATGCTTTTTATAGTTCAGATGCTACTACTGTTCGCTATGCCAGTAATTTCTGTTGCGTTATTCTTACTGACTTTTGACCGATTATTCGACGCAAACTTCTTCAATGTTGCTGAAGGAGCTGACCCACTTTTATGGCAACACCTATTCTGGATTTTTGGGCACCCAGAAGTTTACGTTCTGATTCTCCCTAGTTTCGGCGTCATATCTGAGATCATTCCAACATTCAGTAGAAAACCTATTTTTGGCTACCCATTCATGGTGTTCTCAGGTATCGCAATAGGATTTATGGGTTGGGGAGTATGGGCTCACCATATGTTTGCTTCTGGTGTTGGCCCAGTTGCTGTAGCTGCTTTCTCAGTATCAACCATGTTCATAGCTGTTCCTACCGGTGTAAAAATACTGAACTGGCTCGCAACAATGTGGGGCGGACGAATACGTTTTACTACACCCATGCTCTACGCAACTGCTGTAGTAGCCATGTTCACAATCGGTGGTTTATCAGGTGTCACACATTCACTGGCAGCTGCTGACTCACAGCAAACTGATACCTATTACATCGTCGCCCACTTCCACTATGTGATTTTCGGAGGAATCATTCTTGGTTTCTTCGGTGGTTTCTATTTCTGGTGGCCAAAAATATTCGGTTACTTTCTTTCAGAGAAAATAGGTAAATCAAGTTTCTGGGTAATGGTTATCGGATTCAACTTAACTTTTGGCCCCATGCATATTTTGGGCCTCCAAGGCATGAGCCGAAGAATACAAACTTATTCTGAAGGTCAAGGATTCGACCTTTGGAACCTAGTCGCAACCATTGGCGCATTCATGATTGCCATCGCAACAGCAATGTTTATAGGCAATGTCATTGTAAGCCGCCGGGCATTCAAAGCTGGGAAAACACCAGCTCCTGGACCAGACCCTTGGGATGCGCGTTCTTTAGAGTGGATGACAGCTTCACCAGTTCCCGAACACAACTTTGATGAGGTCATCCATGTCGAACGTCAGGATGAATTTTGGCACCGCAAATGGGGCAAAAACGAAGAAGGTCAGGTTGTCAGAAGGGCAACAGCTGAAGAAGTCGCCCACGATGGAAGCAACACTAACGTCCATCTTCCTGCTCCCTCATACTGGCCACTTGTAGCTGACCTTGGTCTTCCGATTATCGGATACGGTCTGATATATAACCTATGGTTATGCGCTTTAGGTGGACTCTTTGTTCTCGGTGGACTGTATGGATGGGTCTTTGAACCTGTTGATGACCCAAACGCCGATGATCACCACCATGACGAAGATACCCATGCTGAACTAGAATCAGCAGAAGCTGGTAACCCCGGTGAGGAGATGACCATTGAGTGAAACAACAACCCTTGGGGTTTCTCATGACAAGCTGGGAATGTGGGTATTTCTAGGCTCAGACTGCCTGCTTTTCGGAGCGTTAATTTCAACATACATGCTCTACAAAGACCGAATAGGTCCAACAGATCTCGGGCCCGAAGAAATGTTCGACATTCCATTCACCTCGGTAAGCTCATTCGTTCTTTTGATGAGTTCCCTCACTGTTGTTTTAGCAATTACAGCGCTTCGACGAAATGACATCCGAAGAAGTAGAATCTGGTTACTTTCAACTGCAATCCTTGGCGCTATCTTCGTTGGGGGCCAAGTTTATGAATTCACCGCCTTCTACCGAGAGGGACTTGGGTACACAACGAACCTATTCGGAACAGCCTTCTTTACACTGACTGGATTCCACGGCGTTCACGTCACAGTAGGCATCGTATTTCTGATGTCAATGTATATACAGTCAATGAGAGGCAAGTTAACGTCAGCTCAAGAAGAACGGCTAGAAATTATTGGTCTATACTGGCACTTTGTTGACGTGGTTTGGATCGTCATCTTCACCATCGTCTACTTATTCCCACAATAGGAAACCCATGACTACTGTTGAAAATAAAGAAATAGAAGAATCTTGGGTAAAACAAGACTGGGTGTACATCAAAACTGCTCTCATTCTTGGTTTTTTCACAGCGATTGAAGTATTCACCTATTTCGAGTCCGTTCACAAAGCTCCCGAATGGTTAATGGTAACCACTCTTTCATTCCTTATGGTCGTTAAATTCTTCCTCGTCGCTGGCGTGTTTATGCACCTCAAAGACGATAATTCAGTCTTTACGAAAATGATGACCATGGGTATGTGTATTGCCTGGCCCGTGTATTTCATTATGGCATTCGCCCTCGGATTCCTTCCTGACTGGAATGTAATCATCAAGGTACTGTTCCTATTCCTACCTCCTGGAGTTGCAGGATTCTGGTTGGGATTCTCCTTCAAAGGCGGCGATGGAGGGCATCACTAAAGTAGTAGTGAAATATGCCACAAGCACCCAATCAATTGTTGCTTACAAAGAAAATCATGGCAGGCTTATAAGGTAATGTTCTCCGCAAGCACCGATATCTGGCGATACCAATTCCACCCTGAAGTATGGTTTATCATCCTCAGTTCCATTCTGCTTGCTTATTACGCAATCAAAGTCGTCGGACCGAACGCTGTCAAAGGTGACGAACCGGTAATAACAAACAAACACAAGTATGCGTTTATAGCAGCGATCGCTTTCTTGTGGTTCGCTTCCGACTGGCCCATGCATGATATTTCAGAAGAATACCTTTACTCAGCACACATGCTCCAGCATCTGATCATATCGTTAGTCGTTCCTCCTTTATTGCTCCTAGCGTTCCCCGAGTGGCTTGGAAGGCTTCTCATATCACCTTCAGGAAAAGCCGGAGCCATCGTGCAGCAACTAACTCGACCAGTTGTTGCAGGGTTTATTTATAATTTCGTAATCATCGTTACACATCTCCCTTTTACGGTGAACTATTCAATAGAAAACGGGCCTTTCCATTATTTCATTCACCTCATAGTGTTTATCTCTTCCTTATGGATGTGGATCCCAGTTATGAGCCCAGTCCCAGAATTACGAAGAAGTTACCCATCGCAAATGGTTTACCTCTTCCTAATGTCAGTTATCCCAACTGTGCCCGCCGGATTCCTAACTTTTGCCGGCGGCTCTCTTTATGATGCTTATGATCACTCTGTAAGACTCTGGGGGATAGGAATAACTACAGATCAGCAGTTAGCAGGGCTCGTGATGAAACTTATCGGCGGCATATATCTTTGGGTTTGGATAGCGACGCGCTTCTTCCAGTGGAGTCGACGAAACCGCCCTGAAATGGTATTGGTTACCGAAACCAAAGAACCTCAACCTTCCTAACGAAGGTAGCAACTTCTACTTTCTGGGCATGATTGTTTCTAGATTGCAGAAAGGACGCAGAACCTCAGGTACTGCGAAACTTCCATCACTTTGCTGACAATGTTCCATAAGGAACACCAACGTTCGACCAACTGCGCACGCAGTTCCATTTAACGTATGCGCCAATCTATTCCCGTCAGAACTTTTAATTCTTGTTTTCATTCTTCTTGAAGAAAAATCAAGGTAATTTGAACAACTTGTAAGTTCCCGATATTTCCCCTCAGAAGGAAGCCACACCTCACAGTCGTACTTCAAGGCGGCAGGAGCTCCAAGATCACCAGCTGCTACTAAAATCACGCGGTGAGGTAGACCGAGTTCGCTCATGATCTCCTGTTCTATACTTCGAAGAAATTCAAGTTCATCCCATGAGTCCTCAGGATCGCAAAAAGAGAACATTTCAACTTTATCAAATTGGTGGACCCTGAAAATTCCCGTCGTATCTTTCCCATAAGTTCCTGCCTCTCTTCGAAAACACGACGAGTAACCCACATAGCGAGCAGGGACATTCTCTTCATCTAAGAGATCACCCCTATGTAAACCCGCCAAGGCAACCTCACTTGTTCCCGTCAAGAACAAGTCATCTTTTGGAAGTTCATAAACCTGATTACGGTCCGTTGGGAAAAAACCTGCATCAATCATCATTTGTTCTCTGACAAGCACAGGAGTAACAACAGGTATGAAACCTTTGCTAACAAGTTTTGACATAGTGTATTGAATCAAAGCAAACTCAAGCAACACAGCTTCATTCTTCAGGTAAGCGAACCTACTCCCCATATTCTCAGCAGCTTTTTCTGTCTCAACCCATTCTAAAAACTCTCCATATTCCGCATGATTCATGGAAGGAGCCTCATTACAATCGCCGACTATTTCAACAACTTCATAATCTTCTTCCCCACCGCTTGGGCACCTTTCACTCGCAGGATTCGGAAGACCAATCGTTAAGTCATCCAGAGTCGCAACCGCAGAAGAGTACTCATTTTCTTTGGATTGAAGCGACTCTTTCATAGAAGCTGCCTCAGCAATTTTCTCTTCACGTTGCTCGGGGCTAGCTCTACCTATCTCCTTCGAAGCAGCATTTTGGAGTGAGCGTAGCTCTTCAACTTCTTGCAGTAACTTACGACAAACCTCCTCGTAGTGGAGCACATCGTGAATAACACTCGGTTCAATACCTTTTCGTATCACACCGTCCCTGTAGGTTTCCTCATCACGTAATTTCTTTAAATCAATCACTCTTGAGAGACTAGCGGTCATTACGCACTACTCATATGCAAATTCAAAATACATACAAAAATAATTAAGTTTTATATCCGAAACTGTTAAAACACCCCACCAGATGGGAAACTTAACGTCATGCTCCCAGGCGTCATTAAATCAGTTTCACAAAAACATGGAGAGAATATAGCTTACGTGAGCGCCGACGCTAGGAAGATCACATACAGCGACCTTGACCGAATATCAGACGAAATGGCAGTGTGGCTGACACAGAAAGGAATAGGTGAAGGTTCAGTTGCAGCACTCTGTTTACCCAGTTGCATCGAATACATCATTAGCTACTTAGCACTTGCAAAGATAGGGTCCATCACAGCTGGAATCAATCCACGCTTTACGTCACATGAACGAGCAGACACTTTAGAGACGTTAAATCCAGACATAGTCATAACAACAAAGGGTTCTGACGCAGGGGTAGAAACAAAATATACCAAAACCGTAATTGCACTCAACCAGACCGACCTCATGCATAGTCACCGGATTAAAGATAGCTATCCACAATCGCTAGATGAGGATGATAACAGACCGGTATGTATATGCTTCACGTCAGGAAGTTCGGGTAAACCTAAAGGTGCATTATTTACCAACAAACAACTAAAAGCTATAAGCGAATTAGACACTGGTGGTTCTTGGGGAGGTGGAGGCCACCGTTATGCAAGCACAGAATTTGCTCATGTAGGAGTTATGACAAAGTTGCCATGGCTCTTAGCTACGGCCGGCACAACACATCTCGTGGAGAAATGGAATGCTGCCGAAATACTCAACTTAATCAACGATTACAAAATGACATCTGTCAGTGCCATCGCCCCCCAAATTGCTCTCATGCTCAAACAAGAAAATATTCAAGAACTTGATTTTGCATCGGTCAAAGCAATCGTCACTGGAGGCGCTTTTGCGTCAGCAGACTTGATTCGCAAAGGTCGAGAAATATTTGGAGCTCCATGGTCGGTTCGGTACAGTTCAACTGAATCAGGTGGTATCGGCTTAGCAACTTCTCTAGATGCTGATGATCTTCAAGCGCTCCATACTGTAGGGCGACCACGCAAAGGGGTACAAGCAAAAATCTGTGATCCACTAGGTCAAGAACTCCCAGACTCAGAAATAGGTGAAATATGGCTCGCATCACCAGCCGTAATGAGTTGCTACTGGAATGACCCTGACGAAACATCAAAAGTAATGGATCAAGGCTGGCTTAAAACAGGTGACCTTGCCTATAAAACTCCAGAAGGAAATTTCGTGTTGGCTGGGCGAACTACCGAGATGTACATCCGCGGAGGTTATAATATTTTTCCCTTAGAAGTCGAAAGTGTCTTAAGCGACCTTCCATTAATTTCTGAAATAGTTATTATCCCCAAAGCCGATGAAGTCATGGGAGAGATAGGTGTAGCCGTTGTTGCTTTAACAGATATGAATTCAGCATTGACATTAGATGATTTACGATCGTATGGGCAGGAGAAGTTAGCAGCATACAAGCTGCCAGAAAAGATCCTTTTTGCCGATTCCATTCCACGCAACGCCACTGACAAAATAGATAGAAGAAAGCTTAAAGATCTAGTTAAGGAAAAACTTGGCTAGGTCTGACTTTTCCTCTCAATCAAGCGGCCAATCCAGTTGATGTACGTCTCAGTTTCTTGGGCTCCAGGCACGGGCAATACTTTATCAATAATCACTGTAGGCACTGACGTGACACCTTGACCGATTGCTTCATTATGCTCTCCAATCACTGTTTCCGACACTTCTAATCTACGTGCTTCAACAAGAGACAGAAAAGTGCTTTCATCAAACCCAACTGAACACGCAAGACGGGAAAGAACAGTCCAGTCAGAAATATCAAGATTTTCACTAAAGTATGCCTCTAGCAATCTCATATGCATTAGCTCTGAATATTCAGGTGATTCAGAAGCGACGATTTTATACGCCACTTGAGCGGGAAGACTTCCAGTCGGAGGAGCGTTTAACGAAGCCCAAGGACTAAAAGAAGCTTTCGGTTCTAAATCAGCCATTCGTTTCCACCCTTGAGTGTATTGAATGAACTTTTCTCTATCAGGAGTTTTCGTTTCAGGCTTAAGAAGGAAACTTTTCCAAGTGATATTGACCTGATCTTCAAAATACTCTTTGACATCTTGAAGACGTACGGTCCCTACATAACACCACGGACAAAGAAAATCTGACCAAATAACTAAATCAATAGGCTCTTCCACGAGTACTCCCACCCTTAACAATCACCAATCTCTAATCCAATATAAGCAAATAAAACACCAAGAACTATATTCATCCCAATAACGAACAACGATGACGAGTACTTTCTCGCTTCAATACGTTCCACAGCCTGCATAATAATCGTAGAAAACGTTGATAAAGAACCCAAAAGCCCCCCACTCACAACCGTAATAATTTCGTTACCCGGATTAGATGCAATTAGTAAACCCACTAAAAACGACGAGACAGCATTTACAGATAAAGTACCTACCCAAACCTTCCAAATCCTAAGTTTTTGGACACGCCACCTGACAGTCGTACCAGTAGCAGCAAAGGTTAGAAACAGAACTGAAGACCAAAGAAAGTTTCCTTCAAGAAAACGAAAAGTCCTCAAAAGTTCAGCACTCACTTGAAGACTCTCATTCGACTAAAAACTACTTTGGACGCAAGTAACAAAAGTAATCCCCCAAATAAGGATGCAATTAAATACGTTGACGCTATGGCGATCTCTCTACTACGAAGTAATTCAGCAAGCTCAACAGAGAAAATAGAAAATGTTGTGAACGAAGCACAAAATCCCGTAGTTAGTCCTGCAAAAGTCCTTGGAGCGGAACTCTGAAAAGGTTCTGCCATAATGATCCCAAGAACACAACATCCAACCATATTCACAATAAAGATTTGCCAGGGCCATGTGTTTATTTCAGGGAGTACTTCCAATACCCCCCAACGTGCAAGGGCCCCGGCCATGCCACCAAAAGCAATGAAAGGAAATACCTTAATGTCCACAGGCGAAAACGTTACAACAAATCATCATAAATTTGGGGACTAGAGCGTTATCACGACTGAAAAGTATGAGCGCTTACTCTCAACTTCTTCAGAAGTTAAAGTATGTGGCAAAATAGACCTACAAATCTCACCTCATAGGATAAAAGATGATTTCTGACGATCTTCCGATTGACCAAAACCCAATTGCCCAATTTAAGAAATGGCATGAGGCCGCAAAGTCCGAGGGAATTCATGAACCTGACGCAGCGGTCATTTCAGGCATCAATGAAAATAACTTCCCAACCTCACGTTTCGTCTTAGTCCGTAAAGTAGATAGTGAGGGCTTCTTATTCTTCACAAACTACAACAGCGATAAAGCATTATCATTTCAAAACAGTCCTAATGTCGCCCTAACTTTTGGCTGGCTTCCTCTCCAACGCCAAGTACGAATTCTTGGAACCATTGAAAAAGCCACTTCGAACGAATCAGATGAATACTTTGCATCACGCCCAAGAGGACATCAATTGGGAGCATGGTCCTCACCGCAAAGCCAGAAGATAGACAACAGAGATACCCTCACTGACAGGTATAACAAATTTGAAAAGCAATTTGCTGATGCTGAAGTGCCCCGACCAAGTCACTGGGGTGGGTATAGGGTGCGA
>MDTA01085254.1_pt1 | contig 10708 bp, 7 predicted proteins | sample 811151 | NCBI WGS metagenome assembly MDTA01 (sample SAMN05326648, study PRJNA326480) | marine metagenome | isolation source: seawater | place: Indian Ocean: South | collected 2010 | reverse complement strand
TTATAAAAAAATTTAGTCTTTCAGAAAATATTGAAATAAAAACTTTTAAATATATAAAATTTTTTTATATCATCGATCAATTTATTTTTGCATTACAAGTAATCAAAGATATTTATAATTTGAAACCAGATATGGTTTATGCAAGAGATTATATATCTCCTTGCGTTTCTTCTATTTTATCAATAAATACTGTTGTAGAATCTCATGCTTTCCCTGATAATGTCTCATTACCACTTCAAATAATGATAAATGGTTTAAAGTATCTTAAATCTTTTCGAGGTTTAACAACTATTTCTCCTATTCTTAGAGAATGTTTTATTAAAAAAGGTGTTCCTGAAAGAAAAATAAAAGTTTTATATGATTGCGTTGATTTGCAATTGTTTAGTAGATCTGAAAATATAGTAAATTCTAAAAATAGAAATTTTACAGTTTTATATTCAGGTAATTTGTATCCTTATAAGGGTATTTCTACAATGCTTGATGCTGCAAAATTATTGCCTGATATTCAATTTAAATTTCTTGGTGGTAATTCATTAGATATTGATGCACTTAAGCAAAAAAAAACTTACCTTAATTTAACTAATGTTCATGTTTTAGGTTGTGTAGATTTTTACAAAGTACCTCATTATTTATTTAATGCTGATCTACTTATTTTGCCCCCAAGCTTGAATCATCCAAGTGCAAATTTTACAAGCCCTGTTAAATTGGGCGAATATCTCGCTTCTGAGACTCCAATACTTGCTAGTGATATTCCTGCACTAGTAAACTTTCTCTCAGAAGAAGAAGTATTCTTTTTCAGAGCTGATGATTCAAAGAGTCTTGCAGATATGATAATTTTTATAAAAAATAATATTGAGATAGCAAAAATAAAATCTAAAAAAGGTTTTCAAAAGGCTCTAACTATGTCTTATGAATCAAAAGCTCAAAAAATTATTGATTTATCTAATTCTTTATAAATAAAAATTATTTAAGATTATTTAATAAATAATTTTCAGCATCTTTAAAATTTATTTCTAATAGTTTTTTTCTATTGAGGTAGAAAATTTTGTTGCATTCCTTAAGGGTGCTTAATCTGTGGGATGTTATTATCAATGTCTTACTATATTTAAAAATTGATTCGATAACTTTTTTTTCAGTCCCAACATCGAGTGAACTTGTTGATTCATCTAATATTAATATTTCAGGTTCTTTATAAAGAGCTCTCGCTATTCCTATTCTCTGAGCTTCACCTCCACTAATTTCTATACCCCTTTCACCTATTTGTGTATTTAGACCATTATTCTTTAATTTTATCAATTTCTCTATATTTGCGTATTTGGCAACTCTTTTTACTTTATTAATATCTATTTTTTTTAACTCAATTCCAAATGCTATATTTTCTAATAATGAAATATCATGCAGAGTTACATTTTGGGGTACATAAGCGATTAAGTTTTGCCACCCTCTTATATATCTATAGTTTGAATTTAATTCAATTATTAAATCATCAATTAATATGCTGCCTTTTGTAGGTTTTAATAATCCCAGAATTATATTAATGAGTGTGGACTTACCACTTCCTGTTTCACCAATTATTCCAATTTTATCTCCAGGATTTATACTAAGATTTAAATTTTTAAAAATTTGGTTATTTTTAAAACTAAAATTTATATTTTGAAGATTGAAGCTTTTTTTAAATTTAACTTCATTTACTTTTATTGAATTAAAATCTGAAGCTAGATCTAATTTTGTAAATTCATTCACTCTTTGACAATTTATTTTATTTGCTCTTATGTTTGCCCATGAAGAATAAATATTTTGAAATGCTGGAAGCAATTTTTGAGTGGCAAATGCAAATACTCCTAAAGTGGCGATAATCGTATTATTTCCATTTATACCACCAAATAAAATGCCAATGCTAATTATAAATATAATACCTAATGTTTCAAAGATATATTTAGGGAATATATATAAAATTTGATTTTCTCCTTTTAGCCTGTGAATTGGGTAATCAATTTTTTTATATTTCTGGAGAAATAAATTTTGATTAGAATATAAAATTACTTCTTTTATAGAATCAAGTGATTCCTGCACAAGTTTTGTCTGGGAGATAGTATTTTTTAGAGTTATTGATGAATTTCTAGCTAATTTGCGTTTGACCTTTATGGCTATAAAAAAATAAAGAGTGCTTAAAAATATTAGAGATAAAAGTGTTATTTTTGAATTTATTACAAAAAGAGCGCCTACTATGAATAATGAGCTCAGTATTCCATATATAAGTTGATTAACTAATTGCAGGGTACTTACTGATCTAGGAATATCATTAAGCACTGAATTAATTAAATTACTGCTGTTGGTTTTAAGATGATATTCATATTCATTATGAAGTAAATTACTGTATATTTTGTTGCTAAGTTTTGAAGCAATTCTTGCAGAAACCTTATGAATAAGTTTTAAATTATATATTCTTAAAATTAGAGCTAAAGCACTAGTAATTATTATCAAGAAACCTGCAAGTAATATTGGATTGCCAAAATTAGTAATCTTAATTATTTTATTAAAAATATCATATTCATTTAAATAGCTTTGCTTAGATATTATTTGAAGGAAAGGTAAAACAGAAGATATTGTAATAACATCTAAAATTGAGCAGAAAATCATAATAACCCCTAAAAGTATTAAATTTTTCCTATCTTTTCTATCAGTTTGTTTATAAAAGCTAAAAAGAATTTTAATAATTGTATCTTTAGAATTTTTAGGTAATATTTTTCTTTTAATCATTTGTAGTTATTTTTTTGTTGCTATTGCATAGCCTCTTGATTTATCGGAATTAATAATTTTCACTTCATAAGGATAGGATAACTTTATTTCAGATATCGCTTCACAAACACCATCATAAATACCAAGAGTAACATCATCAAAAATAACTATATCGCCCTTTTTTTGTCTATTAGAAACATATTTAAATTCGCGCATAACATCTTTTTTAGTATGTTGAGCATCAAGAAAGGCAAAATTAATTCTATTAAATCCTATATGAGATAAACTTTCACTCCATCCTTGCATAAATATTATTCTTGATAATTCCTCTTCCCACCTTGATAACAATTGTTGTCTTGTTTTTGGTCCATTCCAATCACTTATGGTGTTCCAAAACATTTTTTCATTATGAGAAATACAATCAATTGTTGTAATTATCCCAAAGGCATTATTATCTGAAAAGGCTTTTGACATACAAATTGATGAAAATCCTCTAGCAGTTCCAGTTTCAAAGACTATTATAGGTTTATTGTTGCCAGGATTTTGTTGTTTTTTTTTATTTATATATTCAGAAATCACTGAGTAAAGTAATCTACCATGCTGGAAATTTAATTTACTTTTTTTAATGCATATTTGAGTATATAAGGCTAATTCATTTATAAAATCATCAGATATTGAATATCCAGAAATCAATTCATATTCTTTAATAGATTTATTAACATTAATTATTGCTTCTTTATGGAGTCTTAAATATGTTTCTTTTGAGGCTAATGGTCTTGAACAAAAAGGTTTTTTGGGAAAAGGTTTATTCAAAAATGGTAGGAAATATAAAAGAGAAATGTAATTCCTAAAGGTCGCTTTTATTTTTTTAAGTATATTCATTTTGAATTGAATTAGCTTATTTTTTATAAGTGTAATTTTGAATAGGATCTTATTTCAATAAAAGCTTATCTTAAGATCATAAAATAGGATAGATTTAAGTTGTGTAAAATCTTTTAATTATTATTTCTTAATATGAAAAAAATTAATGGAGATAACGCAAACAGTTTTTTTAATAAAATTTGGTACTTTCCTCAATGTTTAATTAATAGTTTTCAGGGAAATAAAAGTGATCTTGTAGTAAAAAAAATTAGCTTAAAACCTAATATATCAAATTCGATTTCTGGATCACCAAGTAGAATACTATCTAATATATTCTGGAATTCTATAAATTGGAAATATTTGTCTATCAAATTTATAAATGGATTGAAATTTTTTGATATTGGCTGTGGAAGCGGAAAGTACGGAAAATTTTATAAAAAAATATCAGGTGATAATTTTCATTCTTACGAAGGTATAGATATTTATAAAGATAAAAAGTTTCCAAATGAGTTTAGGCACATTTTAGATAAAGCCGAAAATATACAAAACTATTTAAATAACCATAATTGTATTGTATCTCAGTCAGCATTAGAACATGTTGAATATGATGAGTTTGTACTTAATCAAATTACTAAATATTTCAATTCTAAAAACCAAGCTTTTATTCAAATTCATTTAATACCCGCGCAAGCTTCATTATTCTTATATCTATGGCACGGATGGAGACAATACTCTAAAAAAAATTTAGGCAGGATTTCAGATAAATTAACAAAAAATTATCGTGTTAATGTTGTTGTTGTTCCATTAGGCGGGTTAAGAAGCTTTATATTGCATTTTATTCATATCACATTACCTAATTTGATTTCTAATATTACTAGACAAAAAGTTTCTAATGAATGGGATAAATCTGATAGTAAAACATCAAAAAGGATTAAAAAAGCTGTTTTAAAGGAATTAAATACAAATGATTTAGTTCCAACTTGTTGGGCTTTAATTATTTCCAGTAGGGAAATTAATATTGATGATTTATTCCTTACTAAAACTTACTAAATATCTATTGGAAATTTTTATTAGTTTTAATTAATAGATCTTTAATCATTATTTCCCACTTAATAAGATTATTATTTAAGCTGAATTTTTTTAAAAGAAATTCAGAATTTTTGTAATTTATTTGATTAGTATTTTTAGTGTAAAAAATCATTTGCTTTATCCATTCTGATTGAATTTTTTTATTCTTTAGACAAGGGATTAATTTCAAGAAATTTGATTCTATATAATTTTTATCAAATTTTAAAATTTCTGAATAAATAAACCTGTTGCCTGGGCAATCTGATGCGATAATTGGCGTGCCAGTATATATTGACTCTAGTAATTGATTAGATAATCCTTCATAAAAAGAAGGCATTACAAAAAGTTTGCATTTTTTTATAATGTAAGTTGGGTTATCTAGGTGTCCAGTAAAAATAACATTACTAAGTGAATTTATTTTTTCTTGATTAATTTGGTATTTTAATTTAAGTCTAATACATAATTTAATTGATTTTTTTAATAAAGGTCCATCTCCAATAATTATTAAATTTAATGCATCCTTTTTCATGATTTCTCTATATTTGGCGTATGTTTCTATGAACTCTATTATTCCTTTATGACCTATTAATGATGATGATATACACATGCAGTTTTTTAAAAAAAGTTTATTAGATTTGAATTTTTTTTCTTTTATGGATATATTTTTTTTTAGTTGATCAACATCTATTAATCCATTTATATAATTGACCTTTTTGTATAATTTTGTTTTTTTTAAGTAGGAAGGTATCAAATGCGGAGCTGCAGGTACTATTTTCTCTGAAAATAAATAAATCAATGGTTCTAATATAAAAACCCAATATATTTTTGAAATAAATTTAGCTTCCTTATAGTGGTATGTGGAGCCAGTTATAACAGTTATAAGATTCGATCTTGAAAATAATGAAAATATAGAGGGTAAATTGGAGAAAGCAATTACAACCTTATATTCCTTTAATTTATTTCTATATTTCAAAAAATCTTTAAAATTGTCAAAAATTGCTTTGAAGTGGAATATGTTAAATTTTTTAGAAGATTTTAAAAATAAATGTTCTACATTATAGTTTTTTGATAAATTTTTTTTTAGTAATTCTGCTCTTTTCTGAGTTCCTCCAATATTCTTCCAATTTAAAGTTACTATTAAGATTTCCTTTTTCATATATTAAGTTTAAGAGCTCCGTCCCATAATTTGAAAATTCTTTCTTCTGAATAATTATTCTTTATTTTATTAATTGCATTTATTCCAATTTTTTTTAATAAAACTCTATTAATTGATATTTTCTCTAGGGATTTGATTATTTGAACAGCGGAAACACTTTCCATTAAAATCCCATCTTTATTGCTTGTTATTATTTCTGAAGATGCTTGCTTTGTACTAATTACACATTTTCCAAATGACATTCCCTCAATTACGACATTTGACATCCCTTCATATCTTGAAGCATGCAATATGATATGAGAATTTTTCATATATTGAGAAGGCTTACTTGTGCCTCTAGTGAATTTAATATAGTTACTCAAGTTATTTTTTTTGATAGTATCTTCAACTAATTTAACTAAGCTACCATTTCCAACTATTTCAAATTTAAAGTCATCTTTATTTTTACTATTGAAGATCTCTATTATTGAATCAAGAATTACATCTACACCTTTTTGATATTCTAACCTTCCAATAAAAAGTACTTTTAATTTTTTATCGTTAATTTTTTTTATTTGTTTTTGATTAATTATATTTTTAACAGAATTAGGAATAACTTTAACCCTTCTTTCGGGAATAAAACTTAAAAATTTTTTCTTGATTTCTTCTGTTTGAACAATCAGAGTAGTCATTCTTGAATAGGTTATAAATCTTAGTAACTTCCAATGTAGAGATAGATTTATAAATTCAGGATTAATTCTTTCAGATCCATGATGTATTATTCTCATATTTAATGAAGATAATACTGTTAATATATTAGGAGTGGTTAAAAAGGATAAATAGATTGAATCCTTATTGTTTTTAATATATTTACGAATTTCAAAAATCCAAATAAAAATATTTGTAATTTTTAAAAAAATATTATTTGAACAGATTTTTGGCAACTCTATTATTTTTGTCTTTTTTGATATTCTTAAAGCTGAAAATATTTTTGCTTTTCCTAATGTAATTATAGTAGTTTCGATATTATTTTTTGAATAATGATAAATTATATTTGTTAAGACTTTTTCTGTCCCCCCACAATCCAAATTATGTGTAATAACAGTAAGTGATTTTTTATGCATAATTCTAAAAATATAACTTATGAATTAATTTTTCTCCATGAAATATAAGTTAAAATTGTCCAAATTTTTTGAGACCAGTCATAGTTACCTGAGATATGCTGAAGCCAAATTTTTCTTAAAATATCTTTTGATATAGATGTTTCATCTTCTAAATCATATGTACTTATTAAATCATTAGCCCAAACAAATAAGTTTGTTCTGAGCATTTCTGCAAGGGGGACTGAAAAGCCCTTTTTAGGAGAATATATAAGATCTTTAGGCAAATATTTTTCCAAAACTTTTTTCAAGAGATATTTAGGCTTACTTGATTTATAACTATTGCTTTTTGTCAGAGATAAAGAAAAATTTGCAACTTTTATATCAAGAAATGGCATTCTTAATTCAATACTATTTGCCATTGCGGCTCTATCCATTTTACATATTAGGTCATCGGGTAAATATTCTTTTAAATCAGATATCATTAAATCTTTTCTTAAAACAAAAGGATCATTATTTGAATATATTTTTAAATTTTCATAATTTTTGTATTTGTGATTATTTTCCCAAATACGAAGCATATCTTCATTTATATCAAGAATATTTTGCACATTATTTAATCTATAAAATAATTTATTAAATTTATTTAGTACCATTACTATCTTTTTTTCTTTCCACCCTGATATTGGAGAATACATCAAAGAATTAAAAAAATTATTTTTTAAAAGTTTAAGTCCATAAATACCTATTTTTTTTCGGATCTTGTAATCTACTAATCTTAATAATTTATGCTGGCTTAAGGTATATTCATATCTTGGGTAACCTCCGAATAGTTCATCACCTCCATCTCCAGATAATAATACCTTGCATTTTTGACTGGAAAATTCACATATAAAAAATGATGGTATTTGAGATGAATCTGCGAAAGGCTCATCATAAATAAAGGGCAACTTAGGAATTATGTCACATATATCTTTATCCTTTATTTGATATTCTTCATGATTGGTTCCAATTATTTTTGATATTCTGTATGCTTTTTTTGATTCATCATATTGATTATTATTAAATCCTAAAGTAAAGGTATTTATTTTTTTAATAGAAGATTTTTGGAGAAGACTCACAATTAAAGAGCTATCAACCCCCCCTGATAATAAAACACCAAAAGGAACATCTGATTTAGATTGAATTTCTAATGAATAAGTTAATAGCTTCTCTAATTCCTCAACGCATTCTTTTTCATTTTTAAAGCTATTTTTATTTGATATTAATTTTTCAGCATCGAAGAATCTTTTGATTTTAATATTCCCATATGTTGAGTTTGGGCTAAGTGGAATTCTCGGGGCAATTCTTGGGAAATTACTATCTAAAGTTATAAAAGTGCCTGGCTCTATTTTGTAAATTCCCTCATAAATTGATAAGGGAGAAGGGACATAACCTTTATTTAAAAATTTAATCGTAGCTTCTTTATTAATTTCTTTTTTAAATTTTGGATATTTTTTTATAGCTTTTAATTCTGATGCAAAAAACAAAGTTTGATTTACCCAACCATAGTATAAAGGTTTTTCACCAAATCTATCCCTAACTAAATGGAGTAACTTTAATTTTTTGTCCCATAATGCGAAAGCAAACATACCATTAACTTTTTCAAGAGTCTTCTCTAGCCCCCAATAAGAAATAGCTTCAATTAAAGATTCAGTATCTGAATGGCCACTAAATTTAATGTTTTGAAGTTTCTTTATTTCATTTCTAATCTCATGGTGATTATAAATTTCTCCATTAAAACAAATTACATATCTATCACATTTTGATCTCATTGGTTGCGATCCAGCTTTTGAAAGGTCTTGAATGGATAATCTTCTATGACTTATAGATATCATCTCTTCACACCATGTACCTTTATCATCAGGTCCTCTATGAATTAGCTCCGAGGCCATATCAATACTATATTGAACTATTTCTTCTGAATTAAATATTGAATGAGGGTCGAATATTCCTGCAAAACCGCACATAATTAATAAATTTATTTAAAAATTACTTTATTCATATATTTATTCTAGTTTAATTTTAGTTAAGCATAAACTGTTGTTTATTTTTGTTTTCTATGTTTAATTACTTATTATTTAAATTTAAAATTAACTTGAAATCTTATTGATATATGGAGAATAATAAGAAGTTTAAATTTAGTATTATTACTCCTACTTATAATAGATATAGTCTTTTGGAAAGGGTATGGAATTCTTTAAAACACCAAAAAGAATATATTTCAGAATGGATAGTAATTGATGATGGTTCCAGCGATCAAACAGCTAAATTTATTTTAAAAATACAGAAAGAATCAAATTTAAAAATAATTTATGAATATAGTAAAAACAAAGGTATGACTCACGCTATAAATATTGGTTTGAAGTATGTCAAAGCAAATTATTTTTTTAAATTAGATTCAGATGATTATCTACTTGAAAACTCATTGGAGATAATTTACCAAAATATTAATAAAATTAGAAATTCTAAATTTAATAACTCAATTAATGCTTTTTCTTTTTTAACTTCCTATCCAAATGGTAAACCAATTAATAGGCTTAATAAGCTTAAAAGCACTAATAAAAATTTAGGAAAAAAAATTATTATCTTAGATTATTTATCTGCAAGATATATGAATTATATTGAAGGGGATTTATTGGATATTTTTGAGTCATATCCTTTGCTTAATCATTTTAGATACCCAGTATTCAATGATGAGAGACATTCTCCTTCTGGATATATTAGTTATTTCAATACAGATTACTTTAAAGGCAAAGTAGCCTATATTTTAGAAAATGTCCTTATAAAGGATTATCAATCTCAAGGTATTTCCTCTCAAAGAAAAAGATATAGTTCAAATACTCCAAGTAAAAATTTAAAAAGTTATTTATCTTCTTACCTTTGGCTTCTTAATATTTCATCAAATAAATTAAAACCTCTTCTTAAAATATCACTTACAATATTAAAAACTCATATTCTTTTATTTTTGTCTATTTTGTCAAAATTGATAAAATTATTTTTAAAAATTAATTAAATTTTTATATGATATTTATTTTTTGAAAATATAAAATCGCTTAATTTTAAAAATATTTATGATTTAACTTTTTTCTAATATTCCTGTATTTTGATATATAAAATTTTAAAAAAAAAACTAAATTATACAAATAATATGTATCTTATTTAAATTTGTAAACGTGCTATTCTATCTATAAGATAAAAAAAATATGAATTTAAAATTCAGTAATAATGGCCTTAAAAATTATAGTTACTTTAACAGAATAAATATTTCAAAATTAATCGTATATTTTTTAATTGCGATTATTTTTTATTATTTTATGCAAACTTACTCTCCTTTAGGGATAAATTTGATACCATACCACCATGAAAGGATTGTTAATGCAATAAGAAACATTTTTGAAAATCCTCAGCTATCTTTATTTGGCTATACTTCATATGATACTGTTCAAGTTGTAAGAAATCATATTAATAGTGGTATAGGATCTATATATGTTGTTCCCTTAACTACTTATATTTTTCCAGGAATTCTTTATAAAATAATTGGTAATTTTCAATTTCTAAATTATGCAAGTATTATTGATTATATTTTTATTAGCTCAACAGGAATAATAATTGCGGAAGTCGGCTGTAATATTATATCTACAAAAAAAAATTTAGATTCGCTTTTTTATGGAGCTTTGATATTTTTATTATTTTTAACATCTCCATGGACTTATAGATTAATGTTGGCTCCTTGGTTTGAGGTGGGATTCCTGGCCTTTTATAT
>MDTA01229512.1_pt1 | contig 10710 bp, 6 predicted proteins | sample 811151 | NCBI WGS metagenome assembly MDTA01 (sample SAMN05326648, study PRJNA326480) | marine metagenome | isolation source: seawater | place: Indian Ocean: South | collected 2010 | reverse complement strand
TATTCCTGTATACCCTAAAGTTGATTATAAATAGGTATTAGTCTTTGTTCTAAAGTTTTTCCTATATTAAAACCGTTTCTTGCAATTGTTTCTAAAGTTTCTGCAGTAGGCCCTAATAACGGTGATATAGGAGATCGACCCCATTCACTTGATTGTTGCATCATGTTTAAAAGGGTAAAAGGGCCATATACACCTGACCTATCTACTATTTCAGCTAAATATTCAGGCCAATCCATACGATCCGTTCTAAAATACTTATCAGAAGCTTCTACTCCTGGTAATAACCAAGCTAACCCATTTTTAGCATATTCACGCAACTCAAGACCAAGCATAGTTAAAGGTAAAGTTGTTAAAGCAGCTAATGCAAGGAACCCAGCAGTAGAAGAATATGCTGCAGCTGCAGTATCACCTTCTTTTAATCTAGTACGAGCTTCTCTAGCTCCCCCTGCAAGAATTACTTTGCCATAAGCCCAGAAAAAAGATTTTAACTGCCAAATCAATGCAAATCTTGGGTCTGAAGCCCACATTGGGCGTTCAGCTGCATTAGGTCTAAGAATAGAACTTTCTACAAAACGAGTTAAACCGTCACGAACTTTTACCCCTACATCTGTAGACATATCTCTACCACTAGCTAACCATGCTTTAACATCATCAGGTTTTAAACCTAATTCATCTAAATAGCGCAATGACCGATCATTCATTGTTGCTGGATCAGCGTGCCGAATAATAAAATTAATCCCCATATTAGTCGCAAAAATACGAGTAAATTTTGTAAAAAGGTTTAACCCAGTATATTTAAAAAATAAATCAGAAGTTTTTCTAGCTGCAGGAGACAGAAATTGACGTTCTGACTCTGTTAAAAAAACAGTCGCTACAGTTTCTGAAGCAATAACACCTATGTCTCTTGCAAAAATTTCAGCCTCTTTGTAATTTTTTATAGTGTTTATTATTTCTTTTAAACCAGAAGTTAAACCAACAAAATCTTTTGACGCAATCATTGGCCCTGCTAATTCAGTAAAACTAGCTAACGTTACAAAAGGTAAAATAGTGTAAAACTGAATTACTTGCGCCCATGAATTTACATTTCTCCAAAATGGATTCATAGGAGCTTTTTGATACCCAAGATATGTTTCAATTATTTCACGGGCCTTTTCTCTATTTTTAGGAGACAACTTTTCTAATTCAGGGCCAAGAATATCCCTACCTTTACTGTCTTTAGTATGGCGATTCCATTCGACTCGTTTTGTAACACTATTAATATATTCAGTTACTGTTTCATCAGGTTTACGTAAAAAACCAGCATCACGCAAAGCTTTAGCATTAACTTGAGAAGTTAGTTTACGGCCTCTTTGTCTAGCTGCTTGTGGATTTGGCTCCCATACAGACTGTTCGGCTAAATTTTGAACATTATCCATTTGTTCAATCATTTCAATAATTGCTTTTTTAACGTCATTTCTAGCCTGTTTATTATCTAATTGTCCAGACTCTCTTAAAACAAGTTCTAAAAATGCATTAGGATCAGAAGCTATTGCTTCTAAATCTAATATTACAGGAGTGTAATTATCACGTTGCCCAATTTTTGTGTTACTTGGGGCTATATAATCATTAAATACTTTCTTATAAAAATCCCTAACTGCTTTTGCTTGGTCCGATAACTGGTCATATGTAAGAGCTTCATTTTCTGCTTCTTGTATTGCTGCAACTATTTCAGGATCTGTTGGATCACCAACAGTATCTAAAAATAAACTTTCTAAACGTTGTCTTGCTCTACCTATTTCTGGGACCATTCCTAAAACAGTAGCCCCTGATTCTCGCTGAGATTTACCTTGTTGCGCTCTTACATAAAATATATCTGCAATTGCATTTGAAGCAACTCTTCGTAAATAGCTATCTGCACTAAATAAAAGATTGTAAACGGGCCTTATCTCTTGCCCGTTAAAAATGCGGTCTGCAATTTGTTTTACAGCTGATACCGTCCTTTCTAGCTCAGTGCCGCCTTTTCTTTGCGTTTGTTCATTAAGTTTTTGAATAAAACGTTTTTCAACCCAATAATCAGGCTTAACTCGATCTGTATTTTTACGACTTTCTACAACTGTATCTATAAAAGTTTCAAACGTTTGATTAAGCGGACTACCCCAACGCTCTTGATATCGTGCAGAAGCTTGCCTCCAAAACTTTCTCATTTCTCTTATAAAATCTTTAAAAGCACGATCTACAATATTTTTTGGCTTACGATTAATAAATCGTTTAGTGGCCCTTTTAGCTATTTGATCAGCAAAAAATTCGTTAAAAGCTTTACTTTCATCTTGGTATTGTTGCATTAACAAGTCATAGCTAGGGTCATTTTGAAAAGCTTTAAATAAACGATCTCGTATTTCTGGATTTTCTAAAAGGGTATTTTTAAACTCATTAACAAATGCATGGCCTATTTCATGGGCAGAAGTTAAACCTAAACCTAAAGTATTTTGTGTAGGTCTTATTAGAATAAGTGTGCTGCCATTTTCAAGCCTAATAGCTCTACCAAGGGCTGAAGTATTTGGATCAATAAAATCTCTAATCGCATCAATAACAGCTTGGTTTGGTGTATCTAATACTCCTGATAACAAAGCCTCACTTAAAATACCAGCGTTTTGTAAGTTTTGAATTAATTCGGAAGAAATTACAATCGGAGGATTTTTTAATTTTAAGAAAGAAATCAAATCTTTAATATACGCAACTACTCTAGTATCTGTTAGTCCATAGTCAGTAGGTATTTCAAGTTTACCATCTACAAGATTAAGCCCAGCTTGTCGCGCTTTTTCTAAAAAAGGAACTTCTGGGGCTGTAGCAAAATCAGGAGTAGTAGGCCCTCTTGTTTGATTAGGCGTATCAGTTGTTTCTTGATCTATACGTCTAACTGGTCTATAGACTATTTCACCATCTGCATCTCTAATAATGTTCCCATCTGCATCACGCTCTGGTGTAAAACTTTCTGACATAGCTTCTGTTTCAGAACCTAAACCAGCTTGCTCTTCACGAGGGGGAGAAACAGGTTCTCTACGTCTAGCTGTAGTTATTCGTCCACCAGGAGGAACTGATAACTGATTACTATCTCGCTCTAAATTTGCTTCTGTAGTAACTTTTTCTGAAACAACAACTCCGTCACGATCAACAGCCTGAACAACTAAACTATCTTGTGTTTGTTCTTCAGGGCGTAAGCCAAAACCACGAGTCTTAGGCAATTCAGGATTAATACGGGGCTTTTGATTTTCATCTCTAACGATATTGCCTTGGGCATCCCGTAGGTATAATGATGCGCCCCCTTCTTGCTGCCCCTTTATTAATTGAGCAATAGTAAGTTCGTTACCATCAATTATAGCTGCAGGAATGTTTAAGTTGGCTAAACTAGCTACATCAGTAATTGATTCACCATTAAAAGAAACATCATACCCAGCGATTAAAAGTTCAGCCATTATGTCGCTAAATCCTTGTAAAGCAGTATTAAAAGGATCTGTCCCTTCAAATCTACCTGTTGACGCTTCTGCTACTCTTTGTCCAGAACGATTTAAATCAACTAAATTTACACGAGATGTTTTACCATCAGGAGAGGTAACAGTAACCCTAGAGTTTTTTGCAAATTTCCCTTTCTTTGCTTTTCTTACCGCTAATTGTAAAAACTGAGCAAGAGGAACACGAACCACTTGTTGTTCTGGAGGGAGAGAACGATCTTGAAACGTAAATAACTGTTCTGAACTAGGAGAAATTCTAACAAGCTGAAAATCGCCATCTACATTTCTAATTTCAATTTGAGCATCAGGATCAAAGTTTTTAAGGTCAATTGCATTTCTTAATAAAGACTGTGTATAAAAACGAGCTTCTCCATTTTCAAAATCAGTAGGGCCAAATAAAGCCTCGTACTGATCCCTAAGTTCTTGCTCCCCTGGAAATAAAGGCCCTTGATTTCTACTAGAAAAAGTTCGTAATACTTCTTCTTGTATATCTTGTTCTGTTAGATCAGGGCCAATTTCTTCCTGAAACCCTTCGGGAATCTCATCTGAAAAACCATCAGGATAAGTTCTTTCATAAAGTATTCTAGCTGCTTCTTCTTCGCCATAAATTCTTGTAAGTCTTCTCCGTTCTACAATCTCCAAGGCCAGTTCAGTATCATTAGTTTGCTCCACAAGCTCATTAAAATACCGTTCATCTTCAGCAGAATACCTACGCCTATCTTCTTCCTCAAGATTAGGATCGTCAGCAACCTCTTCAGCAAGCCTTCTTTTATTCCTAGCTTCTAACGTTTGAGTTAATGTAGCAGTTTCAACCCGCCCGTTTTTTGGGGCTAATCGTCTTCCTGCTTCCATTGCATTTTCTAAATTTTCTTGCGTTGTTACTTCTTCAGAAACAACGTTGTCATCTTTATCAAATACTTGAACAACTAAATCTTCGCCTGTTACTTGTCCTTTTACTGCACTATAACCAAGGGCTTCTTTTAAAGAACGATCACTTGCATTATCTCTAATAACAGCTTCAACAAGATTTTTGTACGGACTTATGATTGTCCCTTTGCCTGGAATAAAAGCTGTGTAAGTTGCAAAACCATTAATTACTGTATTTTGTATCTGCCCGTCCCGTGTAGCTCCCTGTGTCGGATTTTTACCTGCTACCCAAACAGCGTTCTTTTGGCTTCCTCCTATAGAACGATCTGTCATTGCTTCTAATTGAGCATTAATATCTTTTTGTGACTCTGGAGTAGTAACACCAGCGTACATATCTCCATATTGTTCTGCTTCAATTGCACGAGAAATAATGACATCTCGCCCTTTTTCTTTTAGGTCATTAGCTTTATCAAAGATTTCTTTTGTTAGATTTTGAGCAAATTGATTATTCTGAAGTTGCGAAACTCCACTAGCTAAAGCTCCACCAGTTGCACCAAGAGAACCACCACCAAAGAAACCCATAAAAGCTGCTTCTGCAAGACGCATCTGAGCTTCTTCTGCAGTATAGTCATCGTCAAGTGCAAACCGATTAGCAACAGAAATACCTTCTTGGACAAGTTCTGTCCCTGACTCAACAGTAGAAGAACGCAAAGCAGACTTTCCAATATCAGACGCAAAACGAGATAAAAAACTATCTTCGCCAATAGCCCTTTTTTTAGCGACATTAAATAATGATTTTGCTACTAAAGCTTCACCACCTACGCCAATAGCAGCTTGCGGTAAAGCAATTCCTGCGGCTCTTAAAGCTGTGCCTCTATCTAGCTCTTGGCCTGACTCTAAAGCTTCAGAAAGATTGCTGCCAGAAAGAGGGACAAATTCAGAAGCACCTGCACCAACTAAAGCACCTGTTGTTATCGCCCTACGAGTCTCTTTTTTCTGTTGTTGCCGAAACAACTTATAAGCATTTTCAGCTAATTCTAGTTCATCAAGATCAGCTTCATTTCTAGCAACTTTTTCTACTGTATCTTGTAAAAGCCTTTTAGCAACAGAACGGTTAGTAGATGTTAAAATCCCTTTACCAACAGCAGCTGATACGCCACCGACTCCTGCACTAACAATAGAGCTAACAGCATAAGGAAAAAGTTGACCTGTTCCTTTTGCTATTTGGGTAAAAAACCCACCAACTGTAGGTTCGTCTACAAATTGCGAAAAAGATTCTATTGTTTGGACAGGTGCAGCTGCAAGGTCTTCTTCTACTCTAGCTTGTTCAATATTTCTTGCTGCTGATTCTGAATCACCTAATAAAGTATTTGTAATAGCTTTGAAATACTCAACATCAGCACCAAGCTGTTTAGCTGTAGACCTAACCCCTGCTGTAAATGAATCTACTACCCCAGTAACAGGAGTAGGAGCAAACTGTTGTTCTTCAGGACGAACAGTTCTAAGAGCCTCCTTACGAATCAGGTCATCAAATTCACTCATTTGATCCTGTTGCCCTTGCATTATTAATTGCTACTCTAGTTAGCAAGTAATTTTTAAGCATTGGAAGCGTTTTAAGATCGTCCCTGACATCTATAGCGCCACCAATTTTCTCACCATTGCCATCAACAACATAAAATTCAGTAACCTTATTGGGATCAGTTGAATTAGCTCTTAACCTATCAAAACCTGCTCCTTTACCAAGTGTAGAAGCATTAAAAGTAGCTAAAAAATCTTCCTGTGTTACTGCGTCAAATAAACCTTCATTTTCTTTTGCTAATGACTGCAGCACTCCCATTGCAGCCCTATCAGATTCTTTTGTAACAAAATCAAAAGCCTTTTGGTTTCTTGTTCCAGTAATTTGACCACCACTACCTCTAACAACAAACCTTTCTACCTGTTGATCTAACTCTCTTATAATAGAACTAGCCTGTCGTTGGAAATTATCATCAGTTGGGGATAGCGAAATAATATTATTAATTCTTTGTGACAAACCTAAATTATCTGGATCAGTTGAATTAAAGGCATCAAGCGTAGAAGTAAATTCTTCTCGATCATCTTTAGAAAGCTCGCTTAACTGATTTGTTACGGTCTCTAAATACTTAGTTCTAGCTTCTTGTGCATTTGTATCTGCATTTTGAGCAGCAATATCTGCATTTTGTTGATTAATGTTAGTTGTTTCTATACTTGTTGCAGCAGCAACTGCTTGAGGTGTAGATAAAGTTGCATCACCCGTTGCTAATACATTATCTATTGCTTTACGAATTGCAGTACGTTCAGCTGGATTTTCTGTTCCTGCTAACACAATCGCACGGGTAACTAACTGATCTTTAAGAGGTGCTGATCTCAAACTAGCTAAAGTAGCTTCAACTCCATGCTCTTCCAATACTTTCTGAGCTTGATTCGCTTCTTCCCCTGTAATATTAAATTCACCTGCTTCTATTTTTGCATCCATTTCACGTAAAACTTCAGGAAGTGCATCTGGATCAGCTGCGTTAAGTTTTGCAAGATTTTCTTCTGAAAATACTTTTTTCTCTAACGATTTATAAGCTGCTTTTTCCATTTCAGGTGTAGCAACTCCAGCGTCGATAAGACCAGAAAGTTCTTTTTCTTTATCGGCTAAACTCGCTTCCAAAGAAGCTTTTTGATTTGCAGGAGCTATCTCAATGTCTTTCTTGATCGCTTCAATTTCTTCTTTTGTTTTAGCGTAAATATTTGAGTTAGCAGTATTAACTAAAGTATTTCTTTCGGCAAAAAGATTACTTCTTTCTTGTTGTTTCTTTTGTCTCGCTTTATTAGTAAGAGAGCCTGATAGCTCTTTATCTAATTTTTCAAGGTCTTTATCAATTCTTCTAACTTTAGCTCTATCTCTTCTAATCCCTCTATTAAATTCAGTATCACCACTTAGGTCTGCACTAAATAAGGAAGTTGTTGCGCCTACAACCTGTCCTGAAGTGGGGAAACGAGAAGAAGTACCACGTTCCCCAGCAATTTCTTCTGGATCAACACCAACTGCTTCAGTTTGAAGAACGGGATCAACTTCAACGCCCAGCGTTTCAGCCATGTCCATAATAATGCCATTTCGTTCTTCTTCAGTTTCTGCGGCATCGTAAGCCATTTTAAACTTACTAGAAAAACCAGCGTCATCATTTGCTTGTGCAACGCCATCAACTGCAGTCATAACTTCACCTGCAAGTTTGTCTTTTTCTGCTTGAAGAGCAACTGTTCTTGCATCTAAATTACTTAAAGTAACAGCAATTTCTCGATCAACGTTTCGACCAAATTCTGTGCCACTCATAATCTCATTTCTAATATGAGTACCAAATTGAGAAGAAATTTTACTAGCGGTTAATAATACACCTGGGTCTGTTTCAGCTGCGGTAGCATTTTCAGTAAGAACACCAGCTGTCCGATCCCTGTAAGTACCACCAGCCCCAAACAACATTTTGCCATCTGGCCCTGTTTTAACAGGGAAAACAGCATCAAAAGTAAACCCACCTTCTCGCTGTGCTGCATTTTTTGGTTGATAATTTAACATTCCTTCAACTAAGGATTTTGCAGTCGTATCCCCTGCTTCAAGCGCAGCGGCAAGAACATCATCGTTATAATTAATGGTTTTCCCATTTTCTCCAAAAGTTATGTATTTTTTACCATCAAATTCAAAGTTTTTAGCGATATTAAAAACTTGTTGTGCCGTTTCTTCTCTGTTTGCTTTGTTTGTTAGCCTGTCTTGTTCCTTCGTTAAAGTAATCTGAGCATTAGTCCTAGCCCCACGAAAAGCTTCTAACTCATCAAATTGCCTTCTTTGTTCATCAAGTCTATCCCGACCTAATTGTATTTGTTGCTCTTGTAATTCAGCAGAACGCCTATTCGCGCCTTGTTGCATGAACATGCCAGCGAGTTGAGTAAATGCAGATGCTGGATTTTGTGCCATAGTAATTACCTCTAAATTGCCAAGGCCATAATAGCCATTGCGCCTAATGAACCAACTGCGCCAATAGTTTGTTGTTTAGCTTGCGCCCTTGCAGACTGATAGGCCCTTTTTCTAGCATTTGCATCAGAAGCTGCACTGCCTAACTGTTGTAGGCTAGTCCTATTTACACCTTGTCCTATATTAATTAAATCAGCAAGCAATCTTTGATTTGCATCTCTTTGAGCAATACGAGCATCTGCGATAGATTGAACACCACCAAGCGTAGTCCCTCTACTTAAACTACGTTGTTGTTCTTGCATTTGTGCTGGCGTTAAAGCAACCCCATATCTTGACCGATTTCTTTCAGCAATCTGACGGGTTCTCTCTTCTGACGCTAAAGCATCTTCTCTTGCAAAATCAATTAAGCTAGTATCCGTTTGAGCTTGCTCTATTAACTCCTTTTCAAACTCACGGTAATTTGTAACATAGTCCATGTATTCTTGACGGGTTATGTTAGCGTAAGTTTGCTCTGGGTCACTTACTGCAGGAAGATTATTAACATAATCACCTCCAGCACCATCAGGTTCAAATTCACCTGTCTCTTGATTAAATCGACCTCGCCCTTGCATTAAAGGACCAAACATAACTAACCTCCGATTAAATTACCAAATGAACCAGCTTGTAGCCGATCCCTAAAACCAAGCTTTCTATCAGGAGTTGCTGGTGTATTTCCTACTGCTGGTTGACCAAGTTCAGTGCCGCCAAAGAAGCTACGTCCCTGCTGCATATTCGATAAACCTTGCATACCTAGTGCGCCTCCAATCTGAACTCCTGCAGTAAATTTAGCTTGTGCAAGAGCCTGATTTTCTTTTGCTCTTTGTAATGCTGTTGCTGTTTCCATACGAGAAACTTGAGCTAAACCAGATTGTGCTTCAGCAGCCTGACCCCTAGCAGTGCCAAGCACACCAGTTGCCATTTTATTTTTAACCGACTTTGCTCCTGCGTCTGCTTTTTGCAATTGCCCACTATAAGCTGCAGCTGTATCCCCTGCAGAAGCTACATTTGTTACTTGCTGTAAAGACAAATTACCCGTAAGAGCTTGAGCAACATCTGCAGAAGCACGCCCTCTAATAGAGTCACGATAGTTTTCATCTTTAACTTTGTCACGCATCTTAATAAGAAGCGGCTCATAGTTAGCTTTAAAAAACTCATACTCTGCTTTTGCTACAGCAGCACTAGCCTTTTCTGCTTCAGAAGGCTTGTAATCTTGTCTTTTAGGTTTACTACCCATCAAACTCTCCTTGTATAAACAGAATGGTTTAGTTCCCACCCTGCGTCTAACCAACGTTGTGCAAATGGTTTTGGTGTTCGCACTTCTAATTCTGTATATCCTGCCTTACTCGCTTGCTCAGAAAAGAAAGCCATGTACTTTAATACGCAATCTTTTCCTCTTTCTTCTGCCCATGCTATCCAAATTAGCAAAGTTGACGTTCCTGTGTACTCATCTTTTAGGCCAGTAGTTATAACAAATCCTTCTGAAGCTACCCACAACTGCGCCTCACCGTTAACACAAGCCGCATATACATCTTCTGATCTAAAAGTTAATTGTTCTTGATCCTCTAATATCTCCTGTATTCCATCCCTAACCCAATGCCAATGATCCCTAATGTTAGCTAACTGTGGCTCATCGGATCTCTCGTCCATACCTGTTTCTCCTCCTGTTTAACGGTAGGAATGGCCCACCGTATCGCACTTTCCTAGCTACGCTAGTATCTGACTGCGTTGCTCTACGCTCCGCATTAGTCAAACCAACGTTATATATCTGCCGATAAACATCGGCTCCTCGTAAATCACTCCACTCTCGATTCGGCATACGCAATAATCGAAACAAAGTACCATTAACAATCGCTTCTCTATGATCATCCATAATGTCATCATTACAGCTAGTAGAGGTATGTAATGGTTTTAGTTGAACTCGTAACCTTGTGCTGTTCGCAGTTGTTTCATTAGGTACAGGTACAAGGTAAAATAATGAGCGAGACTGCTTAACAAAGTATTCGGGCGTACCATAGTAAGAAGGCTCACGCCATTTCGGTTTGCGTTCCTCTAGTAGCGTAGTTGAAATAGGCTCTAAGGCATCTCCGTTAAATAACACCCACATAATTTTATGAACTGCGGTATCGGTAGGTGGCTCAAGATCATACTCATAAATACCAGACACCGTTGTAATTGGGTCTAATTCAGCTTGATATACTCCTGTTTGCTCACATAACTCAATAACAGTTGAGCGAATGTTTGCTTCAATTAATGAATCAGGACAGTTTTGAACCATCGGGATTATTTCAGGTAATAAAGACTCATACGTAGCCATTTAACCTACTCCTCCCATTTGCATTTGCTGAT
>MDTA01192530.1_pt1 | contig 10710 bp, 9 predicted proteins | sample 811151 | NCBI WGS metagenome assembly MDTA01 (sample SAMN05326648, study PRJNA326480) | marine metagenome | isolation source: seawater | place: Indian Ocean: South | collected 2010 | reverse complement strand
ATTTCATCTTTGGTTAAATATTCTTCTTTTCTTGAATTATTAAATTTTTTTTCCGCTTCTTGCGTAAAAAAATAAATATCCTCTGCACTATTATCTACGACTTTCAACCCGTTTCGTTTAAAATCTGCATCTAATAAATTTTTATAAACTTCATACTTTTCATATTCTGAAAACGATAATACTCTACCTAATTTTTCAGAAAATATTTTTTTGAATATTATTAATGGTGTTGTACCGTCATTTCTATTTTTTATTTCTCGAAGATGAGCAATATTTACTAATCCTAAAGGCTTCCTAAAAAGGCATGGAACTGCGTTAAAGCCACCACTATCAAATATACCAAACTTACAAGTAGAGCATAAATATATATCCATATAATCACTACATATATTTGAAAAAGGGTAATCAATTATTGATGGATTATCGGTAGATAACTTTTTTTCCATAAATTTACCCATTCTTATAACTGAATATTTCTTTTCAGCCATTAAATTCATCGCTTTTAAATAAGAATTAATGTCAGTATTTCTCCAATTCATTAAATCTTCTTTTTCGTGTTGAAGACCTCTATACTTTTTATCTCTAGCATAAAATAAAACAATTTTTTCATTTAATTTATTTTTGTTCACCAAATTAAGAACTGATTTAAATTCTGTATTCTCTTTTTCAGTTAATTTTATTTTTGATTGTGTTTTATTTAAGACTTTATTGATATCATAAAAATGCCATTGATCTAAGTTTTTAAATGTATTCACATTAACCAAGTGCCATTCTTTATTTTCATATAAATCTGGATGTTTGTATGGTATTAACAATTTTCTATGATTATTTTCTTTTATGTATTTTAAAAAACCAAAAAAAAATGCACTTGGAAGAATATTTATTTTTTCTCTTAATTTTTTTAACAAAAATTTATTAGCAACAGACTTATTTTTTATCCAGAAATCAAACTTGTAAGATAACTGTAAACCACAATCCACCTCAGACAAGTACACTTCAATAGATTTACTATAATGGCCAATATTTCTAGTTTGTAATTCTTGAAATCTAATCTTTATAAAAGAATTTAAAAAAATAATTATCTTTAAAAAAATGAAATATATGAAATTTCTAAACATTAAAAAATTATAAATAAATTCATATAGTATAAAAAGATGATGAAGGGCAATTTGAAGCCAATCTTTTTACAATTTTTTTTGCAAATTTGGAATTATGAATTCCCACATATACATTTGAGTTTTTTGGTAAATTATCTATGTTGTAAATTTCTTTGTTATAATATTTACGACCTATTTTTGCGGGATCTTCATCGACAAAAAAATCAATTTTATTTTTTAAACACGCATATAGATAAAAAGATGAGGTTCCAACCCCAAATACACCTATCTTCTTTTTTGATCTATCCCTCATAATTTTTTGTAATATTTTTTTAGGCCATATTAAGTTAATGATATCTTTTTTTGTAACCTTACTTTTTATTATTTTAACTTTTTCTTTATTCTTATTTTTTACTGCTACTACAAAAAGTTCAGTTGGATTAATTTTTTTGAAGGAATTAATAACTTTAAAATTAGAGATTTTAAGCAAATTAATTAAGGAAGTTTCACTAAAGTGGGAACAATGATCTAGAATTGTCAAATCTGTATGAACCACTTTAATATTTGGTAGCCTTATAATCACCATTCCATTGTCATTCAAAATATTATAAACATCTCTCAATACTTTCCTAGGATTTGTTAAGTGCTCCACTACATGGTTTAATGTTATTAGATCGAATTTTTTTTTTATGTTTTCAACATCCCCAACATAAAATTTTTTTATTTTCATTTTCGAAATAATCTTATAATTTAACCTAGTTAAATCATGTGCATAAACATTCCATTTTTTTAATAATCTCTTAAAAGATTCAAGAAAATATCCAGCACCGCAACCAACATCAAGAAAATCGCCTTTATTTTTAAATTTAAACTGCTTTTTTAAAAATTTAATTATTAAATCGTTTCGATTAAAGACTTTATTATTTTTTAATGTTATATGTTTACCTAAGAAGATATATTTTTTTTCGTATAAATTTTTAATCCCTTTTAACCAGTTTTTGTCAATTTTTTTTTGAAGATGACCACACAATTTGCATTTTAATAATGAAAAGTTGACCAATTTATTCCCCATTGGTGCTACGCAAGTATTAACAGGAATTAATACTTTTTTAGTTGAGTGTCCGCAAATTATACAATTGTACATTAAATTACTATGAGATAATATTTTAATTAATTATCACAGATTAACAATTTATAACATATGAAATCAAAGTTGTACAAAAAAAATATTTTGATAATAGGAAAAAAAGGTTTTTTTGCAAGGTCGTTCAAAAATCTGTTAGGTAGTCATCAACTTACTTTAGTAAGCAGAAAGCAGGGTATTAAAAATTTAAACCTAAAAAAATTTCACTTTATAATTAATTGTGCCGCTAATATTTACGATGAGCGTGAAATGTTTGAAAGTAATACTTTTTTTGTTTATCGAATGTTAAAACAATATATTGATCAAAATTCAAAAGCAAAAATAATACATTTTGGAACTTGTAATGAATATGGCCCCTCAAAACATAAACCATCCGAAATAACACCATTGAATCCCCAATCAATACATGCTGGCACAAAAGCAGCTGGTTCAATAATTCTAAGCTCATTCTCAAGGTATTTTAAAATACCCTCAATAATACTGAGAACTTATAATGTCTATGGGCCCTTTGAGAATCCATCCAGATTAATCTCTTTAATTTTTAGGCATTTGATTTTTAAAAAAAAATTAAATATTTACAAAGGCTATCAGGATTATATGCACATTGAAGATTTGTCCAATATAATTGAGAAAATGATACGTAGCTGGAACAAAAATTTTTTTGGGGAAATTATTAATTTGGGATCCGGAACTCAGTATAGCAATATACAAGTTTTGAAAATTTGTGAGCGGGTAACACGAATTAAATCTGACGCAAAAATATTCAAACATTTTAGTAAAAGCAGCCATAACAAAAAATATAATTATAAATTTAAAACTTGCGATTTGAGAAAAATGAAAAAATATAAATTTAGAATTAATACTGATTTACAAACAGGTATTGAAAAATACTGGCTCAATATTAAAAAAAGTGAAAAACTTAAAAAACATATATTGTTTTATAAAAAAAATTTTTTTAGAGATTATAAGTAGAATTGTTTAAAATTTACCTACCACAAATTTGTAATGCTCGGTGTTATAAGGCAACAATTTAGTTTTTATCATTTTGAATTTTTTTGCTTTTAAATTTCTTCCAATATGAGGTCTTTTGTTATTAAACTTAAATTTATTCCAAAATATTCTTTTTTTTTTATCCGCGAACTTAATATAATGTAAATTCATTGGATTTTTGTCTGCAGTAGTCCTAATACCTTTTTCAGCAATAGCCATCACATAATGTATACCATTATGTGATTTAGCAGACTTAAGGTAATCAAACTTTTTTTTTCTTATAAAAAATGGATTGTAAGAATAAACATTAACCAGATAATCAAAGTTATCTATCATTTTTTTTTTGTTTTTGTCATGCACAAGTAAGTAAACTTTTGCATCTAAAAATCTGTTTACTGCAAAATATGAATAAAAATATTCAGGAGTAAAATGCAACATTGACCCTACTAGTCCTCTGCTAGGTTCCCAAATCAAAATTCTTCCATTCTTTTTTAATAATTTAGTTAAATTTCTAAGTGCAGTAGATGGATTAAATATATTATCTAGTAAACCACCTGAAAATATAAAATCAAATTTGTTATAATATTTCTTTGGTATATCTTTATTTAAGTCATGAATTATATTTGCGTTTTCGTAACTATTTGCATCAATAGACGAATATTTGACTCCAAAAGTATTTTCTAAAAAATATTTATCTGTGATTCTTTTATGTTTACTTAATTTTGCGTGTTTTGTTTTGTTATCTATTGTTTCTTTATTTAAAAAATATTTTTTATTAAAAATTTTTTCTAGCTCAGAAATTTCGAGATTTACAGTTTGTCTACCAAGGCATAAAAACTTACCTTTTATAGGTTTAAACTGATTCTCGTGAAATAATGCTTTAATATTTTGTCTACAAAAACCCATTTTTATTATCTGAATTTATAAGATACAAAGTTAACTATATGAAATTTAATTGAAATTCAAATAAATATACTTATTACAAGGTTAGAAACTATGAATATTTTTATATTAGGCGGCTGTGGTTACATTGGATCAGTGCTTGTAAATAAGTTATTAGAAAATAAAAAAATAAAAATCAAAGTTTTAGATACAATATGGTTTGGCAATAATTTACCCAAAAATAAAAATTTGAAAGTAATTAAAGGTGATATTAGAAATTTGGATAAAGTATCTTTTAAAAAAGTTGATGCCATAATACATCTAGCTAATATAGCAAATGATCCAGCTGTAGAATTAGACCCAAATTTATCTTGGAATGTAAATGTTTTATCAACAAAAATAATTTTAGATAAAGCAGTCAAAGATAAGGTGAAAAAAATAATTTATGCTAGTTCAGGAAGCGTATATGGAATCAAAAAAGAAAAAAGTGTCACTGAAAATTTGGACTTAAAACCTATTTCTACATATAACAAAACAAAAATGATTGCTGAAAGAATCATTTTAAGTTACAAGGATAAATTGAAAATTTACTGTGTAAGACCAGCTACGGTTTGTGGATTATCACCTAGAATGAGATTTGACGTGACAGTGAACATTCTTACATTACAAGCACTTATAAATAAGAAAATTTTTGTAAATGGGGGTTCACAAATAAGACCAAATATTCACATAAAGGATTTGGTAGGAGTATTAGAATTTTTTTTATTTTCTAAAAATGCAAAAACAGGAATTTATAACGCTGGTTTTGAAAATATGTCAGTTTTGGATATAGCAAAAAAAATAAAGAAGATTATTCCGTCAAAGATCCTTATTACTAAAAACAAAGATTTAAGATCTTACCGACTAAACTCTAACAAATTAATTAAGTTAGGATTTAAAAGAAATTTTTATGTTGAAGATGCTGTTCGTGAAATAAAACTTTTGTATGACAAAGGTAAATTAAAAGCATCTGATAAAAACTATACTGTTAAATGGTTAAAAAAACTAATAAAAAATGATAAAGTCACCTTATAAAATAAATAAAAATTTCTCAAAACTGAATCCATTTAGTAAAAAAAATCTATTAAATATTTATCATAAATTATATTTTTCTAGATTTGTCGAGGAGGTGATTCAAAATGAGTACCCAAATCAACAAATGAAAACACCTACACACTTAGGTATTGGTCAAGAAGCTATATCAGTAGGGGTATGTTTAAATTTAAAAAAAAAGGATGCTATATTTTCACACCATAGAAGTCATCTTCCTTACATTTCATCTAATGGTAGTATCTACAAATTATTTTGTGAACTTTTGGGAAAAAAAAATGGCTCAAGTGGTGGCAAAGGAGGATCGGTACATCTTTGCTCTCGTTCCAATGGTTTTTATGGAAGCACAGCAATATTGGGTCAGGCAATTGGATTGGCAGCTGGCGCAGGGTTAGCATTTAAATTAAAAAAAAAAAAAATATTTCAGTCGCTTTTTTTGGGAACTCATCTTTAGAGGAAGGCCTTTCTTTTGAAACACTAAATTTTTGCTCATTAAAAAATATTCCAACATTATTTGTTTATGAAAATAATTTCTATTCAACAGAAATGCCGAATTATAAAGGCGATATGAAAAATTTTAATCCGCAAAAAATAGTAAAGGGGTTAGGCATCAGATATTTAAAAGTTGATGGAAATAATATCTCTGATGTTCTTTTTAAATCAAAATATGCGATTGATTATATAAAAAAAAATTCAAGACCGGTTTTTATAGAATTTATTACATATCGTTGGCTTGAACATTGTGGTCCGTATTATGATTATGCTTTAAAAAGATACTATAGAACAAAAAAAGAAGTCATGTATTGGAAGAAATTTTGCCCAGTTGCTTCTTTTAAAAAATTCTTAATCAAAAAAGGATTTAATAAAGATATTTCACTATTAGAAAAAAAAATAAATAAAAAAGTTAAATTTATTTATAAAAAAGCCCTTAAATCAAAAAAACCAATATTGAAAGATCTTCAAACCAATGTCTAAAAAAATTATTTCATATAGTGAGATGATTGGCCAGGCAATCACATCAAATATGAGGAAAAATAACAAAATTTTTATTTCTGGTCTTGAAATTGATTACTCATCAAAAGTATTTGGCTCTCTAAATAAACCTTTTGAAGAATTTCCTTCGAGATTTGTTCAAACTCCAGCAATGGAAAATGGTCTTTGCACAATATTAGCTGGCTCAGCTATTAATGGAATGAGACCAATATTTGTGAACAATAGGTGTGATTTTTTACTTTTAGCTTTTGACCCTATAGTAAATATTATTGATAAGTGGAATTATATGTTTGATGGTAATGCCGGCAATTGTCCAATTGTGATAACAGCAGTAATTGGAAGGGGATGGGGCCAGGGGGCAACACACTCACAATCATTTCATAATTTTTTTTCAAGATTAAGTGGAATAAACGTTTTTTTACCAACATTCCCTTCTGATGTAAGTAGAGTTTACAATTATGCTCTAAAAACTAAAAAGGCATCTATAATTTTACATCACAGGGGTTTATTTAAAATAAAAGAAAAGCAGAATTTTTCTAAAAAATTTTCTCTAAGTAACATTATAAAAAAAGGAAAAGATTTAGCTATAATAACCTTTTCTTATGGATCAATCCAGTCATTACAAGTATCAAATGAAATTGAAAAAAAATTTGGAAGAAAAATTACTATTTTAAATTTGGTGAGTCTTAACCCTCTCGATAAAACGAAAATACTCAGGATAGCAAAAAACCATAAGAATATTTTGTTACTTGATATAGATCATGATGAAGGAGGTATTAATGATCAAATTTTTAACTTAATCAAAACTAATTTCGCGGATAAAATAATTAAAAAAATAGGTTACAAAAAGATACCAGCTCCTGCGGCTGAAAGTTTAGAGAAATTATATTATCCAAGTAATCAAGTAATATATGATATTGCATGCAAACTATTACAAATAAATCATAAAAAAAACAAAATTAAAACGGATTATAATTTCGTTGGTCCATATTAATATGTATTTAGCAAACGATAAAAGTCTTACCAAACTAAGGTCAAGTTTTAAAAAATTAAAAATTGGTCTTTGCCATGGTGTTTTTGATATTATTCACCAAGGACATCTAGATCATTTTAGAGAGGCAAAAAATAAAGTTGATATATTAGTGGTAAGTGTTACTTCAAGTAGTTTTGTTAATAAAGGACCTCGTCAACCTTTGAATAATGATTTTAAAAGAGTCTCATTTTTAAAAAGCATTAAATACATTGACTATATCTATCTTAACAAAAGACCTAGTTCCTCAAAAATAATTTCTCTTTTAAAACCGAATATTTACTTTAAAGGTTTAGATTATATTAAATCAGATCATCATGGAAATCTTAAATCTGAATTAAAAGATTTAAAAAAAAATAAAGGTAGTATTATATTTACAAAAACAAAATTACAAAGTTCTACAAAGATTTTTAATAAAAATTATGATTGGTCATCTCAACAAAGAAATTTTTTAAAGGATATGAGTAAAATAAAATATGATAATTTTCTTCAAATCTTTGAAAAATTATCAAATGAAACTATAAATATTATTGGTGAACCAATAATTGATCGATATATCTATTGTGACATCGTAGGAACAACATCAAAAGATCCAGCTATTTCAGTAATACAAAGTAAAAATCTTGATATCGGTGGTGGTGTTGTTGCAGCTGCAAAAATGGCAGCTAATTTTGTTAAACAAGTAAATTTAATAACTTATGGTAATCTCAAATTAATAAAAAAGCTAATTTATCCTTATAAAAATATTAAAATCAAATTAATTTCAAAAAAAAATATCCAGCATAAGACGAGATTTATAAATTCAAATAGAGAAGAAAAATTATTACAATCTACAAACTTTAGGAATAATAATTTTAATGACAAAGAATATTCTTTGTTTATTAAAGAAATTAGAAAAATCAAAAAAGATATTATCGTTTGTGATTTTGGGGTAGGTCTTTTCAAAGATCAGTTGTTAAAATTCATAAATAAATTAAGAATTAAAAAATTTGTAAATGTTCAATCAAATTCAATTAATTTAGGATTTAATTTATTTACAAAATATAAAAATGCAGAATATATGTGTTTAGATACCAGAGAGTGGATGCTGGGATTGAGAAGTGAAAAAATTGATGAAAAAAATCTAAAAAAAAATTTAAGAAGTTTTAAAAATATTTCTATAACCAAAGGAAAACAAGGTAGCACGTTCATAAGTAAAAAAAATTTAATTTATACACCTGTTTTTGTGAAATCTGTCAAAGACACTACTGGTTCAGGAGATGCATATTTTATTTTAACTTCAATATTAAAAAGGCTTTCCATAAATGAAAAAATTATTTCATTTATTGGTAATTTATATGCAGGTATGCATGGGCAAAATTTGGGAAATAAAATAATTGTAAAGAAATCTGAACTGTTAAGAAATGTTAAAAGTATTGTGAATATTTGAAAATGAAAATATCAGATAAAATTGCACATTCAATTTTAAACAAAGAAAGCGAGACATACCAGATATTTTCTAATCTCGAGTTTAGGTCAACAAAACATACAAATTTTTTTTTTATTTACGATGAATTATTAAAGAAATACAAAAACAAAGAAGTTACATTAGTTGAAGTCGGGATTGCAAGTGGTGGTTCACTTTTTTTATGGCAAAAATACTTAAAACAAAATTCAAAAATAATTGGTGTTGACTTTAATCCTGACTCTAAAAAATGGGAGAAATTTGGGTTTGAGATTTTTATTGGAGATCAATCAGATCAGAGTTTTTGGGAAAATTTTTATAAAAAAGTTGGTAAAATTGACATTTTAATTGATGATGGTGGTCATACTAATGAACAGCAAATAAATACTTTATTAAGCAGTTACGAGAATATTAATGAAGATGGAACAATAATAATCGAAGACACACACACTAGTTATTTAAAAGAGTTCGGAAATCCATCTAAATATTCATTCATGAATTTTTGCAATAAAATAATTGATGATCAAAATAAAAAATCTTTGAAAGACTTAAGCACTAAAAAATATTTAGAAAAAATTTATAAAATTGATAATTATCAATCTCTTGTGGCATTTCATGTTAACAGTTTAAAGGCACAGAAAAACCAATCAATTATAAATAATGGCAAAGTTGTTAATTCGGAAGATTATAGATTAAAAGATATGAGTGTTTTCCGAAGCCTAGATAAATTCAAAAATAATTTTAGAAAAAAATGTCCGCCAAAATTTTACCAATTTTTAAAAAGAATATATCCCTATTTCAAATTTTTGATATTTAAATATAAAAATTTTAAAAATAGGAAATTCTTTTAGTATTTAAAAAAAACTTATAAAAGTTAACTGAAAAAAAATGGAAAAAAAATTGAAGAAGTTTATTGTCTTTCCAAAAAGAAAAATCAGGTATGGTGAGGGTGGTTTAAGATTAAGAAATATTTTCAAAAAACCTAAGTTCACGATTATCACAGTGGTTCTTAACAATCGTTTATTATTAGAGAAAACTATAAAAAGTGTATTTAATCAAAGTTTTAAAGATTTTGAATATATTGTAATTGATGGTGGATCAAAAGATGGATCTTTAGAAATTATAAAAAAATATCAAAATAAAATTGATTATTGGTTAAGTGAGAAGGATGGTGGTATTTACGACGCGTTTAATAAAGGATTATCTTTATCAAGGGGGAATTACATAGGTATAGTAAATTCAGATGATACATACAGACCTAATGCGTTAAAAACAATTTCAAAATATATCGATGCGCAGAAAAATCTTGATTTTATATTTGGGAGTGTAAAAAAAAGATGGGGGTTATTAAGTGGGTATAGACCTTGGAAAATTTATTACAGTTGGGGTTTTTACACAAGCCATTCTACTGGTTTTTTTATAAAGCGAAGCTCTGCTGAAAAGTTGGGGTATTATAATCTAAAATATAAAATTCATAGTGATTATGATTATTTTTTTAGAATGATAGTGAAACATAGAATGAAAGGCAGATCTACAAAAAGAAATGAAATTACTGGTGATTTTAGAAGCGGCGGGTATTCAAGTAAAATAAAATTTTATGACTCTTTCAAAGAAGAATTAAAAATTAGAAGAGATAATGGACAAAATTTCATTCTTTTATCTATAATTTTTTTATATAAATTAATGAATCATTTTAAAAAAAAAATATTGTGAAAATTCTAATTACAGGTGTTGCAGGATTTATTGGCTTTAAACTAGCAGAGAGACTTTTAAAAGATAATCATAACATTTATGGTATAGACAATTTAAACAATTATTATTCAAAAAAATTAAAACTTAAAAGATTACAAATTTTAAAAAAATATAAATTTTTTAAATTTAAAAAATTAGATTTAAAAAATAAAAACTCTCTTAATTATATAAAAAAATTAAAAAATATTAATGTAATTTACCATTTTGCGGCTCAAGCCGGAGTAAGATTTACTTTAACGAATCCACAAAAATATTTTGATGATAATATAAAATCATTCTTTAATTTAAT
>MDTA01068208.1_pt1 | contig 10710 bp, 13 predicted proteins | sample 811151 | NCBI WGS metagenome assembly MDTA01 (sample SAMN05326648, study PRJNA326480) | marine metagenome | isolation source: seawater | place: Indian Ocean: South | collected 2010 | reverse complement strand
GTATAATTTAAACAAAAAAGTATATCCTCAAGGAAGATCAAAAATGGGAATGCCAGGTACTAAACCAAGAAAATCTATAAAAAAATGGAAGCCAAAAAAATAATTATAACCGGTGGTGCGACCAGGATAGGCTCAGCTATAGCAAAGAGTTTAGCTGGATACGATATTGATATAACAATTCATTTTAATAAATCAAAAAAGTTAGCACATCAATTGAAAATAGAACTTGAGGAAATTGGGAGCAAAGTTCATTTAATTAAAGCAGACCTAACTAAAATTAATCAAGTGAAAAAAATAATTCCTTACGCCTATAAAAAAATGCGAGGTTTAGATTGTCTCATTAACAATGCCTCTTTATTTGAAAAAGATAATTTGGAAAATTTTACCGAAAAGAGTTTTGCTAAACATTTAGATACTAATTTAAAAGCTCCAGCTGTTTTAATGAAAGACATGAAAAAACTTGTTAAAAATAAAGAGGCAAATATTATAAATATTGTTGATCAAAGAGTTAAAAAACTTACACCCTTCTTTTTTTCATACACTTTAAGCAAAGCTGCGCTTGCAACCTTAACTACTACAGCTGCTATGAAACTAGCTCCAAATATAAGAGTAAATGGAATTTCACCTGGTCCCACTTTAAAAAATAAGAGACAATCAGAAAAACATTTTAAAGCACAATGGAAATCTACGATACTTAAAAGGCAAGTAGATTTAAACAATATATGCTCTTCAATTAAATATTTTATAGAAAGCGATAGTATTACAGGTCAAATAATTAATGTAGATAGCGGCCAAAGTTTAGCCTGGCAAACACCTGATATAATCAACGCAAAAGAATGAAGATAATTAAATTTAAACAAAAAAGATTTTATAATTACAAAAGAAAAGTTCTTGTAAAAGATCTCGTATTAAAAATTTTTGTAGGAATTCATAGTTTTGAAAAAAGAGAGAGACAGAGAGTTAAATTTAATTTAGTAATAAATATTGACCAAAACCTTGAGCCAAATGATAAGGATTTAAAAAGTATCGTAAATTACGAACAAGTAATTACAAGTATAAAAAGAATTACAACAAGAAAGCACTACCCTTTACTTGAAACTTTGGCAGAGAAGATATTCACCAAGCTTTTTGAAAATTTGAGAATAAAAAAGGTTCTTTTAAGGATTGAAAAATTAGATGTAATTAAAAATACTAGCTCTGTCGGTATAGAAATAGAGAAAACTAGATCAAATGGGTGTTGAAAAAGGTAAAGATATAATTCGAAAAAAAATAGTAAATCTCACAAATAATCCTGGGATTTATAAAATGTTAAGTGATAAAAATGAAATTCTTTATGTAGGAAAAGCAAAAAATATTCCAAATCGTCTTAAGAGCTATATTTCTGAAAATCACTTACCGATAAGGACCGAAAGGATGCTTTCGCTAACTAGAAGGCTTGAAACTACAACGACAACTAATGAAAGTGAAGCGCTATTACTAGAGGCAAATCTCATAAAAAAACATAAACCGAGATTTAATATTTTATTGAGAGATGATAAGTCTTTTCCATACATATTTATTGGCAAAAAAGATAAATGGCCACAATTAACTAAATTAAGGGGAAAAAAAAATAGAGAAGGATATTATTTTGGACCTTTTGCGTCGGTAGGGTCTGCAAACTGGACGATCAAAATTCTTCAAAAGATATTTTTGTTAAGAGTTTGTGATGATAGTGTTTTTAAAAATAGGGATAGAGCATGTATTTTATATCAAATAAGAAGATGTTCTGCGCCATGTGTAGGTAAAATTGAGGAAGAAAGTTATAAGAGTTTAGTGAGTGATGCAGTTGATTTTATTTCAGGTAAATCACAAAGAATTCAAAAAAATCTTTCTAAAGAAATGGAAAAAGCTAGTGAAGATTTAGATTATGAAAGAGCTGCTATTCTTAGAGATAGAATAAAAGCACTAACACAAATTCAATCTTCTCAAAAAATAAATCAAACTAACTTGAAAGAAGCAGATGTTGTATCTGTTTTTAAAGAGTCTGGCAAAACTTGTGTGCAAGTTTTCTTTTTTAGGTCAAAGCAAAATTGGGGTAACCAAGCTTATTTTCCGAAGCATGACCCTGATGAAAATGAAGAAAAAATTTTATCTTCATTTTTAGGACAATTTTATGAAAATAAGAGTGTGCCCCAATTGGTACTTTTAAACATTGAAATTAATGAAAAAACTTTATTGGAAAAAACATTTTCTAATAGAGAAAAAAAAGAAATATTAATTAAAAAAGCAACAACAAAAGATGAAAAAATTGTTTCAGATATGGCAAAAAAAAATGCCAAACAAGCGTTAACGCAAAAAATTTTAGAGACTGAGAGTAATTCAAAATTGATAGATAAGCTGGCAGATAAGTTTAATTTGAATTTCAATGTTAATCTTATTGAGGTGTATGATAATAGCCATGTACAAGGATCAGATTCTGTAGGCGCGCTTATTACTTTTGGCAAAGAAGGATTTGTAAAAAAAAGATATAGAAAATTTAATATCAAATCAGATTCAGCAAAAGGAGATGACTACGGTATGTTGAGGGAAGTTTTAAGTAGAAGATTTGTAAGAGCAATTAAGGATGAAAATACAAATATGAAATTACCCGACTTAATTTTAATAGATGGCGGTAAAGGTCAATATTCTGTTAGCAGAGAAACATTGAATGATCTTGGTCTTCATGAATTGCCTATTATTGCTATAGCAAAAGGTAAAAATAGGAATGCAGGTTATGAGACTTTTTTTCATGAAAACAAAATTTTTAAATTTAAAAAAAACGACCCTACCCTATTCTTTCTTCAAAGGCTTAGAGATGAAGCCCACAGATTTGCAATAAGCACTCACAGAGCAAAAAGAAGAAAAAATCTAAGCAAATCTTTGCTAGATCAAATTTCTGGTATCGGAAGAGGTAGAAAAAGAGCCTTATTAAATCATTTTGGTTCTGCAAAATCTGTAGAAGCTGCTAGCCTTGAGGATTTAAAATCTGTAGAAGGAATTGAGGAAAAAGTGGCAAAAAAAATACATAATTTTTTTCATGAGGATTAAATATGAAAATTAAAATACCAAATATTCTAACGATTGGACGTATAATAATTGTTCCAATTTTTGTTTTATCTTTTTATATACCCGGTGTAGTTGGTGACCTTGTTCCTTTTTTTCTTTTTATAATTGCCAGTTTTACAGATTTTTTGGATGGTTTATTAGCTAGAATTTATAAGGAGGAGTCGAAGTTGGGAGAGCTTCTAGACCCTATCGCTGACAAAATTTTAGTTGCCGCAGCACTAATATTGCTCGTGATGAATGGAATTATAAAAAACTATGAAGTAGTCGCTGCAATAATTATTTTAACTAGAGAAATACTAATTTCAGGCCTTAGAGAATTTCTGGCTAAAAAGGCAGTGCATATGCCCGTATCAAGTTTAGCAAAATTCAAAACTTTTGTTCAGATGTTTTCTATAGCCATATTGCTAACTGGGGAAACTGGCAACAAACTTATTAATTTTCAAGATTATAACGCACAGACAATTGGTATAATTTTGTTATGGCTTTCTGCATTTTTGACCTTATACACTGCATACGATTATTTAGCGAAGGGTATAGGTACTGCCATGGACGATGATACAAAAGTTTAACATATGACTTTATCTGACATAAATATTAGAGAAAAAAAGTTTCATAATGAATTACATTCTTCAGGTGAGGGGAGATCCACACAGGGTAAATTTTATAAAGCACTTTATAGTTTAAATAAAGATTTTAAAAAACTTTTAAAATTAAAAGTAAAGTCAGTTCAAGTTCTAGACTACGGGTGTGGCAGCGGAAATTTTGCTCAAGAGGTAAGTTTATTTGAGCCTAAAAAGATTATAGGAGTTGACATATCAGAAGAAGCAATAAAAAAAGCAAAAAAGAATTCGGAAGTATCAAATAATAATATAGATTTTAGAGTTGATAATTGTGAAAAATTAAGTTTGGAAACCAATTCTTTTGATATTGTTTATGGATCAGGAATACTCCATCATTTAGATTTGAAAAAGTCTTTAAATGAAATAAATAGAGTGCTTAAAAAGGACGGATCAATTATTTTTGTGGAACCGCTTGCAACAAATCCTATAATAAATATTTACAGAAAACTTACACCAAGTGCAAGATCTCCAGATGAACATCCATTCAAGACTGATGATATTGAATTAATTAAGGGTATATTTAAAAATGTCGAGATAAAATATTATGGTTTTTTAACTTTAGTTTTTTTGCCTTTCTACAAATCACCAGAAAACTCTAGATTATTTAAAATTATTAGCTCAATCGACAAAATGATTTTTAGGGTAAAATATTTTAAATTTCTTGCTTGGTCTATTTTGATTAAAGGTGAAAAAATCTAAGCTGCAGCTCTTTTTCTTACAAGTTTTTGGTAACTTTCAGACAAATCTTTTATAAGATCACAGACATTAAAATTAAATTTATCTATTTGCGAAACAGGTGTGATTTCTGCAGCTGTACCAGTTAAAAAGCAACCAACAAAATTTGACATTTCATCAGGTTTAATTTTTCTTTCTACTACTTTTATATTTTTAGATTTTGCAATATCAATAACACATCTTCTGGTAATTCCATCTAGGAAAGAGTCTGGAGTCGGAGTATGTAAAGATCCATTTTTATCTTTAAAAAAAATATTTGCCCCAGTTGCCTCTGCAATATTTCCCTCGTGATCTAACATTAAAGAATCTTCGTAACCTTTGCTTTCTGCCTCATGTTTTGAAAGTGTACAGATCATATAAAGACCTGCTGCCTTGGTATCCCAAGGAACAGAGTCAGGCGATGGTCTTCGCCATGAGGAAATATTTAGCTTGATCCCTTTTAGTTTAAGTTTGGGATCAAAATAGGATCCCCATTCCCAGGAAGCAATTGCAACATGTATTTTATTCTTCTGAGCAGAAATGGCCATCATCTCACTACCTCTCCACGCAACAGGTCTTACATAACCATTTTTAATTTTCTGAACAGCAATAATTTCTTTTGAAGCCTTGTTTATATCATTTGGTGTGTAAGGCATAACTATGCCCATTCTTTTTGCAGAATAAAAAAGTCGATCAGTATGCTCTTCTAACTTAAAAATTTCCCCATCGTATACACGTTCACCCTCAAAGACACAGCTGGCATAGTGTAATCCATGGCTTAAAAGATGAACTCTTGCATCTTTCCAATCGACCAACTCTCCATTGAACCAAATTTTTCCCGATCTTTTATCGTAAGGAATTGTTTCCATGTAATTAAAATAAATAATTTTTTTGTAACAAAAAAGTATAATTGTTGGTAAAATATGTCAATATATCTGACCAAAAAATGAAAGATTTACTTTACCTAAAGGATGAACAGATAAAAGATTGCATACAATTGCTGCTTTATGCTTATAGAGAAACATTCTCGGATCCAAAAGAAATCTTAAAAAAGAATTCCTTGGGTGCGGCTCACTATAGAACAATTCACTTAATTGAAAGAAATCAAGGAATTAGTGTGAGCGAATTATTGTTAAAGCTAAAAATTACTAAACAGAGCTTAAATAGGGTTTTGAGAGATTTAAAAAAATCTAAAATTATTAAACAAATCAGAGATCAAAATGATTCTAGAAAAAAATTGTTATATTTAGATCGAACAGGTGAAAAATTTTACAAAGAAGTTTTTGAATTACAAAAAAAACGTATTTTTAATGCTTTAAAAAACTCTGACTCAGATTCTGTTTTAAAATTTAAAGAGGTTTTGAAAAAAATAATTAATGGAAAAAAATAAATTTCACGTTTTGGTAGTTGATGACGATAACAAGATAAGAGATCTTATAAAACAATTTTTAAGTGAGAATGGTTTTATTGTATCTACTGCCGCCAACGCAGAAGAAGCTAAATCAAAAGTAGATATTTTTAATTTTAATTTAATGGTTCTAGACGTAATGATGCCAGGACAAGACGGATATGATTTAACAAAAGAACTTAAGGAGTCTAGAAATATTCCAATAATACTGCTAACAGCCAAAGGAGAGGTGGAGCACAGGATACATGGCCTTGGATTGGGTGCAGATGACTATCTTGGAAAACCTTTTGAGCCACAAGAGCTGTTACTAAGAATAAAAAATATTATAAAAAAAAGTACTGCTCCAGATATTTTATCATTAAGCAAAATTGGTAGTGCTGAGTTAAATTTAAATAGGATGACAATTAAGCTTAATGAAAAAGTACAAAAAATTAATTCTACGGAAAAAAAAGTTCTTTTAAAAATGCTCGCATCTCCTGGAAAAATATTTTCTCGCTCGGAAATAGGGAAAATATCCCAGATATCAAAGGAAAGGTCTATTGATGTTATGATAACAAGATTAAGAAAAAAAATTGAAATGAATCCAAAAAATCCTAAATTTTTACAGACTATAAGGGGGTCCGGTTATGTCTTATGGATTAAATAGTTTCCTAAAAAAAGTTTTACCGAAAAAATTATTTTATAGAGCTTTAATTATCGTAGCTGCACCAATTATTATTCTTCAACTAACAATTAGTGTAGTATTTTTTGACAGTATATGGATCAAGGCAAATAAAGGAATGACTAAATCACTTGTAAGCGAAGTAAAAACCTTGCTTGATGCATATAAATCTGAAGAAGAAGTTCAATTCTTGACTAGTTTATACAAAAAAAATTTTGATTTTGTAATAAATATTAATGAGGGGGAAAAACTACCTACAACTAAATCGGATAGACGCTTCAGTCCTATGGATAGATCTCTAAGAAGAGAAATGAAACCTGTCTTTGGCAATAATTACTGGTTTGATACAGTAACATACATTGATCTAGTCGACTTAAGAATTAAAGGTGATAAAGAAGTTATCCAAATTTTTTTTCCAAAAAGCAAAATTGCGCCATCATCTGTAAGAATATTTGTTTTGTGGATTACATTGCCATCTATAATCTTAATCTTAATAGCCATTTTATTTCTTAGAAACCAAACAAGACCAATAGTAAAACTTGCAAAGGCTGCAGAAAGATTTGGCAGGGGTGAAAGTGTAGATGATCTAAGACCATCTGGTGCATCAGAAATTAGAAAAGCAACTCTTGAATTTGATAAAATGATGAAAAGAATAAATAAGCATTTAAATCAAAGATCAGAAATGCTGTCTGGTATAAGCCATGATTTAAGGACCCCGCTTACTAGATTAAAACTCCAATTAGCCATGATGGATAAAAAAGATACCGCAAAGAAAATGGCCTCTGATATAGATGAAATGGAAAAAATGTTAAATGATTATTTGCAGTACACAAAATCACAGTCACAAGAAGATTATGTAGATGTTAATATTAAAAATATTTTAGTTGATATACTTAAAAATTTTGACGCCAATAAATATGAATTTAAGGAAAATGAAAACATAACAATACAGGGGAGAAAAAACTTAATAAAAAGATGTATTTCAAATGTTATTGAAAATGGTTTCGCCTATGGGAATAAAATTTTTGTTGAGCTAAGAAAATCTGTTAATTCAGTAATTATTACCGTTGAAGATAATGGGCCAGGAATACCAAAAAGCGAATATGAAAATGTTTTTAAACCATTTTACAGAATTGATAAAAGTAGAGGACTCAACAAATCAGGGGTTGGTTTGGGGCTTTCTATTTCCCAAGATATTGTAAAGTCCCACGGTGGAAACATTACTCTGTCGGAAGGCAATCATAAGGGATTATTGGTCAAGATTTCTTTCCCGCTCTAATTTTTTTATTTTTTTTCAAATTATTTATCTCTTTTTGCTGTTTCTCGATTATTTTCTTCAATACAAGGAGCTCTTCCTTTTTAACTAAATCTAATTTATTTACTAAATCTTCTTTTTTGAACTTTAGAGATGTCAATAGTTCCTTTTTTAGATCCTCAGACGTTAATATTCCTGCTTCGATAAAGCCTGATAACATTTTAAGAATTTTTTCAGAATTGTTCATTAATTTAGTTTAAGTTATAAGTAATTTAATTTCAATTATGATAAATTTAATAAAAAAATGATGATACATGACTTTGATCCAGTTTTAATAGATTTAGGAATATTACAAATTCGTTGGTATTCCCTTGCTTACGTTTTTGGGATTTTAGTTGGGTGGATTTACGGTAAAGCAATTATTAAAAAACAAATTTTAAATGAAAATCAAAATGATTATTTAATAAATTTTGATGATTTAATTGGATATATTATTATTGGTGTGATTGTCGGTGGTAGACTTGGATACGTGATTTTCTACGACCCTCAATTCTACTTAGAAAATTTATCAGAAATTTTTAAGATTTGGAATGGTGGAATGTCTTTTCACGGAGGTTTCATTGGTGTAATTATAGCAACATATATATTTTCAAATTTCAAAAAGCTTAATTATAAAATATATTTTGATGTAATATGCTGTGTCTCTCCAATAGGTTTGTTTCTAGGCAGAATCGCAAACTTTATTAATGGTGAGCTATATGGGATACCAACAGAAAAACCGTGGGGAATAATATTTCCTAAAATTGATAATGTAATAAGACATCCTTCACAAATCTATGAAGCTTTATTAGAAGGTTTTGTTTTATTTATCATATTAAATTTTTTAGCAAGAAAAAAAATTATTGGTAACGGTTTAATTTCTTCATTATTTTTAATTCTTTATGGTACATTTAGAGTTGTGTCTGAGCAGTTTAGAGAGCCAGATAAACATGTGGGTTATATATTTGAGTATTTAAGTATGGGATCGCTATTAAGTATTGTAATGATTTTCTTCGGTTTATTATTAGTATTGAAAATAATTTTTAATGAAAAAAATAGATAAAATTTTTTCAAAAAATAAATCAATGTCGCTAGACTTGTTTTTAGAAAAAATCATGTATGATAAAAATATCGGTTATTATCAAAAAAAAAATCCATTTGGTATTAAGGGTGATTATATAACAGCACCAAATATTTCAAATATTTTTTGTGAAATGATTGCAATATGGGTTGTTAGTTTTTGGGAAAATTTAAATAAACCTAAAAACTTAAGTTTTGTAGAGCTGGGGCCTGGTAATGGAGATTTTTGTTTGGTATTATTGAAAAGTTTAAAAAATTTTCCAGAGACTTTTAATTCTATTAACATAATGCTTTATGAAAAAAGTGAAAGACTAAAAAAAATTCAGAAAAAGAGGATAATTTCTCAAAAAGTATCATGGGTAAAAAATTTAAGAGAAATTAAAAAAGGTCCAGTAATTTTTTTTGGAAATGAATTTCTAGACGCTCTTCCAATAAAACAGTTTAAAAAAGTTAACAATAGTATTTTTGAAAGATATGTTGATTTTAAAAAAAACAAAGTAAATTTTGTGTTTAAGAAAGCTATAAAAAAGCAGATAGATAAACTTAAAAACTATAGGCTTCTTCAAAACAATGGAATTATCGAATACCCAGAATATGGTTTTAAAGAATTAAACATGGTCTGTAAAAAAATAAAAAAACTGAATGGTGGTGCCCTATTCATAGACTATGGATATAAAGTTGATCAATATATTAATACCTTACAGTCTATTAAAAAACATAGATTTAACGATATTAGTAAAAATTTAGGAAATGCAGATATAACTGCTCTCGTAAACTTTGGTTTGTACAAAGAATATTTTAATTCCAATAATTTATTTGTAGAAAATGTTATAAGTCAAAGTAAGTTTCTTCAAAAAATGGGAATAATCGAAAGAGCAAAGATTGTTGGTAACAAAATGAATTCTTCGGATAAATCAAATTTAAATTTAAGGTTACAAAGACTAATAAGTCCTAAAATGATGGGTGAAGATTTTAAGGTAATTTTTGCAAAAAATAAAAGGTGTAACTTTTCGTTGGCATTTAAATAATGTTTTATTCAAAAAATCTTAAAAATAATAATAGTATTCAACATTGTTTTTTCTCAAGAAAAAATGGAGTTTCAAAAGGAATATACGAAAGTCTTAACTGTGGAATTGGAAGTAAAGATCAGAAAGAAAACGTAGAAAAAAATTTAGATATAGTGTCCGAAAAATTTAATATTAATAAAGACTCTCTCACATTAATGCGTCAAACTCATAGTAATAAAGTTAAAATTATTGATACAAATAATTTTTTAGAAAAAATTGAATGTGACGCTTTACTAACAAGGAATAGTGATATTGCATTGTCTGTTTTAACAGCTGATTGTATACCAATTTTAATCTATGAAAAAAACAAAGGAATTATTGGTTGTATACATGCTGGTTGGAAAGGTGCAGCGAACGGAATAATTGAAAACACTTTAAAAAAGCTCGAAGAAATGGATGCAAGCACAAAACAATTAATAGTTTCTTTGGGGCCCTGCATTTCACAAAAAAATTATGAAGTTAAAAACGATTTTTATTCTCAATTTATTAAAAAATCTAAGGATAATGATTCCTTTTTTTTAAAAAATGATAAAAAAACTTTTAATTTTGATCTAAGAGGTTTTGTAATCAAGAAGTTTAAAGATCTTGGTGTTTCAGAAATAGATAACGTAGTAGTTGATAGTTTTGCCTCTGAGAACGAATATTTTAGCCATAGAAGGGCCAAAAAGTTAGGTCAAGATGACTACGGAAGATGCATATCAGCAATTAAAAAAATTACTTTATAAAATTAATTGAAAATTTGACTCATTGGATGTATAAATAATTGTCCTAATGAAAATTTT
>MDTA01001149.1_pt1 | contig 10710 bp, 14 predicted proteins | sample 811151 | NCBI WGS metagenome assembly MDTA01 (sample SAMN05326648, study PRJNA326480) | marine metagenome | isolation source: seawater | place: Indian Ocean: South | collected 2010 | reverse complement strand
CCAAAAGATCCACCAATAAATCTAAAATCTTGCGCTCCAACTACCATATTAATATTTTGAACTTTTCCTTTCGCTATTAAAATTGCATCATTTTGACCAGTAAGTTTACGAGCTGCTTTTAATCGGTCAGTATATTTTTTTTTGTCTTCAAAGTTTAAAGGATCGTCCTTGGGTAAAGGAGTTTCTATTAATTCAAAAACTTTGTTATCAAAAAACGTTTCAAATCTTTCTTGGCAAGTTAATTTATGATGAGCTCCACATTTAGGACAGACCTTTTTATTGCCGTCCATATCTTCTTTATATATTAAATTTTTGCACCCACATGTAGTCCAAAGATTTTCTTCAGTTTTTGAGGACTTTTTTTCAAAAAGTGATTTTATTTTTGGTTTAATAAATTTTGAGATCCAATTCATATAATTTTATTTCTTAGATTGTACACAACTTTATCTAACTTTGTGACAGGATTTTGTCTCATTTTGAGTGAATTCGTTATTGTTTTACACAACATACTACCAACTACAAGTCCATTTGCTGATTTTAGGGAAGATATAGTCTTATCTGTAATCCCGAATCCTATTACCAGATTCTTTCTTGGGTTGATTCTTTTTATTTTACTATAGTTTTTAAGAATTTTTTTAGGCGAAACTTTTAACCTCCCACCAGTAGTCGACAACATTGATATGTAATAAATCATGTCGTGTGAGTCTTTAATAATTTTTTTCATTCTATCTTTGGATGTAGTTGGAGACAGAAGTTGTATAAAATTTATTGACTTTTTTTTACATTTATTGGCAAAGCTTTTATTTTCAGGATAAGGAAGATCTACTATGATTAAACCATCTACTCCAGATGATTTGCAGCTTTTTAAAAAGTTATTTTCGCCATTTTGGTAGATTAAGTTAAAATAACCCATGAGAATAATTGGCTTACTGGGATTTTTTTTTTAAATTTTCTAACGATTTGAAAAACATCTTTTAATTTAATTCCATTTTTAAGAGCTCGGTGCGAGCTACCTTGTATCTGTCCACCATCAGCTATGGGAGTGTTGTGTGGAAATCCTAGTTCTAAAATATCTGCATGCTTTGATATTTTATTTAATATTTTTAAAGAATTTTTTTTAGTGTTATCACCTGCCACTGTATAAGTAATTAAAGCAGTTCTTTTTTGTTTTTTACAATTATCAAAAGCTAAAGCTATTTTGGATTTCATCTTTTATATGATCCTAATTTTTGTTTGATAATATCTTTGTCTTTAATACTATCACCACAAGAATTTACGATAATAACCTCTGATGATTTTAACTTAGGTGCTAATTTAATTGCCTCTGCAAAAGCATGTGAAGGTTCAAGTGAGGGAGAAATATTTTCAAGTTTTGAAACTAGCTGATAAGCTTTAAGAGCCTCCTCATCACTGGCTGAGGTATATCTTGCTCTTTTTGTATCTTTAAGAAAACAATGAAGGGGAGAAATTCCTGGGTAATCAAGTCCTGCAGAGATTGACTCGGTTGAGCCAATCTGACCTTCTTTATCTTGTATGACATACTGTGCAGCCCCATGAAGAATACCAATTTTAGATCCATTCGTAAGTGGTGCTGCATGAAGTTTGCTATTTTTTGGACCTCCAGCTTCTACACCAATTAACTGAGCATGTGTATTCATAAATTCATTCCAAAATCCAGCAGCAGAGCTTCCTCCTCCCACACAATTGATTAATTTTAGTTTATTTGGAATTTTTCCAAATTCTTCCTGCACTTGCTTAAATAATTCTCTAGAAATTTGAGCTGTGCTCCAAGCACAAATTTTTATAAATATGTTAGGACCAACTGTTGAACCAACACACATGTGGGTGGTATCACAATTTGAAACCCAATACCTCATACATTCACTCACAGCATCAACTAGCGTTTGACTCCCAGTTGTAACTGGAACTATTTGTGCTCCATTTTTTCTCATAGCTTCAACATTAGGTCTTTGTCTTTTTATATCTTTAGCCCCCATAAAAATTTTACACCTTAGGCCAAATTTCTTAGCTGCCATAGAAAGCATTTTGCCTGCATAACCTGCACCTGTATCTCCAATAACATATTTTTTACCCGCTTTTTTTGCAATTAGGCAATGGACTGTAGCATTGTAGATCTTATGAGCTCCACCGTTAGCTTCAGATACAACTTTTGCATAAATTTGAGCTCCTCCAAGATGATTGGTTAAATTTTCCAATTTAATAAATGGCGTTGGTGCACCCACATAAGTTTTAAAATAGTGATCTCTTTCTTTAATAAATTTTTTGTTTTTTCTTAATTTTGCAAATAGTTTCGTTAAGTCATCTATGGGTTTTTTTAGTGTTTCAGGTATAAAGTTTCCACCAAATTTTCCTCCATACATAAAATTTTTATCGTGTTGATCGATGAGAGGAGTATTTTTTTTAATTTTAAAGCTCATTAATTTTACTCATAAAACTTTTAATTTTTTGATGATCTTTGTAACCTACTTCACTTTCTAAACTAGACGATAAATCAAAAAAGTTAACCCCTAATTTATTAATATTTTCTACATTATTCTCAGAGATTGAACCTGCTAATGCATATTTAGTACCAATAGGAAGTTTTGTAATTAAATTTTCCGGAAATTCAAAAGATTTTTCCATACCAGGTGTATCAAATAATATAATATCGGCATTATCAAATTCTCTATGTGCATAAATATCTTCAACATCTTTTACTTTTATTGCTTTTATAATTTTAAAACCCATTTTTCTAATTTCTGATATTCTACTTTTTGTCTCCGATCCATGAAGTTGAATAAAATCAAATTTTCCAATTAGATTTTTTTTTATGAATTCATCACTAGGATTCACTGTAACTGCAACAAAAACAGAGTCTTTTTTTTCATATTTAGATAGTTTTTTAATATCCTGTAAATTTACATTACGAGGAGATTTTTCATAAAAAACAAATCCTAAGTAATTTACTCTGAGATCGATGCATAATTGAACATCTCTGGTTGGATCTAAACCACAAATTTTTATTTTCATTATCTTAAATTTTTTGTGAGATTATGAATATTTTTTTTGATATTTCCTCTTGTAATTGATCGACCAATTACCAACCAATCTGATTTAATTTTCTTAGCTTCCATAGAACGTTTTTGATCATAGTTTTTCTTACCTATTTGAACACCAGGGGTAATGATTTCCTTTTTAAAAATTTTTCTAACAGCACTCACTTCATGAGGACTACATACTAAGGCATCTAAACCAGCTTTCTTTGCAAGCTTTGCTTGATGAATTACTAAACTTCTTACAGACTTGGTATAGCCAATTATTTTTAGATCTTTGTCATTTAAAGAAGTTAATGTTGTAACCCCTATAATTTTTATCGAGCCTGAGATTTTTTTTACTGCCTTCAAAGCTGACAAACCTGCTGAAATATGAACCGTAAGATAATTTATTTTCAAATCTTTTAATGCCTTTACTGCTGATAACATAGTGTTTGTTGTGTCATTTAATTTAAGATCTACAAAAATTATTTTATTTCTTAATTTTGAAACAAATTGTCTACCATTTTTAGAGTTCATAAATTCTAATCCAAATTTATAACCAATTTTGATTTTAGTCGATAATGTATTGCTAATAATTTTTCTTACCTTAGAAAGATTAGTAGTATCACATGCTATAAATATTTTTGGTTTTTTCATTCGTTTATTATCTTATTGAATTTTTTTGATGATTTGAACCTTACTTTAATTCTTTCTGGTTTATAAATAAGTTCATTAGTCGACGGATTTCGTGCATTAAAATTTTCTTTTAACTTTTTACAATACCACCGGCCTAGTCCACGAATTTCAACTTCATTTTTACTTTTTAAAATTTTAGAAATAGTTTTAAAAAATATATCTAATATATTTTCAAACTCTGCCTGATTGATATTGGGATTTTTTTCTTTAAGCTTTTTTATGAGCTCTAAGTTTGACAATTATTTTTCTTTTTTATTTTTTTTTCCGATAGCTTTTTCAAAAATGCCTTTGAGTGTTGCTCCAGACTTTGTTGCACCTTCTCCAAATTTAGCAATTAAAGATTTTTCTTCATCAATCTGAGCTGCTTTCACACTTAATTTAACTCTTCTATTAACTAAATCTAACTCTGTGATTTTAGCATCTAAAGCATTGCCCGGAGAAAATACTTCTGGCCGAGCATCAGCTGTATCTTTCGCTAATTCAGATTTTTTAATATTTACAATTAAATTTTTATCTTTATCTACTGAAACTTTTACACCTGTTTTTAAAACATCACTAATTCTAGTAGTAATTATATCTCCAACTTTTTTATTATTATTTTTAAACCAATCAAATGGATCTTTTTCTAGGGCTCTTTTAGAAAATCTTATTTTGTCATCTTTGATTTCTAAAATTTTAACATTTACTATTTCATTTTTCTTAAACTTTTTTAAATCTTCAATATTTTCATTATAAGAAATTTCTTTATAATGTAACATTCCAGAGAGTTTATAATCAACTAATTCTCCAAAAATAGCTTTGTCAGTAATATTATTGATTTTAATTTTAACTTGCTCACCAACTTTATCTTTAATTTTTTCCCAAGGATTATCTAATATTGCTTTGTACGATAGAGAAATTCTCTTAGTATCTTTTTCTATTGAAACAATTTTAAATTTAATTTTTTCATTTACCGATAAAACCTTGTTAGGATTTATATTTCTATTAGTCCAATCAAGTTCAGAATTATGAATTAAACCTTCTATTCCGTCTTCAATTTTAACAAAACACCCATAATCCATTATTTTTGTTACGATCCCTTCATAAATTTCACCTACTTTATATTTTTTAGCGATATTTTCGTAAGGATCCTCTATTAGTGCTTTGATTGAAGCAGATACTCTATTTGTCTTTTTATCAATCTTTGTAATTTTTACTTTAAGCTTTTGTCCGATCGTAACAAGGTCTGTTGGTTTTTTTACCCTACCATGACTTAAATCAGATACGTGAAGTAATGCATCAATTCCATTAATATCAAGAAAAATACCCCAATCTGTTGTAGCTTTTACTATAGCATTTTCAACAACATCTCCCTCTTTTATATTTTTTAACGCCTCTGTGATTTCTGCATTTTTACTTTTTTCTAGAACTGCTCTTCTTGAAACACAAACGTTACCTCGATTTCTATCTATTCTTGTTGCAATTACTTTCACAGGAGTATTCATCAAATGATCAATTTTCTTAAGAGGTCTTACGTCAATTTGGGATGAGGGCATAAAACACGGCAAACCTTCCACATTTGCTATAAAGCCGCCTTTAACTTTTCCTGTAATATATCCTGTCATCTCTTCCTGAGTTTCAAAGACTTTCTCCATTTTTTTCCAAGCTTTCATTTTTTTGGCTTTATCTCTTGAAATTACTATTTCACCCTTGAAACTTTCTATTCTTTCTAAATAAACATCTAGTTTAGAACCAACTTTTAATTTTGATAATTCGTCACCGTGTTTAAACTCTTCAACAGGTATCATACCTTCCATTTTAGCTTTGCAGTCAACTACCACAAAGTTTTTAGTAATCTCTGTTACAGTGGCTTTTATGATTTCGTTTTCTTTAAGTATTCTATCTTTAAAGTCTATGTCGAGAAGATTTTGAAATTCTTTTTGAAGGGAACTTCTATCTTTTGAATCTATTTTTTCCATATTTTTTTTTTAGAAAATTATCTACGTGTTTAGACATTTTGTCCAGAACAGCGTTTTTACTTAATTTTCCGGTATTCACAACTACAGCATCACGATGTTTCTGTAAAGGTGAAATTTTACGGGACTTATCCATTAAATTTCTTTTATATAACGCCTTTTTAACATCATTGAACTTGATCTTTTTTGATTTGTTTCTTAAATCTTTATATCTTCTTCTAGCGGCAATATTCAAACTACAGATGAAATAAAATTTAAGGTCCGAATTAGGTAAAATCTTTGTGGATGCATCTCTGCCTTCCAAAACACAATTTTTATTTTTCTTTATGAAATTATTTTGATATTCTTTTAGAATAGTTCTTACTTTTTTTATTTTAGCAATATCTGCTGTTAATTCTGAAATTCTAGGGTTATGTAAATTTAATTTAGTCAGTTTTCGATAATTAAGGTTTTTAAATTTATTTTTTAAAAATTTGATGTTATTTTTTGGATTATGTTTGATAATTAAATAACCTGCATATCTATAGAGTAAACCACTAGATAGAAAAGCAAGTTTATATTTCTTTGCTATTAATTTAGCACCTGTTGATTTTCCAGTAGAAGCACCACCATCACAAGTAATTTGTAAAAAATTATTTTTTGATTTCAAATTTTGCTCCCAAAGATTTCATTATTTTTAAAAAAGATGGCGAAGATGTAAAAACTGTCTCAAAATTTTCTATTCTTGTTTTTGCGTTAGTAAGTATTGCTAAAATAAACGTGCACATGGCAACTCTATGATCACCAAGTTTTCCTAGTTTTATTTTTTTATTGCTGGCATTGATCATGCCTCGGCCGAAAATTTTCATTTCATTTGAGGTTAACTTACATTTAATACCAATCTGAGTTAAAATTTTTTTCATTTCTTTTGCTCTTGAGCTTTCTTTGTTCGCTAAGTCTGAAATACCTTTAAAAGAAGACACACCTTTTGTGAGTGCAGCAATTACAAAAAGAATCAAATATTCATCTGTCGTCCGCGGGTAAATAGAAGCAGGAGCGTGAATAGGTTTAAGATTACAGCTTTTGATAACTATATCTCCAATAATTTCATTATTTCTTTTTTTTTTATTTATAAACTTTATATTTGCTTTTTGTTTTTTTAAAATTTCAAAAAATCCTATTCTTGTCGGATTGAGACCAACATTTTTTATCTTTAGCGACGAACCTTTTACTAGCAGCGTTAAGGCAACGAAAAATGCAGCACTTGAGGGATCACCACCTACAGTTATATTAAATGGACTCAAATTTCTTTTTCCAAATACTGTAATAGTTTTTCCCCTTTTGTTATTAATTTTAATTGCTTGTGTATTGTCTTGTAATAGATTCTCCGTGTGATCCCGAGAAAGGATATGCTCTTTAATGGTTGTGTTTCCGTAGCTGTTTAACCCAGCAAGAATTACAGCTGATTTTAGTTGCGCGCTTACGTCAGCAGTATATCTGATGCCGATTGGTAATTTTGAAGAAATCATTTTAAGTGGAAATGTATATTTATTTTTTGGTAAAAAAAATGCACCAAACTTTTCCATTAAATCAATCAATTTTTTCATATTTCTTTTATTTAATGAATGATCTCCGTTCAACTTTACTTGAATATCTGGTGAAGTGCTCAACGCCCCTACCAGCAATCTACTTGCGGTGCCTGAGTTTCCAAAATACAATTCAGTATTTTTTTTAATCGAAAAAGAACCTAATCCATTTCCGAATATTCTATAAAACTTTGGTCTAATTTTTTTTATTTTTACACCAAGTTTTTTACATACTGCAACTGCACTCAGGACATCATCGGATTCTAATGTATTTTTTACACTTGATACGCCCTGACAAATAGATCCAATCAAAAAACTTCTAATAGACAATGATTTATCAGGATCGACACTAATTTGTTTTTTAAAAGGCTTAATTTTTTGATTTATTTCTACAGTAAAGATCTTTCTTTTCATCTACTATTTATAGGTAAAATCTGAACCAAAATAATGAGAAATTGCTTTAGAATTTTTAAGTAGATCTCTAGAAGTTCCTTCTGCAATTATAGATCCATCTGCTATAATATAGTTTCTATCAGTTGTCTCAAATAAATTTTTGATGTTGTGATCGGTTATAATAATACTTACACCCATTGACTGTATTTTAAAAATATATTTTTGTATGTCTTGGATAACTTGGGGATCTAAAGCTGCATAAGGTTCATCCAAAAGTATTACTTTAGGTCTGTTAATCATTACACGAGCCATTGTTAATCGTTTCACTTCTCCGCCAGATAAAACTGAAGCACTTAAAGTTCTTAAATGTTGTAAATTAAATTCATCCAAAAGTTTTTCCGTTACTTCTTTTTGTTTGGCGCTATCTTTTATTGAAATTTGAGCAATACCAAGAATATTGTCATATACCGACATATCAAAAACACTTCTTTGTTGTGGCAGATATCCTAGGCCCTCATTAGATCTTAAATGAATCGGTATTTGTTCAATAGATTTATTATTTAAATAAATTTTTCCACTATCAACATTTTGCTCTCCAATACACATTGAAAATAAAGTAGTTTTACCACAACCATTAGGTCCTAGTATTCCAACACATTCACCTGGATATACTTTAAGAGATAATTTTTTTAATATTGGCCTGCCATCAAAAGACTTAGTTACGTCACGAACCTCAAAAATTTGCCTGTCTTTTTTAAATTTTAAAATCCTAAAACCTTTTTTCATTTAATTTTTATGTTAGCCTTTACTTTATCGTTTTCTTCTGAAGTTATTTTTAAAGTTTTAGCTTTTATATCAAATAAAAGTTTTTTCGCAAACATAGTTCCTTTAGGATCAGTTATTTGGACATTGTCAGAAACACTTACAAAACCGCCTGAATTCGAGTAATTCGCATTTTGAGCAATAAGCTTACTATTCAGGTATGTTCCTTTTATATTTTTGGAAAATTTAATATCTAAAGTTTCATTATTATATATTGCTTCGTCAGATTTAATTACTAATTCAAGATCATTTTTAAAAAAAAATGTAGCATCTACAGTTTTCATATTTATTAATTCAATAAATTCTTTGTTAGATACTGCTTCTTTGCATTTAATAATATATCTGTTACCATTTAGATCAAAACCAGAGTACTCGACGTTATAAAAAATATCGTTTTTTTCAACTTTTTCCTCGCTGAGCTGTTTTTCAATTTTTTTTTTTTGTTTCTTTAGAAATAATGTCACCTGAAAAATTATTCTCTCTTTTAATGTACGTAAAAAAAATAATTAATAACCCAAAAATTAAAAGTGTAATTTGTACAAGCCTAAGTTTTTTTTTTCTGCCCATTATTTTATTCCGTCTTTAAGAAGAAAATGTATATGGATTATCCCTTTTAAAATTTTATTTTTTTTATTTATGTCTCTATCAGAAACTACTAAAAGACTTGTGATTTTTTTTTCTGACATAAGTCCTAGGGCTTTAGTTGCTGGCATGTTTTCATTAATAACTAATGGATAACTTCTTGTTAATTTATTTAAACTTCTATCTTTAATAGAACTATTTAGTACTCTTCTTAGATCTCCATCTGTAATTAGTCCTTTAATAAATCGATTTTTTGTCACTACAATTATACCTAGTTTTTTTTGATTCATTATTTTCAAGGCTTGTTTAAAGTTTTTCTTTTCATTTATCATTGGCATTTTTGAACCAGTAACCATGATATCTTTAGCAAGCCTAAGTGATGTTCCAAGGTTTCCACCTTTATGGTAAAGAAAAAAATTTTCTTTAGAAAATTTTCTTTTTGCCATGATAGTTGTAGCCATACAGTCACATAATAACATTACAAATGATGTTGAACTGGTTGGGACTATATTATTAGGATCAGACTCCTTTAATTTAGGATAAGTTATTTTTATATCACTGGCTTTCATAAGCATACTGCTAGGATTAGACGCTATTCCAATTATCTTTATTCCATGCCTATTCGCAAATTTTAGTAAATTTGTTAGCTCGGATGTATTACCTGAGTTTGATATAATAATTAAAATATCCTTTTTTTGTATTTGTCCGGCATCACCATGTGAGACACCTGTTGGGTCAACAAAAAAACTGGGGACACCAACACTAGAAAAAGTTGCTGCAGCCTTTTTACAAATAAATGAATTTTTTCCAACACCAGAAAAAATTACTTTTCCTTTGCACTTCATAATCAATTCTAAGGCACTAATGAAAGATCTATTAAAAATTTTTTTAATCTTCTTTAATTCATTAATTTGAATATCTGCTGATTTTTTTGCAAATGATATATAGTTTTTGCTATTCATTAGTGTTCAAAAATATCTTCTTTAAAACCTTTTTGATCTAGTTCAACTCTAGTATCCAAAAAAACTAAACATTTTTGAAAAATTGTCATTCTTTTTTCACGTATCAACATTTTTTCCAGCTCGTTCTTGATCTTATGTAAGTAAATTACATCATTAGCTGCGTACTCGAGTTGTTTATCAGATAATTCGTTTAAATCTTTATTCCAATCGCTACTTCCCTGTCTTTTATCTATAGACTTATTACAAAATTCCTGAACCAAATTTTTTAACCCATGACTATCAGTATAGGTTCTCACTATTTTTGATGCTATTTTTGTATCGAAAATATTATTAATTTTACATTTTAAAAAAAACTCTAAAGCGTTTTTGTCAAATCTTAGAAAATGGCCTATTTTTAAAATTTTTTCATTTTCTAAAATTGAAACTAGATTTGGAGCTTTAAAATTTTCTTTATTTGGTTGAATTATATAAATGTTACCTTTTTCATCACAAATTTGGATTAGGCTGAGTTTGTCTCTTTCAGGAATCTGAAGACCAGTCGCTTCAGTATCTATTGCGATGCTTTTTTTAAATGAATTTGCTACTTCAGAAGTAATGTCGCCTTTAAACTTAGTTATTTTCATATATAAGTTCTAAATACCATGAAAAATCAAATTTGCACAATTTTAGGTGGTGGTGGTTTTATAGGTAGATATCTTGT
>MDTA01145952.1_pt1 | contig 10711 bp, 7 predicted proteins | sample 811151 | NCBI WGS metagenome assembly MDTA01 (sample SAMN05326648, study PRJNA326480) | marine metagenome | isolation source: seawater | place: Indian Ocean: South | collected 2010 | reverse complement strand
TTGCAACGACTTTTTAAGAGGTCGATGCGATCGGGGGAAACGATGCAAGTTTGCACACGACGTGTCATAGGTATCGACTGTTGTTTATTTTTTACGTCGAAGAATAGGCTATTGATAGTACTGGCGCTCACCTCGCCTTGAGAAAGTCAAATCGCCTCATGGTGAAGTTGCCACCGGAGCGCACGAAAGTGCCGGAGCGGGTCTCGAGAGCGATCTCCTGCTGGGCATTCTCTCGAAAGTTCATCTTGCGAAGGGTGAAGTTGCCACCGCGCTTGAAAGACTTGCCCTCCTGCGCCTTGACCTTGGCGGCGACAAAGTCAAACTTGCGCATGGTGAACTGTCCAGACTTGCGAGTGAAGCCAGCGCCGCTCGTGGGCTGCGCGGGCCTCACCGTGAACTTCATCTTGCGCAGGCTGAAGACGCCGGAGCGCTTGAAAGCCTTGGCCGGGGCAGTTTTGGCCCTGACTGCAGCGAAGTCAAACTTGCGCAGGGTGAAAGTTCCCGAGCGCTTGAACGTGGATGGCTCGGAGGCCACAACCTTCGGCTCTCCGAAAGACAGCTTGCGCTTCGTGAACGTACCGGGAGTACGCTTGAACCCAGGTTTTTTCTGTTCGAAGTTGAACACCACGGGCTCTCCCGCGCTCCTCTCCACCTTCTTCGCGGGAGCCGCGCTCGTCGCTGCAGCCTTGGGCGAAAACTTCATCCTGCGCAGGCTGAAAGTGCCGGAGCGCTTGAAGGCCTTCACGGGAGCCGCCTTCGCCTTCACCGCGGCGAAGTCGAACTTACGCATGGTGAACTGTCCGGACCTGCGCTTGAATGTGCCACCCTTGCGCGGCTCCACGGGTGCGACTGCGAGGTCCTCGCCGTCGTCGTAGGACATTCCCGCCATCTCAGCCTCGAGCGCCCTAACGCGGGCCCTGAGGCGGTCCGCCTCGACCTCGAGGGCCGCTGCCCTCGCCTCCATCTCGGTTGCCCTCGCCTCCGCGGCCTCGAGTTCCTCGGCGTCAACCATGTCCGCCATCACAATCTCGAGGTTCCTGATCCTGGCGAGCGCGGCGTCGAGCTCCTCGGGCTCGATCATGTCTGCCATGATGATCTCGAGCTCCCTTATCCTCGCCTCGAGTATGTTCGCCTCCTCCGCGGTGAGCATCTCGGACATGAGCACCTCGAGCTCGCGTACACGCGCCAGGTGGCCGGTTCCGGCGGAGGAGTTGGCGAGCTGCTCTTTGAGCGAGGCAACCTCACGCGCGGCGGCAGAGGCAGCAGTCTCAGCCGCGAGGAGCTCGTCTCCCCTTCGTTTGGCGAGCGCGGATAGCTTCTCGACGGTGAGGCGGGCCTTCTCGAGCTCGGCACCTGCCGTGGCGGCTCCGCCGATGACCATGGCGCCAACTTCCGCAGCCTCCTCCGCCTCGCCCTCAGCCTCGGCGAGGTCAATCTCCAGCGTCCTGATGCGCGCGATGAGATCGGATCGCTCAGCCGCGGCCCGCGCCTCCGCGGTGGCGAGCGCATCCTTGGCGGAGTCAGCCTCCATGCGCAGCGCCGTGAGGTCATGGTCCAGGTGGGTGGCGGTGGTGGATGCCACACCGTCGTTGCCGACCATGACTGCGAGCTGGTCTGCAGCCTCGACAAGCTTGACGTTGAGGTCCTTGAGAGCCTCGGCCTCCTTCTCGAGGTTCTCCAGTCGCATGGACATGAACGCGAGCTCCTCCGCATCCTTCAGCAGCTCCTGCGCCGCCTTCTCGTTTATGACCTCGAGCTTCTTCACCTCCTCGGTGAGCTTCTCGTTCTCCTGCTCCGCAGCAGCAAGCCTCATGGCCAGGTCGTCACGGCCTTGATTCCTGGAGATGCTCTCGTACTTGGCGTTGCGGATGACGTCGAGGACCTCGGCGAGCCTGTCACCGGGCTCCCTCTTTTCGACGGGCTTGAAGTTCTTCCAGGTTTCACCAGCATTGGGGGGCCACGTGTGGCTGTGGATGTTGACGTCGTCTTTGTCGTCGTAGTCTTGGCCGTGCTCGTGGCTCTCATCCCCGTGGGAGTGACCGTGGCCGTGCGCGCGAACCGCCGCTGGGGTTTGGCGGCGTGTGCTTCGCAGCGTCGCATGACGAACGGCAGTACCGGTAAACACCTGCAAAGGAGACGAGGCGCCGAGGAGGTGAGTAAAACGTTGGTGTTCGATCTGGGATATGAAGTTCAAACGTATCGGGTGGAAACGCGTCCTCGACGGGACGCGGGGTCACCGACCGACGCCGAAACGACCATCGCACGAGTCGACGAAATTGCGCGCTTTGGGTTCGAAGGGTCCTGGCGCCGCTAAGGACGGGCGCGCACCTTCTTGAGACGGAGAGAATCGTCTCCAGCCCTAGTCACGGAAGCGACGGGGTTGATCGCCCTAGACTTGGGTCCACATAGAGCGACCGCTGAGAGCGCGGAGATGGCTGAGTGCGCCGACATACTCCTCGCGCGCTTACTTAGCCAAGCGAACCCACCTGATACACACTCCGGCGCCAGCCGCGTGCTTCTCGCAGTGAGTCGTCCCGGAAATTATCCGAAATATCAACGGCTCCCGTGGCCACTTTCCTTCCCAAACGGTTCGGAGCCCGTCATGACTGATTCTAACTGAGCAGCTGTGGACAACCTTTTCGGACCTTTTCCAAATTTGCCCAGGAACACGAGTGAGGAAATACAAATAACAACCAGAAATAGGCGAAAAATTTAAAAACTGCCGAGTTCAAAAAACACCGGTTTCCTCGATCGAGACGAGGGTGCCAGCCATCACTCACTCAAACGTGCGGACGAGCCTCTCGCACGTTCGTCTCCGTCGAATCTCAAGGCCGCTCACGCCGTTTGAGGACGCCCGAGATTGAGAGATGGCGCCGCCCGAGTGGAACTTCGGCCACGTCGCCGGCATCTGCGATGTCTCCTTCGTCGGCAGCGGCGACGAAGCGCTCCTCGTCACGTGCGGAGCGGACAACGCGGTGACCGTGAGGAACCCGGAGACACTGGAGATCGAGGAGAGCTTCACCGAGGAGCACGATGATGCCGTCAACGTGCTCGCCGTGAGCCCTGACGGCGCCAAGTTCGCCACCGGGTCCGACGACAACTCCGTCAAGCTCTTCAACTTCGCGGGCGCAAGCCGGGAGTTTGAATCCAACGTGGTGCGCTTCACCCTCCCCGTGCGCGCGCTGGCGTGGAGCGCCGATGGTGCCTTCCTCGCCGCAGGTGGCGAGGACAACGCGGTCAAGGTGGTCAAGATGGACGACAAGTCCGTGGCCCTCGATCTCGCCACCAGGTCCAAGTGCGTCAAGTCCCTCGCGTTCGATCCCAAGGGAGACTTCCTCAGCGCCGTCGACGACGCCGGCGCCCTCACCGTGTGGGCGCTCAAGGCGATCGCCGCCGGCGATGACGAGGACGCGGACATGTCCGACGGCGACGACGACGGCAAGAAAGGGTCGACGGAGCCCGGCGAGATCGTCGTCGCCGCCACCGTCGCGCCCATGACCGAGCCGGATTCGTGCGAGGTGAACCGCGCGTGCTGGAGACCGGACGGCGCCGTGATCGCGGTGCCCGGCCGCGAGCACGACGTCACCTTCTTCGCGCGCGGTACCTGGACCGAGCTCGAGAACCACAGGCTGATCGCCGAGGACGGGAGCGAGGGCAAGGGCCACGGCGAGAACGTGGTGCTCGCGCAGTGGTCGCCCAACGGCAAGTACCTGCTCACCTCCGCCAAGGACCACACCGTGTGCGTTTGGGATGTCAAGGAGAGGAAGGTCATCAACTTCATCAAGCACGAGTCCACAGTGTGCGGTGCGTGCTGGCGCCAGACCGGTAACGCGGTGGCGCTCGTGGACGGCGACGGGCAGTGGACCCTGTGGAAGAACCCGGTGCCCCCGTCGGGTTACACCGGGCCCACCACGCAGGTCGACGGCGCGGAGCTCGACTTTTTCGAGGCCGAGGAGCCCCTCGCGCCACTCGCGGGAGGCATGGGCGACGAAGACATGGACGGCGAAAATAACGTCGCGTCCGAGGACGAGGAAGACATGGGCGACATGGACGAGGAGCAGTACTACTCCGAGCTCGAGCGAAGGAAGAGGATGAAGAGGAAGCTCGCCAAGAGCGCCCAGGGTACCGCCGTCGCCGCCGCGCCCACGCCGCAGCCCCCGTTCCAGGTGGGATCGGTCCCTGCCAAGACTGCTAAGGATGATGCCGGGAACGACGCGAACGGCTCGACCCGTCGCTTCCTGTGCTACAACATGATTGGCTCCGTCGTGAGCACTGGTGAGCCCGGAGGTGATTTCAACTCGGTGGAGATGGCCTTCCACGACACCAGCCGTGGTGGTCGTATCCCCACCATCACCGACTACCACGGGTACTCCGTCGGATGCCTGGGCGAGCGAGGTTGTGCGCTCGCCTCTCCCGCCAAGCAGAGCGGCGGTTCTTCCGTCCTCTTCTATCGCCCCTATGAGTCCTGGACGCACAAGAGTGACTGGTCCGTCACTCTCCCCGTGGGTGAGGACGTGGTGTCCGTCGCGACCGGCAAGGACTGGGTCGCGGCGCTGACATCCGGCCGTATGCTTCGCATCTTCTCGCACGCGGGCGCTCAGCGGCAGATGGTGCAGCTCGACGGTGCGCCCGTCACCGCCGCCGGCAAGGGCGACTCCCTCGTCGTCACCTGGCACGCCTCGGCGCCGGCGCTCGTCCCCGACGCCGCCGATCCCAAGGTACTTCGGGTCGAGCAGCGCATCGAGTTCGCCGAGTACGACATGGCGAACGGCGGTAAGGTGCTGAGCGAGGGTAGGATCCCGCTACCCCCCGGCGCGACCCTGACGTGGCTCGGTCACGTCGAGGACAGTAACGGCGCCATCGCGTTTGGCGCGAGCGACGGATGCGTTCGAGTCCGGACCTCCGAGTTTGGCGGCTCCTGGACTCCCGTGTTCAGGTCCCAGGACGCGAGGCAGCAGGAGGGCGAGCATCACTGGACCGTCGCCGTGTCCGTCGCGGAGAGCGCGCTCTACTGCGTCGTGGGTGGCAACGCCAACGGACCGGCGGTACACCCCCGACCAGTCCTCACGCCCCTGCCGCTGGGTATGCCCGTGGCGCTGCCGGACTCCTCTTCCGGCGAGTTGGAGGACGCCGCGGCGCGCGCACAGCTGTGCGTCGCCCTCGCCTCCGCGGCAACCGCCGGGGATACCGCCGGGTTCAGGGACGACGTTGACCCCGCCGGCGCCGCCATGGACGCCCTCCGCGCCGCGCAGACCGAGGCAGACAAGGCCCTACTCCGACTCTTCCACGCCGCGTGCAAGAGCGAGAGGCCCGCGCGCGCCGCGGACGTCGCATCCGCGCTCAATCTCACCACGTCGATGCACGGCGCACTTAAGCTCGCCAACGCCATGTCTCAAAACGTTCTCGCTGAGCGCGTCACCAACCTCATCGAGGCGAGCATGGCCGCCGCCGCGGCAGCGGCTGAGGTGGAGGCGGCGAGGGCCTACGGAGGCGCCGTCGAGCTCGACACGCCGGGGCAGGCGCCCCAGCAGCACTACTCGCAGCCCGCGGCGTACGTTGCGCCCTCCCAGGCGACGCAGCCGGAGAAGGATTCCAACCCTCTCGGCCGCCGCAGGTCCGTGGCGCCGGCGACTGACGAGAACGCGGACGCCCCAAAGGTTAGCGCCAAGGTCAAGGCTGGGTACGAGGCGAACGCCGCGCCGGCGAAGAAGGGCAGGGTGGCGAACCCCTTCGCGCGCGCTCGATGAGTTGGGGAGAGGGAGTCACTGACACTACCACAACACTCAGTGAGAACAATATTTTACACGAAACGCCATCTCCGGACGAAGCGGCTGACTAATACGCGCAGCATCGACCGAACCCCACCCACTCCTCGTCTCCCCGTTTACTCCGAGGAACCACCGTCCTCCTGCTTCGCCGCAGCCTCGGCGAACGTGGACTTCTTCGCCTCGGACACCTTGGGCATGATCGACGCGGAATCCTTCTTATCGTCGTCATACTTTTTGTCGAGATAGTACTCGATGCCAAGCCAATAGCCCGCGGTGAGCACGATGAACTGCCACACCTCGATGTCGCCGAACACCGGATCGGTAATGCTCAAAGCGGCGGCGGGCGCGGGCGCGAGGACTTGCGCGAGGCCAAGCGCGGCGACGCCACCGAGCACCGGAGCGACTTTGTTCATCGACTCGTTGTGAGATTTCCTCACCGGGGCCTGGCGAGCGGGCCTAGCCGCGGCGCACTTGACCGTGCGAGACCTGACGGACGAGCGGGGAGCGGTCGTGCGCGCGAGCATCGCGGAGGAGCACATCATGGCGGCCATTTTCCTGCAGGGTTACGTGCGTATCCAGAGCGACTACTTGTGGCTATCGCTGAGAAGGATGTCGACGATAAATTTGTCTCGGAATGAGATCCGGCTCTCTGATTGGCCGGCGAGATCCGGCACCGTGAGACTGTTTGCATGCCAAAAACGAGAAAGTGAATTTTTTCCGTTGGAGTGGCGTTGGAACGAGCTGGCTGTCGAAGAGTTGTTCGAACGGGCACCGGGCTCCGTCGCCACACCGCGTCGACGACGCCGCATCGGGGCCGCACGTGGGATCGACGCTGCCTCGGGCGTGATGGGCTTCTCGCCGGACACCAAGCAACCCAACAGGATGCTGCGGGAGTGGGAGGAGACGCACGCCAGGAAGGCGCACGAATCTCGCGTCAGGTCCGCTGTATCCACGCTCTCGGCGACGTTCAGCGGCGCCTCCGCGTCGCGACGCTCGCCCCCGGTCAAACCTTGGCAAAAGGCATCGGCATCTCCCAAGCCTGTGGACCCGTCCACGCCGCTCGAGACGGCGCGGGCGGCGTACAGGGCGCGACCGACCTCCTCCGTCGGCAGCGCCAGGCCCGCCGGCTCGACACCATCGCCCAGCGGTCGGGCGGGAACTCGACCCGCATCCGCGCTCGAGCGAGGCGCGGCGTCGTCCGCGGGGAGGACCCCGCCGTCCACCGGCGGTACGTCCACGTCATCCGGTGACCGAGGAGGTAGGTCCACCGGGCGGTCCATCGCCGCGTACCTGAAGCGGCGCCAGGCGATGCGACAGAGGCAGAGGGAGGAGACGGAAGCGCACGGCGGTGAACACGCGCGCGCGACGGGGGACGGGGACCACGGCGTCGCGGCGAACGCAACGCCGCCCGTATCCCGCGGTCGATACGACGACGAGGAGGACGACGAGGAGGACGACGAGGAGGGCGTGAGGCGTCACATCATCTCCGACGTGCGTCGCGGCGGCGACCTCGCGGGTGAGCTCGCCAGGCTCTCGCTGGACGCGGGCGGCGCGCCCAGGGACGACGACGCCATGCTCACCGGCGTTTCGTCCTTCCTCGCGCCCTCTCCCATCGGCGTCCAGTCACCGGCGGTTGACGACGCGTTCGAGGCGTACGCCGCGTCCCTATCCGACCGCGACCCGGAGTCACCCGCGGATATATCCCCGGCGGAAGCTGACACGCCGTCGCCGCTTCGCGCGTTCGGAGCCGCGTCGACGAGCCGAGCCGCGGGAACGTCCCGCACCGCGGTTTCGTCGTACGCGGGAGACGAGTACGGAGACGTCGAAGACGACGGCGAGGAGGTGTTTGGACTGCGGGAGGAGGATCTGTCGCCGTTTAAGATGATTGCCCCGAGTGTCCTGCAGGCGGCGGCGGCGAACCACGCGAGGTCGCTGTCGCTGTCACGCGGGGGCTTTGGCGAGCTGGGTTCGATCACAGGGCCGATCGAGTCGCGCCGGTACGGCTGAGGCGTCTCGCCTCCTCATTCTTTCTTACCATCATAGCCTGAGACATCCGCCGGATGCAGTTTCTCAAATAGTAAACTCGATGAGAATCTCGTTGCGTAAACGGACATCGACTGTGACCGCGTAACGAACGCCGCCGTTGGTCCAAAGGTTTGGTCGCGAAAAGTTCAAAGGCCGAAGCGCGGGGACACTACCCACGCGAGCCGCGAATCACATTCGCGCACCTCTGCATCAAGCCGGGAAGGTCTCGTCGCGCCAGGTAATCCCAGGTGCACTGCAGTCGCGGTCGGGTCCCTCCGAACGACTGGAAACCACATCAGGGTTGTGGAAAAACGTGACCTACGCGATGAACGCGCTCGTGCGCACGTCCGTGCCCCTCGCCGGCCTCGCGCTGCCCGTCGCGTCCTCGATTGGATCTCAACGTCATGCGATGGTCGCTGTGCCCCTCTCGCCCGCCTCGCGCCGCGGATGCACCACGGTGCGTCGCGCCGGCACCGCCGCCGTGCTCCGTCGCGATAACGCGCTTTCCTTTGGACCTCTCTCGCGTCTCCACCGCCGCGTGGCTTCGGTCATCTCGCGCGCCGCGGGTGATGCCGAGGAGAGCATCAGTGAATCCTCGGCGGTGACTGTGGACACGGCGAGTGCTCCCGGGGTGTGGTACGGCAGAGCGCTGCTCGTCTTCGTGGCGGCGGCGTACGGGTCGCTCTCCGTCGCGTTCAAGTACGTGTACAGCCTGCCCGGCCCCCCGTCGGCGGGTACCATCGGCGCGGTCAGGGGCGTCATCGCGGCGCTCTGTTTCATTCCAATTATCATGAACGCTAAAAGAAGCGAGCAGGAGGCGGATTCGATGAACATCAACACGGAGGAGGGCAAGAAGAAGTTCTGGCTCGCCGCTGGTGAGCTGGCGCTCTGGAACCTCCTGGCGCAGGGTTGCTGCAACGTGGCGCTGCTGTTCACCGACGCCACCAGGGTATCCTTTCTTACCCAGGCATCCATCGCGTTCACCCCCGTGCTGTGCGTGATGACCGGCGATAGAGTGGCGGGCATCACCTGGGTCGGTTGCCTCCTCGCGCTCGCGGGTGTCGTCGCCCTCGGCTTCGACGGCGGCGGGTCGGCAGCGGCGGCGGCTCAGTCCATCGGTCTCAACCTGGGTGACATCATCGCGCTCATCGGCGCGGCCGCGTACTCCCTCTACATCTTCCGCATCGGCGCGTTCGCCAAGATGAAGCTCCCGGGTGACCTGACGCAGGCGTGGAAGACGGTCATCCTCGCCGCGCTCTACTGCGTGTGGGCGGCGGCGGATGCGATCAAGTACGCCACGGCGGCTCCCGGAACCGTCGCCGCGCCGTGGGCGGGCTGGACGAACCCCTTGGCGTGGGCGGTGCTCGCCTTCACCGCGATCGTGCCGGGCTACCTCGCGGACGTTTGCCAGGCCAAGGGTCAGGAGAGCGTGAGTGCGAGCGAGTCGCAGGTGCTGCTGGCTGGCGAGCCCCTGTTCGCAGCCGTGTTCGGGTTGGTTCTCCTTGGAGAGAAGTTGGGTTTCATGGGCCTCGTCGGGGGAGCAGGTCTCGTGGCGGGTGCGATCTTGTGTGGTGTAGACGATGGGTCGGGGAAGTCGGATTGAAGTCTTGGACGGAGAGAGGGGCTAGGTATTATCTGTGGATTGCGTTGTGGGCCTTTGGGCGTGTACAAGTAGCGACTTTTAGTGCTGTGGACGTGACAAAGTTGTCTGAAACCACGATGTTAGCTCAGACTCACTTGCGATGGCGTCGACGAGGGCGGCGATTAAGAACCAGGGCACACACATGTGGTCCGCCGCCAACCTGGCGGAGCTGGTGGTGTGGTTCGTGTGGTTGCTGCACAGCGAGTTCATCGCCCGATTTCAAAGGCGGCGACCTGTGGAACGGCGCGTACCCGCGTGGCTGGGCGCGTGCGATGATGACGGGCGTCGACCCGCGGCGATCGTCACCGGTGCCGGCTCGGGCATCGGACGCGCCGTCGCAAACCAGCTCGCGCGCATGGGAGCCGGCGCGCTGGTCATCGCGTGCCGCACACTCGCAGAGGCGCGCGCCGTCACGGATGAAATCCGCGCAGCCGCGCCCGAGGACGTCGTTCTCAAGCCCGTGGGGGTAGACCTCAGGGATCCGGCGCAGATCGTCGCGATGTGCGAGGACATCAGGGTCGACAAGAGCATTCGCGTGAGGTTGGTGGTGCATTGCGCGGGCGTGTTCTGCACGTCGTGGAGGAGAACGGAGTGGGGCGAGGAGGAGACGGCGGCGGTGAACGCGGTGGCGGGGCCGAGGTTACTACGTGGACTCGGGGTGAAGGGCATTCGATTCGTCGCGGTGGGTTCCTTCACGCACCGCGCGACGTCGTCCGCCAGGATCCGACGATGGATGTCCGCGATGCACACCACCAGCACAAAATCGCCGCTCACCCCTGCCGCGGCGTACTCGTGCTCGAAGACCGCGATGGTGGCGTACGCGTGGGGGGCGCGTCGAAGGTGGGGCGGCGAAGGATTCACCGCGTGCGTTGCCGACCCCGGGCTGGTGGACACGGCCATCAACCGCGAGTGGCCGGCGGCGCTGAGGGGGCTCTACTTGGCCGTCGCGAGGGTCACAGGTCTGTTGACCGCATCGTCGACGGGCGCGGCGGCGGTGTTGCGAGCGTGTTTCGACGAGGAAGCGACGTACGTGTACGGCGCGAGGGGTGCGCACGTTCAACCGTCAGACACGGATGCGGCGGCACGCGAGGAAGTGTTCAACCACCTGGAGGATCTAGCCGGCCCTCAGCCTCCGCCAAGGTGATGGACCGGGGCACATTAGACGATGACGGGCGATGCAGACACTGTCGTCGCAGTCAGATAGTAACCTAAAACTAGAGCTAGCTAGGAATGAAAGTCTCGTTTGAAGTTCCAACACGATGCAGACTCTCGGCAG
>MDTA01118152.1_pt1 | contig 10711 bp, 10 predicted proteins | sample 811151 | NCBI WGS metagenome assembly MDTA01 (sample SAMN05326648, study PRJNA326480) | marine metagenome | isolation source: seawater | place: Indian Ocean: South | collected 2010 | reverse complement strand
TTCAGTATTATTAGGTTTGTTCTATGCGGGCATTCTTTGTTTGATTGCATTGTTTGTACTTTTGAATTTTAATCATTTTACAATTTTTTTAGCTTTAGCATCAATGCCTTTAGCTTTTACTTATCCATTAATGAAAAGATTTACTTACTGGCCTCAACTTTTTTTAGGAATAACTTTTAATTATGGACTAATTCTAGGTTGGACATCAATTAATGGAAACATTGGCTATGTCCCATTAATTTTCTACACAGGGGCCATATTTTGGACACTAGGTTACGACACTATATATGGATATCAGGACATTAAAGATGATGAAATTATTGGACTTAAATCAACCTCAATAAAATTTAAAAAAAATCCTTACACTTTTTTATACTTATGCTACTTAATATTTTTAATATCATTAATATCAATTGGATATCTCATGAATTTAAATAATTTTTATTATTTATTTTTGACTCTAGTTTTTTTTTATATGTTTTATTTTCAACTTAAAAAACTTGATATCAAGATTCCTGAAGATTGTTTAAATACTTTTAAATCTAATAATTTTTTTGGTTTGTTGATTTTTTTGGGATTAATTTTAGGTAAATTAAATCTATAAGTTATGAATAATATTCAAATTGTAAAAAGACTTTATAAAGATTATACAAAAAAATATATAAGAAATATTTTGATTTCTGTATTTTTTACTTTACTTTTGGCTGGAAGTACTTCTTCAATTGCTTTTCTATTAGATCCTGCAATTGAGCAACTATTTATAGAACAAAATCAAAAATTAATTTATATAATTCCTGGTTTAATAGTTTTAGCTTTTGCAATTAAAGGTTCTTCTTTATATATCGCTAAAGTAATTATGATTAGTGTAGCTGAAAATGTAAGAAGAGATATGCAGGTTGATATGTTTTCATCATTAATTAAAGCTGATACTAAATTAATAGATAATAAACACTCCGGAAAATTCATAACAAATTTAACAAATGACGTTGACATGATTACAAACCTTGTCAGCACCGCAATTTTAAATTTATTTAAAGATAGCTTAACTCTAATTGGATTATTGTCTGTAATGTTTTATCAAAATTGGAAATTATCCTTAATGGCCATTATTATGATACCATTGGCTAGTATCGCAGCTAGATCTCTGGGAAAAAGAATCGGTAAAGCCTCTGACCAACAAATGGATAGAGCGGGAATCTTAACTTCATATTTAGTAGAAATTTTTAAAAATCATAAATTGACAAAAATTTTTCAAAAAGAAAATTATGAGAAAAATAGAGCAACAAATTTTATCAATTCTTTAAAAGAAGCTTCTAGAAAAATTAATATAGTTTTTGTTAGAGCCTCACCAATCATGGAATTTTTAACTGGAATAATGATTGCATGTATGATTTTTTATTCAGCAAAATTAATTGCTAATAATGAATTAGAAGTGAGCAATTTTTTCTCTTTTTTAGCTGCCATGATGTTAGCATATCAACCAGTAAGATCACTAGCTACGCTTAATATTGCAGTTCAACAAGGTATAACAGGAGCAAAAAGAGTACTTCCAGTTATAGATGATACTCCAGAAATTGAAGAAAAAAGAGAGGCAGTAGAGTTATCTTTCAAAAATGGAGAAATTAATTTTAAAAATGTAAATTTTAGTTATCTTGATAATAAAGAATTAACTTTAAATTCTATAAATCTAAATATGCCTGGTGAAAAAATGACTGCTCTTGTAGGACATAGTGGAGCAGGCAAATCTACTATACTTAATCTTATACCTAGATTTTATAATATAAATAACGGTGACATAAAAATCGACAATCAATCAATCTATGACGCATCGATTTACTCTTTAAGGAAAGGAATTTCTTTAGTTAGCCAGGATACAACTCTTTTTGATGATACCATTAAAAACAATATAGCTTACGCCAACCTTGATGCTTCCCAAAAAGATATAGAAGAGGCTGCAAAAAATTCATTTGCAAATGAATTTATTGAAAAATTACCTAACAAATATGACACAATAATTGGTGAAAATGGGATAAGATTATCTGGAGGGGAAAAACAAAGATTATCAATAGCGAGAGCAATACTCAAAAAAAGTCCAATAATTTTGCTAGATGAAGCAACATCATCATTAGATGCAGAGACAGAAAATAAAATTCAAAAAGCTATAACTTATCTGACGAAAGGTAGAACTACAATCGTAATTGCTCATAGACTATCTACCATTTTAAATGCAGATAAAATTTACGTTATTGATAAAGGTTTTGTAATTGGTGAAGGTAAACATGATGAATTATTAAAAACTTCAGAGACATATAAAAATTTTTATGAAAAACAAATTAAAAAATCTTAATGCTTTTTATTTATAGAATTTTATTAATTTTAATATTAATAATATCTCCAATCATTATACTTATCAGATTATTAAAAAAAAAAGAGGATTTCTACAGGTTTAAAGAAAAATTTTGTTTTTTTTCAGAACAAAGAAAAAAAGGGAAAGTTGTATGGTTTCATGGAGCTAGCGTTGGTGAAATAAAAAGTATAATTCCTCTGTTAGAAAAATTTGAAAAAAATAAAAAAATTAATCAAATATTAATTACATCAAATACTCTTAGTTCTTCAAAAATTATTTCAGATATTAAATTTAAAAAAGTAATTCATCAATTTTTTCCAATTGATGTTAAATTTATATCTAATAAATTTTTAAATTATTGGAAACCATCTGCTGCATTCTTTGTTGATTCTGAAATCTGGCCAAATATGATATTAAACCTAAATGATCAAAAAATTCCAATTATCTTATTAAATGGAAGGATAACCAGGAAATCATTTTATAGATGGAATTTCTTCAAAAATTTTTCAAGAAAAATATTTGAAAAATTTGATTTATGTTTTTCTTCAAATAATGAAACAAAAAAGTATTTAATTAAACTTGGAATAAAAAAAAATATAAATGTTGGAAATCTTAAATTTTCTCAATCTGAAAAAGATACTGTAGTATACCAAAAAAATTTAAAGAAATTTATAAAATCAAAAAAAATATGGTGTGCATCAAGTACCCATTTTAATGAAGAGGATTTATGTGGATTAGTTCATAAAGAATTAAAACTAAAACACAAAAATTTATTAACTATTATAATTCCACGTCATATCAATAGAACTGCATCAATTAGAAATAGTTTAAATGAAATGGGTTTAAATGTTCATTTGCACGAGCCGCCTGCAAAAATTAAAAAAGATACTGATATTTATATTGTAAATTCATATGGTAAAACCGGATCTTTTTATAGTTATTGTAAAAATGTTTTTCTTGGCGGCTCAGTTATTAATCACGGGGGACAAAACCCTTTAGAGGCAGCTAGATTTGGGTGCAATATATTACACGGACCAAATGTATCTAATTTCAGAGAAATTTATAAATTTCTAAATCAAAATAAAATATCCCACAAAATTATTGGATCAAAAATGATGATAAAAAAACTAAATAGCCTTTTTGCAAAGAATAAAAATTCAAAAAAAATTCAAAAAAAAATAAATCTAATTGGACAAAAAATTTTAAATGATACTTATAAAGAGATTGACTTATTACTTAAAAATGAAATTTAAAAAACCTTTTTTTTGGGATTTAAAAAAACCTAACTTAACATCTAATATTTTGAGTCCATTAACAATAGTAATAAGAATTAACAATTTTTTTCTAAATTTTAAAAATAGAAAAAAAACAAAAAAATTAAAAACTATTTGTGTTGGTAATATTTATGTAGGTGGCACCGGCAAAACTCCAACTACAATTAAGCTTTATAAAATTCTTAAACAAATTTTTTCTAACATTTCTACAGCAAAAAAATTTTATAAGTCACAAAATGATGAAAGAATTATCTTAGAAAATAAAACAAATTTTATAATTGAAGGTAATAGAAAAAAAATAATCAATAAAGCTATAGCAATGAAAAAAGATTTGTTGATTTTTGATGATGGATTACAAGATAAATATGTGGATTATGATTTAAAATTTGTTTGCTTTGACTCAAAAAAATGGATTGGTAATGGACGGTTATTACCAGCAGGACCACTAAGAGAAAATTTAAAAAGTTTAAAAAAATATGATGGTGTTTTTCTTAAGAATGGAAATAAAAATCAAAATCAATTAATTGAGTCAATTAAATCAATTAATCCAATGATAGAGATATTTATCACAAATTATAAACCAAATAATTTAAATCAATTTGATTTGAATCAGAATTTTTTGATCTTTTCTGGTATTGGGAATCCAGAAAGCTTTAAAGAACTGTTAAGAAATAATAATTTTAAAATCATAAAAGAAATTATTTTTCCTGATCACTATGAATATAAAAAAAAAGATATTGAAAAAATAAAAAATATAGCTGATGAATTAAATGCAAAAATAATTACTACAGAAAAAGATTATGTTAAAATTAAGGATTTCAATATACATGATATTAAGTTTTTAGAAATAAATTTAGAGTTTGAAAATGAAAGAGATGTATTAAATTTTATAAAAAAAAGAATTTATGAATAAAATAAAATATTTTTTACAATTCATAATTATAATATTCTTATTTTCTATTTTTAAATTAATAGGTTTAAAGTATGCATCTTGCTTTTCTGGTATGATTACTTCATTTATTGGGCCCTTTTTTAGATCAAATAAGCTATGTCATTCAAATATATCTAAAGCTTTTCCAGAACTTGATAGGTTCGAAAGAAATAAAATTTTAAAAAAAATGTGGTTTAATTATGGAAGAATATTAGCAGAATATGTGTTTATTAAAGATTTTAGAAACAAAGAGGATTTTTCAAATAAAATTGAAATTGAAAACCAGCATATTTTAGAAAAAATTAAAAGAAATTCTAAACCTGTCATATTTGTTTCTGGTCATTTTAATAATTTTGAATTAATGGCAATGCACATTGAAAAATCAGGTATCGAACTAGCAGCTATATATAGACCCCTAAATAACAACTATCTTAACCCCATTATGGAAAATATTAGAAAAAAATATATTTGTAAAAACCAAATTAAAAAAGGAATATCTGGAACAAAAGAGATTCTTAAATTTTTCAAAAAAGATATATCTATAGCATTAATGATTGATCAAAGAGTCTCTGAGGGAGTTAAGTGTAAACTTTTTAATGAAGATGCATTTACAACAACTATACCTGCGCAATTTGTTAAAAAATTTGATGCAATGGTAGTTCCAATTTATATAGAAAGAATTAATAATAATAACTTTAAACTTAAAATTTCCGAGCCTATGAAATTTTCACAAAATGAAAAAATTGAGGAAATTACATTGAAATTGAATTTATTTTTAGAGAAATCAATTGTTAAAAATCCTGAACAATGGATATGGACACATAACAGATGGAAAAAATAATTTAATTATCGTTTCTTTCTCTTTTAATTGACGCTTCCACGTATGAGTAATATGGTTCTTGTAGGTCAACATCCCAATAATTTAAGCTTTTAATTGAGATTTTTTTTCCTGAAATAGCACATATAACGTGATCTCCATCCTCAATTATTTCAAAATTATTTGGCAAGTATTTTATTTTCGCTAATTTTTTAAACATTTTTAGTTTATACAGTAATAAATATATGAAAATAGGATTAATTGGAAGTGGAGGAAGAGAACATGCTTTGTGTCACTTTTTACATAAATCTAAAAAAATTGATAAGATTTTTTGCCTTCCGGGTAATGCAGGGACAAATTCGATAGCTGAAAACTTGCAGGTAGATATTAATAATTTTGAAGAAATTAGAAATATTATAATAAAAAAAAAAATTAATTTAATAATTGTAGGGCCTGAGAAACCATTAGTAGATGGAATAGTAGATTATTTAGAAAAATTTAATATTAAAGTATTTGGACCAAATAAAATTGCATCTCAATTAGAAGGATCTAAAATTTTTACTAAAAAATTATGTGAAAAATATAATATTCCTACAGCAAAATTTGGAATTTTTAAAAATTATCAAAATGCAATCAATTTTTTAGATGATTCAAAATTTCCAATAGTAATCAAGGCCGATGGTTTAGCTTCAGGTAAAGGTGTTTATATTCCTGAAAATAAATCAGAAGGTATACAGGCTATAAAGGAAATTTTTAATGGAAAATTTGGTAAAGCTGATCAAATTTTAATAGAAGAGTTTTTAGACGGTGAAGAAATGAGTTATTTTATTCTTTCTGATGGTGAAAACTTCAAAAAATTTCAAACAGCTCAAGATCATAAAAGAGTTTTCGAGGGTGATAAAGGTAAAAATACAGGTGGCATGGGTGCCTACTCACCATCAAAATTAATAAATGATGAATTAGATAATAAGATTTTAAAAAAGATCATTGAACCAACATTGAAAGGAATAAATGATTTGGGTACTAGTTATAAAGGTTTTTTATACGCTGGTTTAATGATTAAAAACAACGAACCTTATCTTATTGAGTATAATGTTAGAATGGGAGATCCAGAATGTCAAACTATACTCCCTAAACTCAAAAATGATTTATTTGATATTATTGAAGCATGTGTAAATAAAAATTTAAAAAATTTAAATTTGAATTGGACTGAAAACAAAAGTCTATGTGTAGTTTTGTGTTCAAAGGGTTATCCAGATAAATTTGATAATGAAAAAGAAATTAATAATTTAGAGGAAATATTAAATAAAAAAGATAAAAATGAATTTGTGTTTCATGCCGGAACAAAGATTATGAATAATAAAATTTACTCAAATGGGGGCAGAGTTTTAAATTTCATTAAAGTATCAAAAAATTTTAAACAGTCTAGAGACGACATAATTAAAATGATTAAAGATTTAGGTTGGGAGAATGGATTTTTTAGAAAAGATATAGGTTACAGGGTTATAGATAAATGAGAATAATTTCTGGATATTTAAAAGGAAAAAAAATTCAAATACCTAAAGATAATCTTACAAGACCATTAAAGGATATGGTCAAGGAGTCAATTTTTAATATTATTAATCATTCCAAAAATTTTAATACTCAAATTAAAGGAGCAAAAATATTGGATTTGTTTTCAGGCTCGGGATCCTTTGGACTAGAATGTATTTCGAGAGGGGCAAAAAAAGTTGTGTTTAATGAAAATTATAAAAACGCACTCGAAATTTTAGAAAAAAACATTAATTACTTAAATTGTCAAAATAAATGTCAAATATTAAAATCAGATTGTTTCCAAATATCAAAAAAATTAAAAATGAAGGTTGATATAATTTTTATAGACCCTCCTTTTAAAGAAAAAAAAATTAATGAGTTAATTGTTTCAATTTTAGATAAAAAAATCCTGATAAATAAAGGATTAATCATAATTCATAGAAACAAAAAAATTAGCGAAAATATTTGTGAAAAACTTAATATCCTCGATATTAGAAACTATGGTTTATCAAAAATTATTTTTGCCAGCAATTAATTTTTTAAAATTCTAAACGTTTCTTTTTTAATCAATTCAACTTCCGGCTGATTGAAAGGATTAATTTTTAATGCCTTCCCTAATATAATAGTCTCTAAAATAAAAAAACAAAATAGTTCCCCCAAAGTTTTTTCATCTCTTTTTTTTACAACAAAACTCCTAAATGGAATTCCTCTTTTTTTAAATATATTTTGAGTAGCATCAAATTGGGCCTTTAATACTTCCTCAGTAGATTTATTAGATAAATATGAATTTGATTTAGTCAAATATTTTTTCTTTATAAAATTTGAATTTTGATTTTCTACTCTAAAAAATGTAAAAAAATTATTTTTTGTTCCATCTAAATATAACTGCATCAAACTATGATTATCCCTAGGCATCATCGAAATAATTGGTAAAATTCCTTTTGATTTTTTTCCTAAACTCTCAGCTACCAATTGTTGGTACCAATAAAATAAATCTTGAGAATTTTCATCATAGTTTAGAATAATTGAATTTGTTTTTTTTTTATAATGAAAATTTAAAATAGAACTTACATTTAGAATTAATTGACTTTGAAAATTTTTATTGTTTATTAATTTATCAAAACTTTTAAATTTTTTATAATCAAGACCCATGAGAAAAGCAGGCAACATGCCTGTTTCGGAAAGAACTGAGTATCTTCCACCAATATAATTTTTGTGTTCAAATATTTCTTTTTTAAGCTCATTAGCAACTCTTCTGATATAATTATTCTTATTTTCAGTTATAAAAATTGAATTTTTAATATTATCTAAGGAATTAAAGTTACTAATCACTTCTAGTGTATCACCTGATTTAGAGATAACAATATTCAATACTTTTCCTTTATGTTTCTTTAATTTTTTGGTTTGAATGTTATCTAAAAAAACAAATTTTTTTTTTATCTTAAATTTAAGAAATGAATAAATTGCTTTTACACCAAGTGAAGACCCACCCATACCGATAAGTCGAAAAATGTCGAAATTTTTATATTTTTTTAAATCTCTTATATTGAAGGAATATTTATATTTACTTGTATAGCTTTGTAAAAATAAATCAGATTTATTTTGTATTTCATTTTTTATTTTATAAAAAATGTTTTTAATTTTTATTTTTTTCTTATTTTTTTCAAAATTTTTAAAATCAACATTTGTTGTTAACATTTTTATTGTTTTATATTATCAAGAATAAATTCTTCTGCTTTTTTAAAATTTTTATTTGGAATTTTTTTTGATTTTTTGTTAACTTTTAGTATTTTACGAATATCTGTTTCTTCTTTGATCATCAAATCCTCAGCATCTGAACTTTCGTCTGCAGGTTTTGGCAACTTCATAAACTCAGGAGGCATTACAAGTGGATTCTTTTTTTGAACTAAAAACTCATCACTATTCTCTGATTTTCTCCCACTCAAACCATCTTTTATTGATTGACAAGAGGTCAAAAAGAGAAAAATAATAACTAAAAATGACAACACTTTTGAATTAATTTTCTTCATTATTGTTTTTATTAAAAAATAGTTCATCAAAAATAAGGCAAATAACACCTACAGATATGAATATATCAGCAACATTAAAAATAAACCAATGAAAATTTCCAATATGAAAGTCAATAAAATCTGGCACTGCTCTAAAAAAAATTCGATCGTATAAATTGCCTAAAGCACCACCAAATATCATTAAAAGTGAATATTTCTTGAATCCACTATTTTTTAAGATCATGAAAAAAATGATTATAGTAATTACAAGTATTAAAATTGTTAATAAATCATAAAAAAGATTTCTATCAAATGAAAGTAAACCAAAGGCAATGCCCTCATTCCAAATTAAACTAATATTTAAATACTTTGAGGTAAATAAATCTGAACTCAAGTTTTTTTCATTTTGTGAAATGACATAAATTTTTGAAAATCTATCTAAAAAAAATATTAAAAAAATTAATAAAAAATTAGTTATAAAGTTTTTATTTAAGTGATCTGGCATTTAGGGTGTCTTTCACAAGGATCAAGCCTTATTTTCCAACAAACCTCGCATTTTTTACCTGTTGCTTTTCGAGTATTAGCGATTATTTCAGTATTATCATCAAAACTAATAATCGCTTTAGATGTAATGCAAAGTTCTGAAAAGTCGATATCTTTAACAATAGGTTTAAATTTACTATTAAGTTTTAAATGTAGCTCGGCCTCCAAGCTTGAGCCAACTTCTTTAATCGCTCTTTTTTCCTCAATACTAATATTGCAAATATTTCTTATCTTTAATAGTTGAGACCATTTTTGAAAAATCTCATTATTATCAAAGTTTTTCGGGAAATCTATAAACTTTTCTAAATGAATACTTTTATTTTTTTTAGAAACTAGTTGATAAATTTCCTCAGTTGTAAAAGAAAGAATTGGAGCAAACCACTTTAATAAAGAGTTCAGTAATATATTTAATATAATTATACAAGATTTTCTTTTTTCTGATTTAAGCTCATCACAATATAAAGTGTCTTTTCTTATATCAAAATAAAATGCGGATAAATCAACAGTGCAAAAATTTAATAGTTCTTTGTAAAGATTATGAAAATCATAATTTTGAAAATATACTTTAAATTTTTTATTTAAAGAAAAAATCTTATGAAGAATAAATTTTTCGAGTTCAGGCAAACTTTTTAAATCCAATTTTTCTAAATCTATTTCATCAAATTTATCATTAAGATTTCCAAGCAAATATCTAAAAGTGTTTCTTATTTTACGGTAAGACTCTGAATGCTGATCTAATATAGAATAATCTATTCTTAAATCCTCTGCATAATCAGATGAGGCTACCCAAATTCTCAGAATATCAGCTCCATACTTTTTTAAAATATCTTCTGGAGCAATTACGTTTCCAAGTGATTTAGACATTTTAAGACCCTTTCCATCAACAACGAATCCGTGGGATAGTATCGACTCAAACGGTGCTCTACCTCTTGTTCCACAGGACTCTAAAAGAGAAGAATGAAACCACCCTCTATGTTGATCAGAGCCCTCTAAATACATTGAAGCAGGCCACTTAAGATCTTTTCTTTTTTCTAGTACAAAAGAATGTGTAGATCCACTATCAAACCATACTTCAACAATATCGCTAAGTTTTTCAAAATCCTGTGCATTATAATTTTTTCCTAAAAATTTTTGAGGGTCATCTGAAAACCAACAATCTGAACCCTCCTTTTCATAAATTTTAGCAATATTTTCGAAAACATCATGATCAACTAAAATTTCTTTAGTTCTTTTGTTTATAAATATAGGCAATGGTAC
>MDTA01223909.1_pt1 | contig 10712 bp, 10 predicted proteins | sample 811151 | NCBI WGS metagenome assembly MDTA01 (sample SAMN05326648, study PRJNA326480) | marine metagenome | isolation source: seawater | place: Indian Ocean: South | collected 2010 | reverse complement strand
TGCCCTTGAGATTGCTTTAGAAAGTTTAGATATTCCTAAGAACTCTGAAGTAATCGTCCCAAATTTTACTTTTTTATCTCCTGCAGAGGCTGTAGTTAGAGGAGGCTATAAATTAGTCCTGGCAGATATCAATCTAAATGATTTTACAATTTCATTAGAATCTCTTGAGAAGTTAATAACAAAAAACACTAGTACTTTGATTGTTGTACATTTATTTGGAAATCCATGCAATATGACAGAAATCAAAAAAATTACTGACAAGCATGGCATCAAAATAATTGAAGATTGTTCACAAGCCCATGGAGCAAAGTTTAGAGGAAAAATTGTAGGTAATTTTGGAGATATTGGAACATTTAGCTTCTATCCTACAAAAAACTTAGGTGCATTTGGAGACTCAGGAGCAATTGTTACAAATAAAAAAAGCATTTTTGAAAAGGCTCAAAAAATAGCAAATCATGGCAGAGTAGCAACATATGACCATTTACTTGCAGGAAGAAATTCCAGATTGGATGCCATTCAAGCTTCGGTGCTAAATCTTAAAATTAAAAATTTAAAAAAATGTAACGAATTAAGAATTAAACAAGCATCTCATTTAATTGATACCATTAAATCATCAAATATTGAAACTCTTAAATTATCATCAGATCAGTTTTCTGTATTTCATCAGTTTCCAATTTTATTTAAAAAAAGAAAACCATTGATGGCCTTTTTAAAGAAAAAGGGTATTAATTGTGGCATTTATTATCCAAAACCTTTAAGTAAGATGAAGGCATTCAGTAACACAGTTTTAACGAGTAAAGTTCATGCTAAAAACTCTGAAATAGCTTGTAATCAAATTTTAAGTCTTCCTATCGGGCCTCATTTAAACTTAAAAGATACAGAATACATAGCTAATGCTATACAATCATTTCCAGAATAATGGGCTGAGTGGCAGAGTGGTTATGCAGCGGACTGCAAATCCGTGTACGCCGGTTCGATTCCGACCTCAGCCTCCAATGAAATATAATTTTGAAATATAAAGTCCATTCTTTAAAAGGAGATATATTTTTTTCTCTTTTTGCTTCAGATTCTGATTCCTGCTTAGAAATTTTAAACTTTTCTTATTCTAAAAGAGCTGAAATAAAAAAAACTTTTTTTAAAGAAATTTCTAAAGATTTTAATAAGATGCCATGTTCATCTTCCATATCCTATTCAAAAGAAGATGCCGCCATATGTTTTTCTTTTGATAATTTGAAACTGGGTATAGATATAGAAAGCAAAGAAAGATTTCTTAATGAATCTCTTTCAAAAAGAATAAGAAATAAAGCAAAAAAATTAAATCTAAAAAATTTAGAGTATTTGTGCTTACTTGAGTCATCATTCAAGAGTAAACAAATTGAAAAGGATGATCTACAGAGTTATTCATTTAAAAGAGAATCAGAAATGTTAGTTCTGAGAGATGTTAGTTATAAAATTTTTTCCAAGACTTTTGAAACAAAAAATTTGTATTGTTCTCTATCTATCTGCACTTAGAGAAATATAAATTTTTTTCAGATCTTCATAGGATTTCTTCCCTGAACTTGTTTTGGGGATTTCCTTTACTGAAATTAGCTTTATGCATTTTGAAGGAATTTTGAAGTCTTTAACTAGCTTTTTTTTCAAAATTTCTTCTGAATTAAGATTCGTAGTAAAGCCAATTAGAAGATCATCTTCACCAATACAAGTAAATTCTGCAAATTCCTGATTAATTTGAATATTTGATTCTATTTCATCCAGACTTAATCTTGTGCCTTGCATTTTTATTATTCTTTTTTTTCGTCCAGTAATGTAAAAAAAATTATCTTTGTCAAAGTAACCTAAGTCGCCTGTATTTAGTATTCCTTTAAAACAATCGCCCAGTTGTAATGAATCTATACTTTCTGCATATCCAAGCGCTACATTTTTTCCTTCATAAATAATTTGACCAGTCTTATTATGTTTTTTAATTTCTTCATTTTTATTATCATAGATTTTTAAAGATCCACCTGGAATTGGTATTCCAATACTTCCCAACTTTCTTAATTTCTTTTCAAAAGGGAGATATGAAATTCTTGAAGTTGCTTCTGTTTGACCATACATAATGAAAAATCTTTTATTTTTCTTTACACAAAAATTATGAAATTCTTCATGTAATTCCTTACTTAATTTCCCGCCAGCCTGAGTCAATGTCTCCAAGTATGGTAAATCCATATCAAAAAATTTTAACTTCTTGAGCATTTCATATGAATAAGGAACACCACTTAAGTGAGTTATTTTATTTTTTTTCATGATCTCCCAGAATTCTCTTTGAAGAAAAGTTAAATTAGTTACGAAAAATTTGGCATTCCTCAAAAGAAAGGAATGAACAATTGATAATCCATAAGTATAGTGAAGGGGTAAACTAGATATAGAGATGTCATCTTTTTTTATTTCTAGATATTTGGCTATAGAAGATGCATTTGATGAAATATTTGAATAACTTAATCTAACTAGTTTTTTGCTTCCTGTTGAGCCTGAAGTTGACAGTAATAAAGCTAAGTCATTATGAATCTCTCTTTTTTTAGAAGAAACTTCAAAAAGATCAAAATCTCCAATTGAAAAAACTTTTTTTAGGTTTTCAAATTGCTGGCTTTCTTTATGAGCCCAATAATAATTAGGTTTATAAGTATCTTCATATTCTTTGAGAGAATCATTATCTTGATTATCTTCGAGTAAAATTGGTACATTGTTTGTGCACAACATAGAGATATATCCGCAAAGATAATTAACATTATTTTTGGATAAGCAAATAATGATATTTCTCTCGCCTATTATTCCCTTGAGTTCTTGAGAATATAAGGACAATTCTCTAAAAGAAATATTGCGAGATTCAGATAATAGAAAAAACCTATCTTGTTGACTTAAATCAAACACAAATAAATAAATAAATAATCAATCAAAGAAATCTTTCTCATTAAATACGTGTTCTTTTCCAATATCTTTATTTATTTTTTTTCCTAATACAGTATCAAGTTTATCAGCTGGAATCCCATTACCTGGCCTTTTCAATAAAACATCTTCCAGCTCTAAGATTTTGCCCGAAGACAGTTCTTTTGAAGAGATTATGCTTCTTCTCATTTCTTTTTTTTGAATTTCCTCTTCTTCAGATACTACTCTATTTTTATTACCTAATGACTTATAAACTGAGTGACAAGATTTTACTAAAATCGCCATTTCATCCTTTTCCAAAGCCATCTGATTATCCATTCCAATTTTTGAATTGTCTAAGGTAAAGTGCTTTTCAATTATGCATGCTCCAAGAGCAACGGAAGCTGCTGGAATATGTGTTGAAGTTGTATGATCTGAGAATCCTATAGGAATATCTGGGAATCTACTCATCAAACCAGATATATTGTTGATATTTATATTTTCATCTTTTGTGGGATAAATTGATACACAGTGAAGAATAGCCAATTTGTCATGCCCAGTGGATTTAATTACTTTTACAGCCTGATCAATCTCTTCGAAAGTTGACATTCCAGTAGACAAAATTATTGGTAATTTTTTATTCGCAATATATTCAAGAAACTGTAAATTGTTAATATCCATCGAAGCAATTTTGATGAAAGGTACTTTACACTTAACCAATAAATCTACTTCATCATTTGAGTACGGAGTAGAAGCAAAGGATATACCTATTGAATTGCAATAAATAGAAATTTCTTCTAACTGACTTTCATCCATTGAAAACTTTTCGAAGAATCTCTTTGAAATGGGATTCTCTTTAAAATAACTCTCAGCATAAAGTGTATGTGACTTCCAAGATTGAAATTTTACACAGTCACAACCTGCCTTTTTAATTTCTTGGATCATTTCCTTGGCTTTTTCTATATCTCCAAAATGACTAGTGTTAACCTCAGCTATGATGTAAGGTCTTCCATAATTTTCTATCAATTTGCCATCATTAAATTTCATTGGTCTATAGGCTTAATGATCATTTCCTCTAAAAATATCTTTCTATCCATGAAAGGTGCTTGGTCCTCGAGAGGTCTTCTTACAAATTTTTTATTTGAATCTCTGGCATGAGATATTTCAATATATGACTGATCCTCTCTTGCAAAAACCTCGCAAAGAATCGGACCATTTTTTTGTAATACTTTCTTAACTTTTGATTCTAAATTATTCTTAGTTCTAATTGATTGATATTTAATGTTAAATGCATCAGCTACTTTTTTAAAATCAGGAATTGATAGTCCATCGCTTGGATTCGTTCCAATAGTTCTCTTTCTGAATAATTCTTTTTGTCTTCTATTTATTATTGCATAGGCATTATTGTTGATCACAAAGATCTTCAAAGGAATATTGTGATGAGCCACTGTTTGCAATTCTTGTAAATTCATCATAATTGAACCATCACCTATTACTGCAATAATAGGACCTCTAAATGCATGGCTGCATCCAATAGCTGCAGGCAAAGCAAATCCCATAGCACCCTGGGATACTGGATGAACACACCTTTGTCCATTTTTAAAATTTATATTTGTTGGCATGATCACATCAATAAATCCTGAATCACAAACAAAACAGGATTTTGCCGGCAAAGTTTTCGAAAATGTATCTGCCAATTCATAAAGATCTATTTGTTTACTTAACGAAAAGTTGTTTAATTTTTTAAATTTCCTTTTCCACCTTAGGCAAGTTTTAACCCAGTTTTGATTTGTTTTTCTGATTTTAAGTTTATTAATTTCTTGCAATAAATCTTTAATATTTGTCTCAATTTTTTTAGTGTATTTAATACCTTCTTTGTCGTGTTCTTTAAGGTCTTGATCAATTAGAATGACTTTTGAATTTCTTGCAAACTTACAATAGTCGATCCCTGTATTTAAGGATGTCATTCTAGAGCCAATGACGATAAGTAGATCAGAGTTTTGTACTGTGAAGTTACCAGACCTACTACATCCTTGGGATCCAACAGACCCAATTGATAGTTTATTTTTAGATCCATAAATATCTGCTCCCGAACTCGTAAAGGTAACAGGAATATTGTTATCTTCAGAAAGTTTTTTTAGCTCTGTTATAGCATTACTAGATCTGACTCCTGCTCCCACCAAAAGGACTGGTCTGGATGATTTATTAATAAGATTTTTAATTATCCCTGCATTTTTTTTATTTTTTTTAACTTCATTCAAAGGATTTTTTGAAACCTTTTTATAAGAAGATAAATTTTTTACATCTATGTTTGTGCTTTGAATATCTAAAGGTACATCTATCCAAACAGGTCCTTTTTTTCCTTGCATAGAGATGTCGTAAGCTTTCTCCATCTCAAATTTTATAGATTTAGGATCTTCTATCATTTTAGAGTATTTTGTTATCGATCTTACAATTTCTACAATGTCAGCCTCTTGTTGACCAAATGTTCTAATATCACTTTTTGTATATCTTGTTGTTTCATTGAGGACATTCTGGCCTGAAATAAATATGCAGGGAATTCCATCCTGCCATGCAGATAACACTGCTGTAAGCACATTAGTTGATGCACAACCAGTAGAAACCATGCAAGCAGAAGGCTTTTCAGAAATTTCAGAATTTGCAATAGCAGCAAAAGCAGCAGCTTGTTCATGATGAAGACAGATAGGTTCTAAGTCTTTATTTCTCGCAATTCCATCTGTGAGAAAAAGTGATCCTCTGCCGGTTATTAAATATACTTGCTCTATGCCCTTGGAAGATAAAAAATCTGCAATGTAGTCACTAACCCTCATAGTGAGAAATTAAAAAATTATCCTTTGGGTTTAAAATTCTCAAAAACACTCGGAAGAGCAACAACAAATTCTGCATAGCATGCTAGCTCACCATCCACCGTTCCTTTTGCAGAACCTTTTGCGATTCCTCTTTTGAAGGAATCTAATATTGCTTCGATTAACATTACATCGCCTGGCACGATTTTTTTCTTAAATTTCACTTTATCCATACTTACAAAATTTGTTTTATTGCCTTTGTGTTCCTCAAATGAAAGGAAGGTCATAATAAAAGTTTGAACAAGAGACTCAACTTGAATAAATCCGGGTACGTTTGGTTCGTCTTCATAATGAGCTGGAAAAAACCATTCATTATAGGTCCAACATTTTAATCCAGTAGCTCTTTCTCCAGGAACGGCTTCTAATATTTTATCAATGAATAAAAGAGGGTATCTATTTTGTTGGGAGTCTTTAATTTGAGGCAAGTCAAATGTAAGAGTTTTATCATTAGCCATTATACTTAATATCTACTTTATATTTTTTTAATATATCTTTACCAACTTCAAAGCTTGAAAAATCAATTATGTCATCGATATCAAGTTCAATTTCAAATTCATCTTCTAATAGGGACATTAAGTTCATATGACCAACACTATCCCACTCCTCAATGTCTTGATATTTAAGGTCTTCTAATTCTGATTCTTCTACGAGAAAGCTTTCTTTAAAGCATTTGACATAAGTTTCTAATTTGGACAAAACTTTCTCCAGACAAGGTTATTCAAGGGACATGTTTTATGAGTACATAATACTGATTCTCAATATCATAAGCAAGTTGGTGATGAACAGAGGAAGCGCCTATATTATTTGACGAATAAATAGTTCTAACTTTTCTTAAATTATGATTTCTTGCTAAGATTATTTCTTGATAATTCAAACCCAATCCAAGACCAAAGCCTTGAAATTTTGGATAAATTCCTCCGATCGAGGCAAATAAAATCCTATTCTCTAGCTCCCTAGCAACAAAAAAGCCTGATGTTTTCCCTTTAAATGTTAAAGAATAAATTTCAGCCCCTTGCGAAATTTCATCTTCAATTAGACCTAGATATCTTTTATTTGATAAATCTTTTTTAAAGTGTGAATCTAAGGAAATCCTATCCTCTTTAAATAGTCCATCGAGTATAAAATTTTGTAGTTCTTTCTTCTCAGATTTTTTCATTATTTCATGTCCAACATGATCCAAGACTCTTTTTTGAAGAGAAGAAAAATTAGGCTCATTTAAATTGTGAGAGCAAATAAAAATCTGCTCAATAAATTTAAAATTTTTCCTTTGTAAAAGGAACAAAGAGTCAATGTTATTTATTGGGACTTTTGCAACTAAATACTTAAAATTTGATTTGAGCTTATCAAGGTTGTTAGAAATTTTTTCTTCTGTATCACTTTTTGAAATAATAATTTCACATACATCTATTCCTAGATTTCTTTTTTCCCAAAAAGCTTCTTTGATCTCCATTTTTTACTTAGTCTAATTTTCTAGTAAGCTGAAAAATTAAATCATACCCATCCCAATTAAAGCTGTACTCAGCAGCTCTACCATTTTCGACAACTCTATCTATGCCTTTCAATCCATGGTCAATAACAAAATTTTTTATTAAGTTTTTATCCATACCAATAGTTGTAATAGTCTGTAATCTTTCATCAACGAAGCTTTTAAGATCTAACATTTCTTCAGAGATAAACTCAAAAAATAATCCTCCTGGGACATTATATTTTTCTAATCCTTTATGTAGAGAATCAATTTGGATTCTTTCAATTAGATTAGACGAATCTTTTGATATTTGGATGTTATCTAAATCTATAGAAGCCATACATTTCGACAACAATTTTGATGATGAAATGAAGGAGGAAATTTCATATTTCTTTTCTACTAAAAAGCTTTCAAGATGACTCCAAAAAATTTCCTTAGATTTTTTTGTATCTTTATCGTTTCCATACCAAAAAATTAATCTTGGGGAACTGCATGCATTTTGATCAAAGAAGTAAGTATCATTAAAAAAATTATGAGCTATTTTTTTGAATGTAATATTTTCTTTAAGATATTCATGGCTATTTATGATGCAGATTGAATATCTATCAGGAAAACATACTTCAGTTGCTTTTGGTTTTATAGGAAATTTTCTCAACTCATTGATGGTATCGTCTCCACCCCAAATGATTCTAACGTCAGTAATTATTGAAAAATACCTATTAATCTCTTCATCTTTTTCATATTGAACAATTGAAATTTTTTCATTTAGGGTTTTAAATTTTTTTAATTCTAAAAGACCATTAATTTCTTCCGTTATTATTTTATTTTGAATGAAGTCTTTTGAGGAAAGTCTTACAATACAATTATTTCCAGAACATAATCCTGTAATAAGACTATAAGCAAAATTGATTGGTACATTGGACGGGGCAATATGAAAAGATAACCCTCTACCAATTAAACTATTTAATGATGATCCATAACCTTTTTTTATTCTTGAGAGATTAGCTTTTCTGATAAAAAAAGCAAAAGTTGCAATATCAGAAAAATCTTTATACTTCTTCGTTAGTAATTTTTTAGATAAATAATCTAAAAAATCTAATATCATAGGATCAAAAGCTTGAAATGCTCTCTCATTTTTCAAGGATTCAAAGTCCCTTGTTCCAGAGAAGACCTTTGGAAGCTTTTTAGGCAGAGAAGGTATCACTACATCCTCTTATTTCGGCTTGTTCTATTCTTCCAAGAACCTTGAAATATTTTCCATTTTGACCGCATTTACAATCATCCTCCCCATAAAGAATTCCTTCGTCTTCAGTTAAAATAGAATGGCCAGGATAAGACTCTTGAATCAAAGATATTGATTGAATCATCCCTTTTTCTCCAATTTCACAAATGGAAAAATCTTGTGGTCTTCTTATGAAAATATCGTTATATAGATTAGTGTGTAGGAATCCTTCAGAGCATTCCACGTAAATTGATCCAGTCTGTTCAACCATTCCATAATAGTCATGTACTTGATTTAAATTAAGTAAAGTTTTTGCAATTGATTTAAATTTTTGGTTTGAAACTTTTTCAGATTCAATTTTTTTCCAACCTCCTCCATGGAAAAGAATCCCATTGTTCAAGTCAAATGAAATCTTATTCACAAAGATATATTCAAGAAAATATTTCCAAACAATGTAAGTAAAGCCGAAGATAAGAATCTGAGAATCTTTATGTTTTTTTATAAATTTTTCTACTTCATCTACCCTCAAATTCATTTGGTCATCAAGTGCAAATAATTTATCTTTTCCAAACATTGAAAAGCCAAAAATTCCAGCAGACCTGGCTGAAAATTTATTTCTATTTTTTATTGTCGACTCATTATCAATTATGATCATTGGTAGGCGCTTAGAACCTATATATTGATTGATTATTTTAGCCAAAACTTTAGTCTGTCTAGCTGAAGTTTTCTTATCCAACATAATTTTTGAAGGATTATTACCTGTTGTACCAGAGGACATCATAGTTTTTATTAGATCCTCTTTATTGACGCTTGATAAGGAGTATTCTTTAAATATTCTTGCAGGCAAAAAAGGATAATCAGAAGAATTTTTTATTAACGAAAGATCGATTGAAAAAGAATCTAAAATTTTCTTATATTCCATACAATTTTCATGATGATGGAAGGTAAGATCACGTAAGGTTTTGAGAAGAATCTTCTTCTTTTCAATTTTATTAATATCTACTGGATGAAGATCTAAATTTTCGGAATATGACATAAGTGTAATGTATTATATCAAAAAGCATTTTTAAATTTACTCACTTAAGTTTTAGATCAAGAAATAATTAATGAAGTTTTATTTAATTTTTCGAGAAAGTAGCTCATGAAAATTCTTATCTCAGGTTGCTGCGGATTTATAGGCTATCACCTAACAAAAGCCTTGCTTGAACAAAAACATGAAGTTTATGGTATTGATAACATTAACAATTATTATTCAACAAAATTAAAAGAAGCCAGGTTAAAAAAAATTAAAAAAGAATATAAAAACTTCGCTTTTGAACAACTTGATTTATCTAAAATAAGCTCATTAGAAAACGTGCAATTTGATTTAGCAATTAATTTGGCTGCTCAGCCAGGAGTAAGGCTCGATTGGAAAGAAAATTTTAGATATCTTGATTCAAATATAACGGGCTTCCACAATTTCTTAGATTTTTGTAAATCCAAAAATATTAAAAAAATAATATTTGCATCTAGCAGTTCTGTTTATGGAGATGGAAGCAATAAACCTTTTAAAGAAAATCAAAAATTATCTCCAAGATCTTTATACGCAGCAACCAAGTTATATAATGAAAATTTAGCTGAAGTTTTCTCTAATAGTTTTGATACAGATATTATCGGATTGAGATTTTTTACTGTATACGGTAGCTGGGGCAGGCCAGATATGGCCTATTATTTATTTACGGATAATATTTTCAAAGGGAAAGAAATTACTCTCTTTAACAAAGGAAAGATGGCAAGAGATATGACTCATATCTCTGATATTGTTAAGGGCATAGTTTCATCTATAAACTTGATTGAAACAAACAATCTTGGTTACCGAATTTATAATCTAGGAAATAATGACCCCATAAAAACAATTGATTTATTGAGAAAAATTGAATTTAAACTTAGCAAAAAAGCAACAATAAATGAAGTTTCATCAAAGACTGAATCTTTCTATACACATGCAAATCTGGAAAAGGCAGAAAAAGAGATAAATTATCATCCATCTGTTAACTTAGACGAGGGTTTAGAAGAGTTTGTGTCATGGTACATTTCTTATGTTTCTATATAATCATTCAACAATCGTGCCCAGGTGGTGGAATTGGTAGACACAAGGGACTTAAAATCCCTCGAAGGCAACTTCGTGCCGGTTCAAGTCCGGCCCTGGGTACCAAGTTAATATGAAAATTTCTGTTGTTAGTGGCGGTTTTGATCCAATTCACTCTGGACATAT
>MDTA01117214.1_pt1 | contig 10712 bp, 11 predicted proteins | sample 811151 | NCBI WGS metagenome assembly MDTA01 (sample SAMN05326648, study PRJNA326480) | marine metagenome | isolation source: seawater | place: Indian Ocean: South | collected 2010 | reverse complement strand
TTAAGTGAGGTTAAATTATGAGTGATGTTTATGTGATGGGTGTTGATATGATTAAGTTTGGAAGATTTCCAGACAGAAGTGTTCCAAATATTGGAGCAGAAGCAGCTTTAATGGCCTTAGATGATGCCGGTCTAGGTATCCAAGATATGCAAGCTCTTTATTGTGGAAACCTAGGTCAAGCCAATGCAATGGTAGGTCAAAGAATTCTTCAGGAAATTGGACAAACTGGTATGCCTGTAGTGAACGTAGCAAATGCATGCGCAACTGGTGCAACAGCATTTAGAGAGGCATGGATGTCTATAAAAGCTGGTATGTATGATGTTGTTTTAGCTGTTGGAGTCGAGCAAATGGGAAAAGGCTTGCTTGGCGGAGCTGGAGGAGGTGATGGTATTCCCAAAGAAGGCTTATTAGGTTCAGGAACAATGCCTTGTGTTTTTGCGGAAGCTGGAATGGAACATACCAAAGAATATGGAACTACTTTTGAACAATTTGCAAAAATCTCAGTTAAAAATCATCATCATTCAACAATGAATCCAAAAGCCATGTATCAAATTGAAACGCCTTTAGATGAGGTAATGAATGCAGAAATGATTTCTTATCCTAATACCAAGCTGATGTGTTCAGTTAATGTTGATGGATCTGCTGCAGCTGTTTTAGTTTCTGAGAAAAAAGCAAAAGAATTAGGAATGTCCAGAGCTGTAAAAGTAAGAGCATCTGCTATGGCAAGTGACCCTTATACTGACAGAGATCTGGTAATGCCTGATGTTAATGCATGCACGAGGCTTGCTGCAAAAGATGCTTATGAGCAAGCGGGAATAGGTCCTGAAGATGTAAATCTAGTAGAACTTCATGATTGTTTTGCAACTGCTGAAATGCTTCATTATGAAAATCTTGGACTTTGCAATGATGGAGAAGCAGGAAGAATGATCGATGAAGGTCATGTTGAGCTTGGTGGCAAAGTTCCGGTGAATGTTTCTGGAGGTCTCTTGTCAAAAGGTCATCCTCTGGGTGCTACTGGAATAGCAAATATCTATGAGGTATGTACGCACCTTCGGGGTGAAGCTGGGAAAAGGCAAGTCGAAGGAGCAAAGATTGGAATGACTCATGTAATTGGTCTAGGAACAGCTTGTGGTATACATATCTTAGAAAAGGTTAATTAACTGCCTTGAAATTTGGTCTTACTGGAGACACACATAATAATTTAAAAAATATTAAAATTATTTGCGATATTTTCAATAATGAAGATATAAATTTTGTTATTCATACTGGCGATATTACATTACCTAAGTCTCTAGAAGCATTCAATAAACTAAAAATGCCACTTAAAGGTGTTTTTGGAAATAATGATCAGGAAGAAAAAGAATCACTAAGTTTAGTCTGCAATAAATATGGTTTTGAATTTGATGATGGGCCAAAAAAACTTTCTCATGATGGAAGAGATATCTACATTGTGCATGATCCCTTAGATATAGAAGATTATTTCTATGGAAGAAATAATATTATTGTCCATGGTCATACACATCGCTTTAGGGATGAACAGATTCATGATACGTATATTTTTAATCCAGGAGAGTGTGCCGGAATGATGAATGGAAAAAATAATATCGGAATAGTTGATTTATTTAAAAATTCTATGAGGATTGTTAACTTCTAAGCTTTTTTTACAAGAATATAATCTATCAAAAGGACTATAAAAAATATTGTCATAAAAGGTCTCACCAATCTTAAATAGCTTAAACCTTGAGTTTCAAAAATATCCATGATCAATATTGATAAGATTGGGGAGAAATTTTCAGACCCTGGAAAACTAAACCATACGGATACTAAAATACTGAGTATTGCAGCAAAGAAAAATTTTTTTATGTGATAACTTTTAAAAACTGATCTAGCTAAATACGATAAAAACAGAGCAAAAAAAATATAGATAATCCATGATAAATAAATCATTTGAATTCACTTAAAAAACTTTCTCTGGATTCATCATTCTTTATTAGCCACATGCATTCTTGGAAATTTCCTTTTCTTATTACATCCGCAAGTTTAGGTAAGAAACTATTTTTAACTATATTATTCGGAGGCAAGTTTTTTTCTTCGGCTTGAAGCTCTCTCCAGATAAAAATTTTTTCATCAAGGTTCGATAAATTTTTTTGATTCTTTCTCAACCTTCTTAATCTGGATATAAAAAATCTTTCTTCACCATTTTCTTTTTCCTTTTTAATTGTCTTGTATAAGTCCTCTTTAAGCCCCTTCTTTTCAATTATAGAAGACTGTATTTTCATAATATTTATAAGAAACCTCACATCATTTGCTGCATATACAATTTGACTCTGATCCAGAGGTCTCTTACTCCAATCTGAATTTGTTTCTTTTTTTGAAATCTCTCTTAAATAATACTTCTTTATCAAGGCCTTATAGCTTATTTGATTGATATTATCTGGTTCAATTATGTTTTCTGCAATTTGTGTATCAAAAACATTATTTACTTGGATATTTAAGCAATGTTTAAGAACAGAAATATCACTTCTGATGGAATGGAAAATTTTTTTTACATTTTTTCTTTCAAATAAAATTTTCAAATTTTCTAAATTAAATTTTTTATACATATCAAGAATATAAATATTTTCGTTATCTGCTATTTGAATAAGACTTAATTCTGGATAATAAGTTTTTCTCCAAATGAATTCAGTATCTACAGCAATTTCTGATGATTTTGATAGTAAACCTATAGCCTCATCAAGATTATCGTCAGACTCAATTAATCTTATGTTTTTAGAATCAAAAAGTGAGGAGATGTAGTTGTAAAATTTATTCAAGAATTTCTCTAGTTAAATTTTTTAAAATATCTCCTAATTTATTATCTTTATATGCAAAGGAAATAAAAGCTTCAAAATAACCCACCTTATCTCCGCAATCAAAATATTGTCCCTTGCTAGTAATTGCATGAATCTCATATTTAGCATCAATTAGATCTTGAATTGCATCTGTAAGTTCAATTTCTTTCGATTTCCCAGATGGATTGTCGGGAATATAATCAAAAATATCTGCAGTAAAAATATACCTTCCAACAGAGGCCATGTTTGAAGGAGCCTTACTTTTAGAAGGTTTCTCAATGATTTTTTCAACTAAAATGAATTTATCTGAGATTTTTTTTGGCTTAATTATTCCAAATTTATTTACATCTGATTGAGGCACTTCAGAAACTAAAAAACAATTTTTTTTATTCTCAAGAAAATGCTTTTTCAATTTTGCAAGATTATCCTTTTCTTTATTGCAGCTGTATTTATCAAGAACCCTATCTGGCAGAACGACTGCGAAAGGTTTTTTACCTACTATTGTACTTGCGCATTTTATGGCATGACCTAATCCTAAAGCTTCTCCTTGCCTTACATACAACATGTCAACTTCTTTATCAGAAATATTCTTTATTTCTTTTAACTGAGATCTTTTTATTCTTTTTTCCAGAGTAGCCTCTAATTCAAAACTCTTATCAAAATGATTACCAATAGCATTTTTGCTAGAATGAGTTATAAAAATAATCTTTGAAAAACCAGCACTTTTAATCTCTTCAACTACATGCTGAATGACTGGTGTATCAAAAATTGGAAGCATTTCTTTAGGGATTGATTTTGTTGCGGGAAGCATTCTAGTTCCCAAACCTGCAATTGGAACTACTGCATATTCTAAATTTTTATCTATCAATTAATTTTCCCCAAAAAGATCTCTAGTGAAATATTTTGTACTACTTTTTTTTATCTTATTATCAATCCTGTTAGCAATTACTAAATCACTACTTTTTATAAAATCCTCAAAATTATTTATAATTTCAGTATCCATATAGAATTTATCTTTTATCAATGGTTCATATATATAAACCTTAATTCTAGTTTTTAGGATTTTTTTTAGAATTTCTATAACAGCTGCTTCTTTAAAATTGTCGGATGCTGATTTCATTTGCAGCCTATAAATTCCTACTGAACTAGGCTTTAAATCAATAATTTTTTTAGATATGAATTCAAATCTTGCTTGATTTGATTTATCAATGGATTTTATTAGGTGGCTTGAATCAGAGCTTAGTTGTGAAGAAAGCTGCTTTAGATCCTTAGGTAGACAATAACCGCCAAACCCAAATGATGGATTATTATAATAATTACCTATTCTTGGATCAGAAGAAATTCCTTCTATTATTCGCTTAATTTCAAAGCCTTTTTCAAAACTAAAACTATCTAGCTCATTAAAAAAAGCCACTCTCATTGCTAGATAAGAATTTGAAAATAACTTCACTAGCTCAGCTTCGCTAGATTCCATTTCTATAAGAGGAGGATTATTTATAGAAAGCGAAGATAAAAATTTAATCAAATTCTTCCTATGTTTTTTTGATCCTCCAATTATTATTCTTGAGGGATTTAAATTATCTTCTAATGCCATACCCTCTCTTAAGAATTCTGGAGAAAAAAGGATATTTGAAGATTGAAATTTTTTATTTTGAGAATCTGTAAATCCTACCGGAACTGTAGATTTGATTAATATTGGAATTTTATTATTTAAGTTTTTTATTCTTTTGATCTCTTTTTCTAAAATGGAGGTATCGAAACCTTTTTTATGGTCTTCATAATTTGTTGGTAAGCATAAAATACATAAATCACAGTCCTTTAAAGTGATCTTGCTATTTATTTTAGAAAAAATATTTTTTTTATTTTTTTTTAAAGTTTTTTGAAAAAATTCATCCTGAATAGGAGATATATTTGCTTTCAACAAATCAATTTTTTTTGGATCAGTATCATATAAATCAACTTGATATTTGTGGCTGATTGCCCCTGCAAGAGCACATCCTACGTATCCTGCCCCAAAAATTGAAACTTTTTTTATCTTATTTTCTTTCATTAAGTTTAGATAATAAATTTAGATTCATTTTCAATTTATTTAAATCATTTAGATATTGTTTATTTGTACATGAATTAAAATATTTAAACATTTCTTTGAATTGATTTTCTGGATCGAATTTTATTGTTGAGATAAGTTCATAGTTCCTAATAATTTTAATATCTATTTCTCTGCCCTTAGGTTTAGAGAAAAACATTTCAGCGAGTAAGTGAGCATCCTCAAACCAAAATTCTGCCTGATTTTTATATGCCGCTCCGAAAAACCAATTAAGCTCGATTATGAAATTATCGTATTTCAGAAGAATAATGCCAGATGTGTCTACTTCAAAACTCTTTTCATAGAAACTGTCAGCAGATAAAACTTCATATTGGAGACCAAATAATTCATGAGCAGCTGAGATTACATAAATACCAGCATCAAATTTTGCCCCACCTTTTAAACTTTTTTTATATCTAATATTATTTTTATTTAAATGAGGGAATCCAAATGAAAAACTTGCTTTTTTTAGACCGCCATAAGTATCGTTTTTCAATATTTCTTTTATTTTTTTAAACTGTGAATGATGTTTATACATCATGCCTTCATGGAGGAGTAAGCCATGCTTTTTACTCGAAGATATAGATTCATTTGCTTCATATAAATCAACGAACATTGGTTTCTCAACGATTACAGATTTCTTTGCGTTTATGGCCTTAGAAATCTGATCATGATGGATGCTATTAGGGCTTGAAATATAAACAAATTCTGAATCTAAATCTAAAAAAAGCTCTTCTTCTTTCAAATATTTTTTGCATTTAAGACTATTGCTGAATTCTTCATTTAAAATTTCGTTTCTTGTGAAAACTCCTATAGGTTCTATAAAGTCACACTCAAGAACTGAATTTAAAATATTTTTTTTAAAGTGATTTCCAAGGGATAAAAAAGATATTTTCATTTTGTGATTAAAGACTTGAAATAATGCTTCTTATGTGAGGATTAATCCATGAATTTTCCTTAATAAGTTCCTTTATTTGAAACAATGAAATAAACCTAAAATTTTCTTTTATATCTATTTCAAAGTTTTCATCCAATTCTAAAAGCACACCTAGATTTCTTTTTAAGTGAAGCCTACCTCCATCCTCAGACATCCACTGACAAAAATGAATTTTTTCATTTTTTGAAACTGAAAAATCTGATTTTGCAAATTTTTCAAAGAAATCAGAATAATTAGGTTTCCTTCCTTCGTGTGCCATCTTTAGGTTGGAGAATGTGGCTTGAAGAGTAGGACTAATTTGAATTCCATCTGGATTGCCTGGTTCAGCCTTTGCTTCAATTAGATAGTGAGGCACTCCTTTTATTTTCTTCCTTATCAATCCTAATATGCCTCCATTGAATCCTACTTGGGTAATCATTGGCTGATACCATCCTTTACCTCCAACTTCCCTAGAACTCGCTGATGATATCTTTAAGCCCTGCAAGAAAAAAAATTCGCCAGAGGAATGAGAAAAATATCCCTTTTCATCAAATTTCCATTCAAGACAATCCTTGAGAGGAATGTCTTCTAGTTTAAGAGTTAATTTTTTTTGCTTTTTTTCGAACCAAATTTTTAGGTCATTAATGTCGCCCGTTAAAGACCAATCTTTTAAAGATTCTACAAATATTTCTGATTTAAATTTTAAATATTCTGATCGTTTCTCATTTTCTTCAAGCTTAATTGATTCCTTTATCTTGAAAACAAGATCATTAAATTCCATCATAAAATTCTTCTATTACTGAACAAACGTATTTTACATCTTTTAATTTCATATTATTGTGAAACGGAAGCCTAACTACTCTTTCAGAATATTTATTTGTTATTGGTAAATCTTTTTTAAAATTTCCCAATCTCGACCCCATTGGTGATGAATGTAATGGTATGTAGCCAATATAACTTGAAATTTTTCTTTCTTCTAAGAAATTTCTCAACAGTAAATTTTGATGCGAATTCTTCGTTAGGATGTAAAAAGAATGATAATTGGATGAAAGCTCAGCAGGTAAATCAGGAAAATAAAGCTTACCATCTGTCTTTAAATCTCTCAAAAACTCATTATATTTTTCATATAATTTTTTTCTATAGGATATATTTTCTCTGACAAAATTTAATTGGCTATCCAAAAAACTTGCTTGAAGTTCAGAGGGATAATAACTTCCACCAATTTCCCTCCAGGTGTATTTATCAGTAAGGCCTTTCAAGAGTTCTTGCCTGTTTGTTCCTCTCTCCCAAATCATCTGACATTTTTTAAAATAATTATTCTTCTTTATATAGAGAGCACCCGATAAACCAGCATGCAGGTTTTTTGTTTCATGAAAAGAGAAACAACCAAAGTCACCAAATGTTCCAGCTGAATGGCCATTAAGTTTTGATCCAAATGCCTGAGCGGCATCTTCTATTAAAATTATTTTCTTTTTTGAGCATATTTCTTTTAATTTCAGAATATCACCTAAGAATGATCCGTAATGAACCATAACAATGGCTCTAGTATTTCTATTAATTCTTTTTAGTACATCCTCAATCGATATTGTCATATTAGTATTTTGAATTTCTGCAAAGACAATTTTAATTCCAACTTTTGCAAATGCATTGGCTGTAGATGGAAAAGTATACGATGGCATAATTACTTCCCCAGAACCTATTTCATCCCTAATACAAAGAGCGACAATATCAAGAGCAGAGCTACAGCTGTCGGTCAAAAGTATATTTTTTTTGCCAAGTATTTCAGTTATTTTTTGATGACAATTTTTTGTAAAGACTCCATCTCCATAGAATTTATTTTCCTTAAATACTCTTTTTATATTTTCTAACTCATTACCAGTAATGTAAGGCTCATTAAAATTTATCTTATTTTTCATAAACCCTCCGAACAGAAGTTGTATTTCGACCCAAAATAAAATTTATTGAATCTGATAAAAAAGATAAAAAAAGCCAAATATATAGATTGCTATATGAGCTTTTGGAAAATTTTATTTTCTTGAGATCATGAGATTCTAGAAATTCTTTAGAAACCAAATTAATATCTAATTTTTCTACCATCCTATAATTATTTTTAAAAGATAAATTGTTCACTTTTTCTGGATCATTATAAAATTCATTTATTAAGTTCTTAATGCCAACTAATTTGAAGTTTTCAGGGAAACTAGACTCTGAAAAGTTATAATCTTCTAAATCATGTAAGAACCCAGGAGATAGAAATTTATGTTCTTCTAATGCGATAATGCTGGGAATTCCTGATGACGATAAATAAGTTAGAGATGTTCCTGATGAAACTATGATATCTGAATCTTGAATTAGAAGTAGAAGATCTTTTTTTTCCACATTACCTAAGAAACTAACTCTTTCTTCCAAAGAAAGATTTTTGCATTTTTGTTCTAAAGTTTTTCTGTAGGCACCATCTCCTATGACATCTATTTTGAGATTTTTATTGCAAAGATCTTTAAGTATTTCAATTGTTCCAAGTATGAACTTTTTGTATTTCTCTAATCTTCCAACTATCACAATTTTATTATTAATATTTTTTTTTCTCAGCGGCTCAAGTAGTTCTATTCCTGTAGGAACGCATATAAATTTTTCTGTATTTTTGATCTTATTAAATGTTACAGCATCCTTTCTAGTTTTCTCCGGGCCGAAAAATATCAAAACCTCATCATTAAATAATTTTTTTCTAAAAAAGGTCTCAGGCAAAGTAAGATTTCCATCTCTTCCCCAACTTAGAAAGTTAGCATGGTAAACGCCATAAGAAATTTTATTGAGATTTTTCTTTGGTAGTAAATTTTTTAAAACGAAATAAGTAAAGGGGCATGTAACATGAATCTTTTGATTTGATAAAAAGTCTTTTATTTTTGATCTATTGATCCCGAAAAAAGGAAAAGAAGAACTAATAATTCTAGGGATAAAGAAATTACCGAAATCCGATAAAAAATTGATTTCGCAATGAATTGAATATTCTCTTAACATCTTGTGATCAAGATCTTTTTTTCTCATGACTAAAACTTTCGAGTTTATGGACTGTTTTTTTAGAGCTTTAACTAGGGAGAGAATATAATATTGTGTTCCTCCAGTATTCAATCTAGACAATAGAAAAATCATTTTTTTATTAACTTAGTAAATATGATTAACATTAAAAATGAGTAAAGAACATATGAAATTGAATAAGCTCTATATACAGAAACTAGAGATGCATCATTGGATATAAAAAGTGTGGTTATACAAATTAGTAAAAAAAACTGAATCAACTCTAGGGGTAAAATATACCAAATAAGTGCTCTTGAAACAGCTACCATTCCTAGGGAGTAAGCTATGACTTTCATAAAATCTCCAAAAAATTGATAGGGAAGAAAATCAGCTATAAACAAAAACTTATCTGATAATAAAATTGGAATAAAAAAGTTAGAAAAATAGTAAAATCCAGAACTTAAAATCACAAAAATTGGAAGAATAAGCTTGAAATATTCCAGATATAGCAACTTAATTTGAGCTTCTCTTGAAACTTCCTTTAACCTAGGTAATAAATAGAAAGTAAAAAAACTCACATAAAAAGAGAAATGAGCAACTGAAATCCTATTTACTGCTTGCCAATATCCTGCATCTGCATATCCTAAAATCCTTATTATGATTTCTCTAATTATAAATTCTATTAATGGAACAGATAATGCACCCATCAGGAATATAAAAGAATATTTAAATGAACTCCCTAAAATATCTTTTTTTAAAGAAATCTTTCTAAATATTACTGGCTTGCGATAACAATAGTGAATAAGGATCGGAAAAATTAATGAAAGAAATCCAAAAATAAAAGCAATTAGAACTCCATTAAATCCATAAGAGTTAATTAATATTATTGAAATTATTATGGAAAGAAAGTTTCCAAAAATTTGAATTAACGAGAAATCATATGTCTTTAACAATCCATTAAGAAAAGATTGATAAAAATTAATATATGAAAAAAATAGAACAGCAGATGCAAGTATATTTATAGACCAGAAGTATTCTTCGCTTTTAAATAGTAACAAGGATATATTCTTTGAAAAAATAAAAATAAGAAGTGAAATAAACAATGAACAAAAAAGGCTAATACTTTGAAAATTATCTGAAAGATCTTGCAGTAAAGTTTCATCATTCTTATTTTTGCTTGTAAGTGTGATTATTCCATTAGAAATTCCCCCGCCTGAAAAGGCAAAAATCAAAGAAACAAAAGAAATAAAATGTCCTATCAAACCTATTCCCTCCGGACCAAGATTTGAAGCACTTACTTTTATAAAAACTAAAGAAGATAATAACTTAGAAAAATTAGCTGCAGAAATTAAAAGGAATTTTGTTGTCACAATTTATCTTAGTATATTTTTAAGATATGAGTGATAGTCCGAACCTTTAAATTTTTGAGAATTTTTCAAAATTGTGTCTTTATCTAACCAACCATGATTGAAGGAAATTTCTTCGAGACATGCTATTTTAAATTTCTGTTTATCTTCAATATTTTGAATGAAATTTGAAGCATCATTGAATGCATCAAAAGTTCCAACATCAAACCAAACGAATCCTCGATTTAAAGTTACTGCACTCAATCTACCTTCTTTCAAATAAAGTTTATTTAAATCAGTTATTTCTAACTCTCCCCTTGAAGAAGGAGACAACTTTTTAACTAAATTAACAACATCACTTTTATAGATGTATAAACCAGTTGCAACTTGATTGGAGGTGGGGTTCTTAGGTTTTTCTATTAACTTCTTTACTTGACCTTTTTTATCATATTCAATTACACCAAATCTCTCAGGATCTTGAACGTCATAACCAAAAATAGTTGCTCCTTTGTTATTTT
>MDTA01067646.1_pt1 | contig 10712 bp, 8 predicted proteins | sample 811151 | NCBI WGS metagenome assembly MDTA01 (sample SAMN05326648, study PRJNA326480) | marine metagenome | isolation source: seawater | place: Indian Ocean: South | collected 2010 | reverse complement strand
TTTAGAAATCAATTTTGCAAAATTGATTTCTAAATTATCAAAAACTCAAGTAATAATTATTAAAAATTATAATGAACTTGGGAAATATTTTAAAAAAAATCTTGCGAGTGATGAGCTAATAATAGGCATGGGCGCTGGATCAATATCAAAGCAAATGAGAGAACTAAAAAATTTTATATGAGTCAAAGAGAACAATTAATAAAAAAATTTAAAAATAATATTTCTCTTAATAAAAGCCTATCAAATTATAATTGGTTTAATTTAGGAGGTCCAGCTGAGTATTTTTTTAAACCCAAAAATCAAGAACAGCTAATTGAATTTGTGAGAGAAAATAAAAAAAACAAATTACAAATAACCATTCTTGGAGCTGGCTCAAACACCTTAATAAGAGACAATGGAATTAAAGGAGTTGTAATAAAACTTGGTCCAGCTTTTTCAGAAATAAAACTAATTGATAAAAATATTATAGAAGCTGGAGCTGCAACATTAGATCGAAAAATTTCTAATTTTGCAAAGGATAAAGGTATAGGGAATTTTGAATTTCTTTCATGTATTCCAGGGTCAATAGGTGGTGCGGTTATAATGAATAGTGGATGTTATGGAAATGATATTTCAAAAATTTTGCAGTCAATAAAAGTTTTGGATATTAAGAATGGAACTGAAAAAGAGATAAAAAGAAAAGAGATTAACTTTTTTTATAGAGGTACCGACCTTCCTAGTGATTTAATCATTACCTCGGTAAAATTAAAAGGGATATTAACTTCAAAAGATCTTATCGAAAAAAAACAAATAAAAATAAATCAAGCAAAAAAAGTCTCACAACCTAGCCAAGTAAAAACTTGTGGTAGCACATTTAAAAATTTTAGTGAAGAAAAAAAAGCATGGAAATTAATTAGAGAAACGGGTTGTTTCAAATTTAAAGAGGGAGATGCAGAAATTTCAAAAAAACATTGCAACTTTTTTGTAAATAACGGAAACGCATCTTCAGCTGATATTGAAAATTTAATAAATAGAGTAAAACAAACAATAATAGAAAAAACTGGGATTAATCTAGAACTAGAGATTAAAATTGTTGGTGAATAAAAAAAAATTTAAAAGCGTTTTAGTCGTTTTGGGAGGCACCTCAGGAGAAAGAGCTGTGAGTCTTGATAGTGGAAGATCATGCATTAGAGCTTTAAAAAAAAAGGGGTATAATGTTTTTAAACACGACCCAAAATTAAAAAATCTTAATTTAATAAATAAAAAAAAAATTGATGTTATCTTTAATGCTTTACATGGCAAAGATGGTGAGGATGGCATAGCTCAAACTTATTTCGAATATTTAAGAATTCCCTACACTCACTCTGGAGTAATTAGTTCACATAATGCAATGAATAAAAATATTTCAAAAAATATTTTTATTAAAAAAAAAATCATTACGCCAAAATATTTTGAATTAACTAAAAATATATTTAATGGGAAAATTTTAACAAAACTTATCAAAAAAAAACGAATTAAATTTCCAATCGTTATCAAACCTAATAGTGAGGGATCTAGTTTAGGGGTAATGATATCCTATAATATGAATAATTTGATAAAATTTAGTAAAATTTTATTTCGACGGTATACTCATCTAATATACGAGCAGTATGTAGGCGGACAAGAAATCCAAGTTGCTGTCTTAAAAAACAAATCCATAGGAGCAATTGAACTGGTACCAAAGAGATCTTTTTATGATTACAAAGCAAAATATACAAAATCTGCTAAAACTAGACACATAATGCCAGCAAGATTAAATAAAAAAAAATATAATGAAGTCTTAGCTATAGCCAAAAAGGCTCATCTAGCTCTGAAATGTAAAGGTGTCACAAGATCTGATTTTAAATTTTATAAAAATAAATTTTATTTATTAGAAATTAATACTCAACCTGGAATGACCAGTCTTTCTTTAGTTCCTGAAATAGCTAGTTATAATGGTTTGAGTTTTCCAAATTTAATTGAGGAACTTTTATTAGACGCAAGTGTTAATAGATGAATAAACGATTAACAATCGCTTTAGTATTATTATTACTTTTAAGCACATATAAAGTGCAAAATTTTTTTGACTTAAGCTCTACATTTAGAATCAAAGAAATAAGTATTGAAAATAACCTGATTTTAAATGATAGTGAAATCAAACAAGCTTTGGCGTTTTTATATGAAACAAACATTCTTCTACTACAAACAGAAAAAATTAAAACAGAATTAGACAAAGTAAGCTTTATTGAAAGTTTTGAAATTAAAAAAATTTATCCTAATAGTATAAAGATAAAGATCCTCGAAAAAAAACCTATTGCTATTCTTCAAAACAAAAAGCAAAAGAATTTTTATACTGACAAGGGAAAGTTAATTTCTTTTGATGACTTTGATGAATTTAAAAATTTACCATTTGTATTTGGAGATAAAGATAGTTTTTTAGTTTTACATACGCATTTAAAAGAGGTCAACTTCCCATTAAACGATATAAAAACTTTTTTTTTATTCAAGTCTAATAGATGGGATATAATTACTCAAAAAAATCAGACTTTAAAATTGCCAATTGATGATTATAAAAAAAGTCTAAAAAATTTTTTAATCATTAAAGATCAAGTTAACTTTGAAAAATATAAAACTTTTGATTATAGAATAAATAATCAACTTATTTTAAAATAAGAAATGAGTATTAATTCAAATATACTTTTTATAGAAATAGATGATCAAAATCTTAAATTTATAGCTGGAAAAAATGATGATCTTGGTAATTTTAGTTTAGTAAAAAGTTTTATAGTGCCTCAAGAAGGATACACTAATAATCAAATTTCCGATTTTAACTTAGTTTTGGATAATTTAAAAAAAAATATAAATTTAATTGAGCAAAATACTAATTATGAGTATAAAGATGTTATTCTTGTAATTAATAACTTTGATAATTCTATAATTAATTTTTCTGGTTTTAAAAAATTAAATAATTCACAACTATTAAAAGAAAATATAATTTATATAATAAACTCTCTCAAAACAAAAATAAGTGAAATTGAAAGCCAAAAAAAAATTCTTCACATATTTAATACAAAATTTTTTCTAGACAAAAAAGAAACAGATAATTTACCAATTGGCTTATTCGGAAATTTTTACTCCCATGAGCTGTCTTTTTTTCTGATAAACAATAACGATTATAAAAACCTTAAAAATATTTTTGAAAAATGTAATTTAAGAATAAGTAAAATTATTTCAAAGTGTTTCATTGAAGGAGTAAATCAAATAGAAAATAATTCAGATATGCATACTTTTTTTAAAATTGAAATTAATAAAAAAAATTCTCAAATTTTTTTTTTCGAAAACTCAGCATTAAAGTATATTCAAAATTTTGATTTCGGCTCAGAATTAATAATAAATGATATATCCAAGATAATTGGATTGAGCAACCGGACTGTAAAAGATATTATATCAAATTCTTTTTTTTCTAAAAATCTTTCTGATAAAGATTTCTTAGATAAAAAATATTTTAAAGATCTAAATTTTAGAAAAATTAAAAAAAAACTCATTCTTGACATTGCAGATGCAAGAATTAAAGAAATTTTAGAATTAATAATTATTAGAAACATCAATCTAAGTGGATTTATCTCAAAAAAAATGTTTGTTCTTTTAAAGATAATAGATAAAAACATACTTTGTTTCGAAGAAAGTTTTCAAAGAAATCTTTCCATAGAAAAAAAATTTAAACTTACTTTTTTAGAAGATGATAATTTAGAGAACTTATATAAAAATGCCTTCAAAATTGTTCAATATGGGTGGAAGAAAGAAGCTGTACCAATTATTCATCATAAAAAGTCAATAATTTCTAGATTTTTTGATCTCATCTTTAAATAAGATTTGTTATTTTTAGAAACATTAGTTGTTTTAAGAATTAAGCTTTAATTATGTATAAGTTCTCGATGTTAAAGATTTACCAGCAAACTCTTAAAAATCCTGTAAAATTCTCGGGTATAGGCTTGCATTCAGGGAAAAGATCTAAAATAACAATCTTGCCTGATCAGGAAGATCAAGGATTTACATTTAAAAGAGTAGACTTGAGTAAAAATAACCTAATTAAAGCAAATTATAAAAACGTATCATCAGCTAAATTGTGCACAACATTGCAAAATGAGTTTGGAATTAAAGTATCTACAGTTGAACACCTTCTTGCAGCATTATACGTATCGGAAATTGATAATGCTATTATAGAAATTGATAACGAAGAAATTCCGATAATGGATGGTTCCGCAAAAGATTTCATTAAAAAGATCGATAAGGTAGGTATAAAACAACAATCTAAAGCAAGAAAATACATTAAAGTTACTGATAAAACAGAATTAGTTGATGGAGATAAAAAAATCTCAATTGAGCCTTGTGATAATTCTTTTGAAGTTGAGTTCCAACTTAAATATAAAAATAAATTAATAAATAATCAAAAAAATCTAATAAACTTTCAAAAAGATGACTTAAAAGAAGTTTGTGAGTCTAGAACTTTTTGCTTGTTTGAAGATATAGAAAAAATCAAAAAAATTGGTTTGGCTAAAGGAGGCTCACTAGAGAATGCATTAGTTGTGGATGAAGAAAAAGTGCTTAATAAAGATGGCCTTAGAAACGAAAATGAATTTGTAAATCATAAAATCTTAGATTTAGCAGGTGACTTCTTGCTATCAGGTTATAGAGTTTTAGGTAAAGTATCTTGCTTTCAAGGAGGTCATCAGCTAACAAATTCATTTCTAAAAAAATTCCTTAACTCTGACATGACTCACACAAATTTAGAATTTGAAAAAGTCTCAATTTCTAAAAACATTAATTCACAACAATTATCTAAATTGGCCGTTAGCGCCTAAAATTACATACAAAATTTGTAATACAAATTTTTTTTTAATCTGTTATTAGTCATATTATGATTTTAATAAGATTAGTTTGGTTGTTAATTTTAATTTTATTTGTGTCTTGCTCTAAGGACGAAGTAGCTTATGAACCATCTTTAAAAATTGACCCTTATGAATCTTACAAAGAAGGCTTCAAAGCTTTTGAGGATGGTCAATTCTTTGTAGCAAACAAAAAATTTTCTGAAGCAGAAATAAATTTTGACAAGCCTGAATTTGCAGCTAAATCTGCCATTATGTCCTCTTTTGCATTGTATGGAATTAATTTCTATGATGAAGCGGAAGAAAATCTTATTAGATATTTAAAAACTTATCCAGCTGATAGATATGTAATGTATGCTCATTATCTGCTAGCAATAATATATTTTGAACAAATTGGCGATGAAAAAAACGATCTTAAGCCATTAATTGATGCAGATAAAAAAATCGATTTTTTTTTAAAAAAATATCCGGAAAGTGAATACGCAATTGATCTTAATTTAAAAAAAAAATTAGTACAAAATCAATTTGCGGCTAGAGAACTTTATATTGCTAAGTATTACATTTCAGTACAAAAATGGATACCTGCTATTAAACGACTTAAAATAATAGTAGATAAATTTGATGAAACAATTTTTATTGAGGAGGCACTTCATAGATTAGTAGAAATTCATTATCATCTTGGATTGCAAAGTGAGGCAAATAAATATGCCAGTATCTTAGGGTATAATTATAATTCAAGTGAATGGTTTAAACAATCTTACAAAGTTTTAAATAAAGACTATGAAGTTATCTCAAAAGTTTCACCTGAAGAAGAAAAAAAAGAAAAAGGTGTATTCGAAAAGATTATTAAAATGATCAAATAAATCTTAAGATGGAAAAAAAAGTAATAATTAATAATTACAAAATAAAAATCAGTAATTTAAAAGAACATAATAATTTATATTTTAATAAAGATAAGCCTAAAATTTCTGATGCCGATTACGATATTTTGAAAAAAGAAATATTATCTCTTGAGAAAAAATATCCTTACTTGATTAAACTTGGCCTAACAGACAATTTGGTAGGGTCACCACCTACAAACAAGTTTAAAAAAATTAAACATTTAGTTGCAATGTTGTCACTTTCAAATGCTTTTAACTTGAGTGATATGAAAGATTTTTTAAAAAAGGTAAATAATTTTTTAAGTTTAAATAATCCAAATATTGAACTTTTTTCAGAACCTAAGATTGATGGAATTTCAGCCACTCTAGTCTATGAAAATGGTTTTTTAATAAAAGGTTTATCAAGGGGAGATGGTACAACTGGTGAGGATATACTTGAGAACTTAAAAACTATTAAAAGTATTCCAAAAAAAATTAATATAACTAACCCACCAAAATTATTAGAGATACGTTGTGAAATTTATATAAGCAAGAAAGATTTTGTTAATTTAAAAGATAAATTTGCTAATCCAAGAAATGCTGCTGGAGGTTCATTAAGACAAAAAGATCCGAACGAAACAAAAAAAATACCCCTAAGATATTTTGCATATGGATTAGGTGCATCTGATCCTATAATTTTTAGCAAACAATCAGAGTTTTTAAAAAAAATAAATCATTGGGGCTTTGAGGTTAATTCACTATCTAAAATTGTTTCTGGAATCAATGAAATTGAAATCAATCATAAAAATATTGACAATTTAAGATCATCATTAAATTATGACATTGATGGAATTGTTTATAAAATAAATGATTTAAAGCTACAAAAAAGACTAGGGAATACCTCAAATTCACCAAGATGGGCAATTGCTTACAAATTTTCTTCTGAGAAGGTTATCACAAAAATAAAAGATATTATTATTCAAGTAGGTAGAACTGGTGCTATTACACCTGTGGCTAAAGTTGAACCAGTTACAGTTGGAGGTGTTGTAGTCTCTAATGCTACTTTACATAACGAGGATGAAATTCAAAGAAAAGATATAAGAATAGGAGATACGATACAAATTCAAAGAGCTGGGGATGTTATTCCGCAAGTAGTATCAGTTGATTTAAAAAAAAGAGAAAAAAAAAGTAAAAAATTTATTTTTCCCACAAAATGTCTTTGCGGAGCCTCTACAAAGAGGGAAATAAGCAAAAGCACAAGCAAAGAAGATGCTGTAAGGAGATGTTTTAAGGGCTACGATTGTAAATTTATTGCACGAGAAAAGCTCAAACACTTAGTTTCAAAAGAGGCTTTTAATGTAGACGGTTTAGGAAAAAAAGTAGTAGATAATTTCTGGGATTTAAATTTAATAAAAGAGCCATCAGATATTTTTAATTTAAACTATAAAAAGATTAGACGTCTTGAAGGATGGGGAGATATATCACTAGAAAATCTTAAAAATGCAGTAAATAAATCAAAAAGTATCAGTTTAGATAAGTTTATTTACTCAATAGGTATTAGACATATTGGTCAAGAAAATGCCAAAATACTGGCTGCATTCTTTATATCGATCTCAGAATTTTCTAATCTATTTGAATTAAAAAAAATAAATGTAATTCTTAAAAGCTTAATAGAATTGGATGGTATCGGTGAAACTCAAGTGGAGGCAATTAATAATTTTTTTTCTAACTCTAAAAACACAAAAATTATTCTCAATTTAATCAAAAAACTGAATATTGCCGATTACATTCAAAAGAATATTCATGGAGTTTTTTCAAATAAAAAATTAATGTTTACTGGGGGATTTAAAAATATTAGCAGGTCTGAGGCAAAATCTATAGCAGAAAATAATGGAGGAAAAGTGTTAGGATCTGTTTCAAAAAAACTTGATATTTTAGTTGTTGGAAGTTCTAAGCCTACAAAAAAAAAGATTGATCAAGCTAAAAAATTAGGGATAAAAATAATCACAGAACAAGAGTGGGATAAAATTCTAAATAGCTGAACAAGCTTTTTTTAAATCTATCACTTCTTCTTTATTCATAAATTTATTTAAATTTTTAAACACAATTTTATGATAGTTATCTATCCACTTTTTTTCATTTTTACTGAGTAGAGATTTATTAATCAAATCTCTATCTATAGGTGCCATGGTGAGATTTTTGAAGCACCTTCTATTTTTCTCTTTGTTTACATAAATGAGGTTTTCAATTCTTATTCCAAATTTGTTTTTCTCATAATAACCAGGCTCGTTAGAGACAACCATTCCTTCTCGTAATTTAATTTTGTTATTTTTAGAGATACCTTGGGGGCCCTCATGAACATTTAAAAAATACCCAACACCGTGTCCAGTTCCATGAGAATAATCGAGACCTATCTCTTTTAAATATTTTCTAGCTTTAGAGTCAATAATAGAACCAGATGTATTCTTTCTAAACTTAAAATCTGCAACAGCTATATGGCCTTTAAGAACCCTAGTAAAAATATTTTTAACTCTTTTATTAGAATTTTTTAGTGAAATTGTTCGAGTTACATCGGTTGTACCAAATTCATACTGACCACCAGAGTCAACCAAATAAACATCGCCTTTTTTTAAAATCCTGTTAGTTTTTTTTGACGCTTTATAATGTATTACTGCTCCATTTGGTCCTGTGCCTGAAATAGTCGGAAAACTTGCAAATTTAAATTTCTTATTTTTTTTTCTAAGATTGTATAATTTTTCAGAAGCACTAATTTCTGTAATTTTTTTCTTATAAAAATTTTTTTTAATCCAAAATAAATATTTTGTTAGCGCCGACCCATCATATATATGTGACTTTTTAATATTTTGAATTTCTTTTTTTGTCTTAATAGCTTTTAAATTGTAAATTGAGTCATGAACATCTAGTATTTTATTATTTTTAGAAATAATTTTTTCAAAATGAATACAACATGTATTTTTATCTATAATGAATTTTTTTCTTGAAATACTTAAAAGAATTTTACCTGTATTCTCTAAACTTATAAACTTTATATTTCTAAAATATTTTTTTAGAGAAAATGATATTTTATCTAAATCACAAAAAAATTTTATTTTTTTATTTCTATCAATTAAAATATAACATTGTGGTATTGGAGAATATTGTGAGTCTCTACCTCTTATATTAAGTAACCAAGCGTTATTCTCACTTGCACTTATAAACTGAAAATCAGCACCTACTTTTTTTAAATTATCAGAAATCTTATTTATTTTATATTTATAACTCTGACCAATTGAATGACTTGGCAAAATATAAAACTTTTTAGAATTTTTTTTAATTTTTCTTTTCCAAATTTGATCAATTAAATTTCTTTTACATTCTTTAAATTTACACCTGCTGTTCCCAAAAAATAAGTCTAAAGTTTTTTTTGTAAAAAGTTTAGAGTCGTAACCAATTAGTAATTTTTTATTTTTTAAAATATGATAAGGCATTTGATTTGGAAAAGTTTTTATTTTAAAAATTTTTCCTGATTGCTTTTTTGCTTGCAAAGTATATCTACCATCAACAAATAGATATTTTGAATCTTTTAGAATTAGAGCAAAACCATAAGATCCTGAAAAATTAGATATATATTTTAATCTGTCATCAAAATCTGGAATATATTCTCCGAAAAATTCATCATTCTTTGGTACTATATAACCATCTATTTGTTCTTTTTTTAAAATTTGTAGTAGTTTTTTTATTTTTTCCATTTCAAAATTTTATTTTTTTTATATCTATCCCATCCTGGACTTCTATATTCTTCATCGAATTCAATAGAATTATCTTGATTAAATTCAAAATCATCTGCTTCTGTAATACTCATTTCATTTTTTTCAACACTATCATCTGGAATTTCATTAATAAATCTTGAGGGCAGTGCATCCATCCAATCTCCATGATAGGCTCTTTTCATTGCAAAAGATAAGTAAGCCTCTTTCTTCGCTCTTGTGATACCCACATAAGCCAATCTTCTCTCCTCTTCTAAGGCAAAATCACCTTTTTCTTCCAAAGATTTTTGGTGAGGAAATAAACCTTCTTCCCAACCAGGTAAAAAAACAACTTCAAATTCTAATCCTTTTGCAGCATGCATGGTCATTAAATTTATTTTAGCACCCTCCCACTCCTGGTCTATAGAAGTAGCTAAAGCGACGTGTTCTAAAAAATTTTGTAAGTTCTCATAATCTTGCATTGCTCTCAATAATTCTTTTAAATTTTCCAGTCTATTTTCATTTTCCAAATCTTTTTTATTTTTAAGCATTGATGAATATCCTGATTCATCTAAAACCATTTTTAATAAATCGTAATGTTTTAAAGCAATTGATTCTTTTCGCCATCTATGTATCATTTTTATTAACTGTGAAAGTGAGTTTTTTATTTTGGGTTTAAAAACATCTCCCTCCAAAAGTTTTAAGATAGAGTCTTCTAGACATAGTTTATTAGTTTTACCAAAAGCATATATTTTATATAACGTGCTTTCACCAATACCTCTTTTTGGTGAACCTATTACTCTTTCTAAAGCTAAATCATCAAATTTTTGATTTATAATTCTTAAATACGAAACAGCATCTTTAATTTCAGCTCTCTCATAAAATTTTATTCCTCCAAGAACCCTATATCCTATGCCAACTTGTAAAAATCTTTCCTCAAATTCTCTAGTTTGATAAATTGCTCTGACTAAAATTGAAACATCATTTAAAGAATATTTTTTTTTTAATTTTTTTTCAATTATGTCGCTAATGCCTTGAGCCTCTTCCTTTCCAGTTCTGTAACAATTTAGTTTTACTCTCTCTCCATCATTTCCAGATGACCATAATTTTTTTCCTACTCTACTCGAGTTGTTAGAAATTAAATTTGAAGCTGTTTCTAAAATATTTTTTGTTGATCTATAGTTTTGTTCTAATTTAAATACTTTACAGTTTTTGTATATTTG
>MDTA01029068.1_pt1 | contig 10712 bp, 9 predicted proteins | sample 811151 | NCBI WGS metagenome assembly MDTA01 (sample SAMN05326648, study PRJNA326480) | marine metagenome | isolation source: seawater | place: Indian Ocean: South | collected 2010 | reverse complement strand
GCAAGAACATCACATCTCATTATACCACCAAATATATTTATTAATATACCTTTTACGTTCTTATCGGAAAGAATCAGTTTAAACGCTGCTGAAACTTTTTCTTTTGAAGCCCCTCCTCCAACATCAAGAAAATTAGCTGGTTCCTTCCCATAAAGTTTTATTATATCCATTGTCGCCATAGCTAAACCGGCTCCATTTACCATGCAACCTATTGATCCATTTAATTTAATATAAGCAAGATCGTTTTTACTCGCCTCTATTTCAGTAGGATCTTCCTCATTTAAATCTCTTAATTTTAATATTTCTGGTCTTCGGAAAATCGCATTGTCGTCAAAGTTCATTTTTGCATCGAGGCATACTATTTTATTTTCTGAAGTTATAATTAATGGATTAATTTCTATTAAACTTGCATCCTTCTCTGTTATTATTTTATAAAGTGATTTTATTAGATTAGAGGCAATTTTTTTTTTATCTTTATCAAACTTAAAAATTGATATAATTTTTTCAATTTCATTGTCATTCGGTCCCCCATCTTTTAAATCTATTTTATTTGTTATGATCTTTTCAGGTGTTTCGGCTGCAATTTTTTCAATATCCATGCCTCCCTCTGTGCTGCTGATAAAAGCTATTTTTGAAGACTCTCTATCTACTAAACAGGATAAATAAAATTCTTTTGCTATATCTGATGCTTCTTCAATATATAATCTTTTAACCTCTTTGCCATCTGGTCCTGTTTGATGAGTAACTAAAACTTTTCCCATCATTTTTCTTGCCTCTACTTCTAAGTCAGATAATTTTTTTATTAATTTAACACCTCCAGCCTTGCCCCTTCCGCCAGCGTGAATTTGGGCTTTTAAGACAAAATTTTTGCTTTTAAGATTCTTAATTTTATCTTTTATTTCATTAATAGAAAAAATCACAATTCCATTGGATACTGGTGCTTTAAATTCTTTTAAAATATCTTTTGCCTGATGTTCGTGGATATTCATAGATTATTCTTTTATATATATTCTATCTTCCCAAGTTGTAAATGGAAATTTAAAAGTTTTAGCTAAATAAAAATTATTTTTAACTAAATTTTTATGTATTTTGAAAGGGTTATAGTTTTTGTAAACATTATCATTCCTAAATTCGATAAGAATAATTTTAATTTTTTTTAAGACTGTTCCGGCACCTTGTAAAACCTCATACTCATGTCCTTCGGTATCTATTTTCACAAGATCAAATTGTTTGATTTTATATTTTTTTAACAAATTATTTAGAGTTTTTATTTTTATTTTAGTTTTTTTTCTTATCATTTCCCCTGATTTAACTCCAAATAATATTGATTTAAATTTTAAAAAAGTATTTTTATGATTTAAGATATTTAAAGAGGACGTAAGGTCATGATGGTTTATATAAAAAAAACTTATTCCATTTTTATTAGATAGAGCACAATCAAAAATTTGAATATTTTTTAAATCTTTATATTTATCTTTTAGATAGTAAAAGTATTCCTTTTGTGGCTCGATTAAAAATACTTTTTTAATTAGATAGCTTTTAGCAAATAAATCAAAATATTTTCCTTTATGCGAACCAATATCTATAAATGTATTAATTTTTTTCTCTTTTTTTTTTATGAAATTTAAAATTTTTCTTTGATGATAAAAGTCTAAAATATCAAAAAAAAAAATTGCAGAATTTTTTAATATTTTCATTTAATTATTTATTTGTATTAAAAATAGTTTATAGTTTTATTAGTGAAAACTATTACTATTAAATTATTAGATTATTGTCATTATATCTTTTTTATCATTTTTACAATAATAGGTTTTTTTATTTACAAAGATTATGGATTTAATATTGACGAAACGTTTACAAGAAAAAGTGGATTTTACTGGTTAATTTTTTTATCTGATTTTTTTAATCTTAATGAAATTTCTGAAATAGCCTCATCAAAACTAAATACATCTGATGACTTCACTATTCCTTGGAGTGATGCTTATGGAATTATTTTCGACGTACCAGCAGCTATTATAGAAATACTATTTTCTATCAATGAACCATTAAAAGTATACCAAATGAGACATCTACTCACCTTTTTTTACTTTTTAGTTGGAACAATTTTTTTTTACAAAATTCTAATAAATAGATTTAACAATAAATTCTTATCACTTCTTGGATGTTTTTTATTAATTATTACACCAAGAATATTTGGTGAAATTTTTCATAATAGTAAAGATATAGTTTTTTTATCATTATTTATAATTTCAATTTTTTTTTATTTTAAGACAGTGGATAAAGAAAATTATAAAAATTTAATTTTATTTGCTTTGTTTTCATCTTTTGCTACCTCTACAAGAATTTTTGGGTGCTTAATCCCACTCACATTCATTTTTATTTATTTTCTATCTGTCCTATCTCAAAAAGAAGAGCTTAGAAAATTGAAAAATATAATTATTTATCTCTTCTTTTATTTACTTTTTCTGTATTTGCATTGGCCATATTTATGGGAGGAACCGTTAGTTAGTTTTTTTGAATACATTAATAATTTAAATATTTTTGGCCCTAATGTGGTTTATTTCTTAGGTAAATATTACAACACTGAACTTGTTCCTTATTCTTATTTACCTATTTGGATTTTAATTTCAACTCCTGTTCTGAATTTAATATTATTTTTTTTGGGAATTTATTTTGCATTAAAATTTTTTTTATCTAAGTTATTTCATTTAGATGTAAATAAATCAAAATACGATTTTTGGAATATTGATAGTGAAAAAAAAGACTTATTTACGTTAATACTATTAATATCTTTTATTGTGGGAGGAACTTTTTTTTCTATCAAACATTATAATAGTTGGAGAATTTTTTATTTTTTAAACTTTTTTATCATTTACTTCTCAATATATTTTATAAATAACTATCTTTTGTTATCGAAATCAAAAAAAAACTTAAAATACTTTTTTTTAATATTAGTATTTGCCGTCTCGTTGAATATTAAAAGCTTAATTGAGTATCACCCTTATCAGGGATTATTTTTTAATAATTTAATTTCGAAAAAATTCAAAAAAAAATTCGAAGCTGATTTTACAGGCTTATCAGGTATAGAATTTTTACGGAAGATTGTGAAAAATGAAACTAAACCAAAAATTTATATAGGCGTTAATTCTTGGTACCCTTTATGGAGAATGAAAGAGTTATTGCCAGATAAAGACAAAAAACGTATTATTTTTGTTTATAATGAAATCGATAACGCGGATTATGTTTACTCAAATAAAATCTATAATGTTAATGCTGCAAAAAGTAAAAAATATAAACTCAGTGATAATTTCAAATTATATGAAGAGCTTGTTATTGATAACCTTGTTATTTATGAAGTTTTTAAAAGGATAGAAAAATGAAATTATTTATATACAAATGTATAATTATTTTTTTCTTAGTAATTATTGGTTTTCAACTTACCTTTAATTATGCAAAAAAAGAAATTGAAAGAAAAGTTGACGAAATAACTTCTAAAGAAAATATTGATATTATAAAAGATTCACTCAGGGATGAAATTAAAAAAGCTACTCAAAAGGAAGATTTGATCAAAGAAAATGATGCGATTTTATTGAATAAATTTATTGAAAAAATAAGAAACGAACTTAATCGAAATTAAATTGCAAAATTATATTTTCTTACTACCCCTATATAATGACTGGAGATCTCTAAAAAAGCTTCTAGTAAAAATTAATAATCAAATTAAAAAAATTGGAAGAAAAGCATCAATTTTAATAATCGATGATGGTTCAACACAAAAAGAAAATTTTAGCATAAAAAGTTTTAAAAATATAAAAAAAATTAAAATTCTAAGCCTTAATAAAAATCTTGGCAGCCAAAAAGCTATAGCTATTGGACTTAAATACCTTAATACTAAAAAACAAAAATCAATAATAACTATTCTAGACTCAGATGGTGAGGATGATCCTAGTCAAATTGCAAAAATGATTGAAAAGGCAAATTTATATTCACAATACGTTATAGTCTCATGTAGAACAAAGAGAGGTGAAGGTATTGTTTTCAGTTGGTTTTATACATTGCATAAAATACTTACGTTCATTTTTACACTCAAATGGATAAATTTTGGAAATTATTCCTCTTTTAATTCAAAAAATCTTAAGAAAATTTTAAAAAATAATAGTAGTTGGTTAGCATACTCTTCAACTATTTCTAAAAATTGCCAGTTAAAAAGAGTATATGCTGCAAGAAAAAAAAGATTTTTTGGGCAGTCTAAATTATCGTTACCTGGTTTAATTTTACATTCATACAGGGTTAACTCAGTATTTATTTTAAGAAGTTTTTTTCTTTCTATATCATACATATTTTTTCTCCTATTATTTAATTTAAATTTAAAATTTACAATTATTTTATTACTTTTGCTTGTTTTACATAATTTTTTTCTATTGTTTACTTTAATTTCTAATCAGCAAATAAAATTTGAAAATTTCAAAAATTTTATAAAAAATAAATAGATGTATTCATGAAAAAAATATTAATTTATACTACTAATGATAAAGTAATATCATTACATCTTGTAAATAAAATTGTTTCAAACGAAATCTTTAAGAATCACGAATTTCATATATTGCTATCAAAACCAGGTTTACTAAGAAAATTAAAGATTTTGCTTGTAGTAACTGTATTTGGGTCAATTAAAACTTTTTTCAAAAATATATTTAAAACAGTATCTATCAAACAAATTCTTGTGAAAAATCCTAATTGCAAAATTATTTATTCTATAGATGAAAAAATTAATTATGAATATGGTTTAAGTGTGTATTGCTCAAGTAAAATTAAATTACAGAAATTCAAAATTTATAATTTTCATCTTGGAAATTTGCAAACTCAAAGGGGTTCTTTTATCTTTTTTTATAAGTTTTTATATGATTGGAAAAATATTTCTCTTACATTTCATGAGATAAGCGAACAATTTGATGTTGGAAGAGTACTTAATGAGAGAAAAATTGATCTAAGTGAAAAATGTAAGGCAACTGACATTTTTTTTTCATACCTCGAAAATCAAGATTTCTTAATAGAAAGTATCAAAAAAATTGGTGTAGGAAATGGAAATTTAAATAAACATTTTGAAAAATTAAATCTAGTACCAAGTATTTTTTATCTATTTAAAAGTATAGTTAAAGAATTAACAAAAAAAAACTTTTAACAATTTCTTAAATTTAACTTAGTTATAGCTTTATCTAAATTTTCTATTTCAAAACAATTTTTCTTCAAAAGATTATCAAATTTTATTTTTATTTGACTAATATTCTCATTTGGAAGGAAAAGAATTATTTCTTTTATATCTCTATCAATTAATTTTTGATTAAAAAAACTTTTGAATATAGGATAGTATTTATTATTTTGTGGAGGAATTGTTACATTATCGTAATTCTTTACAATTAAGTATAATTTTTTTTGTGTTATCGAGTCTAGAAAATTATAATTTGAAATCAATAAAATATTTTTACTTGAAGAATTAATTGTTCCGATTAATTTATTAATTAATTTTATTTCTTCTGTTGAGTCAAAAAAAATGTTTGACTGCCATTTAAGTGGATATAAAGTTTTATCAATGTCTGAAGCTTGACTAAAATTATCTAAATTTACGTTTTGCAAATCATGGAATTTTCTCTCAAAATTGAATCTTTCATTATATTTAATTGTCAAAATTACGGTTGCAATTAAAAAAAATATATTTAAGTAGTTTTTGTATTTAAAGTTTATTTTACTTCCCACGCAAATAATTAAACCAATATTAATTGGTATTAAGAAAAAGATAAAATTTTGATTTTTTGTAAGTAACTGATGAAATATCAAAATTAAATTTAATGTGACAATCGCAAAGCATATCACTAAATCACTTTTTTTTATTTTAGAAAAATTTCTTTTATAAAACAATAAATAAAATAAAAATAGGATCGGTATTACTAAAAATTTAAAATTAAATATTCTATTTTGCATAGAATTTAATATGATATCAAAACGTTGGCCGCCAATAGATACGGGATAAAGTATCAGCTGTTCTAAAAAATTTTTAAATGGTATATTTTGAAATTTAAGAAAAATTGCAAAAATAATTAAGGCAGAAAAAGAACCCAAAATTAGTTTATATAAAATTTTTAAATCCTTTGTAAAATATATATTAATTAATAAAAGCCCTAAAAGAAGAATAAAAATATAAGTAGCCGGTACTGGTTTGGCTAAAAAAGCGAGACCAAAAATAAAAGGTATAGGAAAATAATAATTATAATTTTTTTTTTCAAATCCGTAATAAAAACAAAGGAGACCTATAATTGAAAAAAAAGTTGAATGATGGTCTATAAATGGTACGCCGCTAATTGGATAAGCAAGCACAGAAAAGCAAATTGATAAAATTAGAGCATATAAAATATTAATTTCTAATTTTTTAAAAAAATTAAATATTAATAATGTCATGATACAATTAAAAATTGAACTATGAGCTATATAACTTATCCAATTAGTTCCAAAAAAATAAAAAAAGATACTTTGTATATAATCAATTGTTAAACCGTGTATTACCCAAAAATCTCTAACGGGAATCTCTCCGTTAAGAATTTTATAAGCTGAGTCATAATGAAGAAAAGTATCAATTGGAAAAACACCTTTATTGCTTACCCAAAAATTAAAAAAAAATGAAAAAATTCCTAATATGAAATATGTTAATAAGCTATAAGTTTTTGTGTTATTCATTTAACCTTTTTTTTATAAAATTCTTTTAAATATTTGACTATATGCTCAATGTACTTCTTTGGAATATGTCTATGATTTGGAAAACATAAAATTTTGTCTTCAAAATGTTTTAAATTTTTGTTTGCGCCGTATTTAAAAAATTTTTGACAATCTACATACTGAATAGTTTTTGTTTCAATGCCTTTTGAAAACAAAAAGTTTACTAAATTATTTTTTTTTTCAACTACAATTGGAAAGTCATTATAATTTTGAAAACTAGCATCTTCATATTTAAAAAGTTCTATACCATTAATTTTATGTTGAGATAGAAGTTTATGATAATAAATATTATTATTTTTTTTACTTAGGTGATTTTTGTTAAAATTAGTATTGTCCATTAATTGTAAATAAATCATTTTAAGAGAAAGATTACTAATTTTAGATGAATAATACTTAGGTAATTTTTGTTTTTTAAATTTTGAACTCGGGTAGACAAGTCCTAATATAAATGAATTTTTGTTCAAATAAGCACTTTTTAAAATTTTTAAAAATAAGAATTTATATAATAGATTTATTGAGAGGATTTTTAATATTATAAAGACAATACTTTGATAGAAATATTTAAAAACAGGAAAATTGCTATAATTTTTAAATTCTTCATTTGCAAATATTGAAAAATCTTTATTATTAGTCGTTACTGCACCTCCATACATTGCGCTGATATTTTTCATAATATTAAAGCTATTTAATGAATAGTCTCCAAAACTACCTGCGTATATTTTTTTATTTTTTTTCTTTTTAAAATTACCAAAATAAATTGCATTGTCTTCGATTAAAGTTACTTTTTTTTGATTGCATACTTTTTTAACCTCAACTGAGTCTTTATAGGTATTAAATATATTTGTAGTTACGACTGCAAGTGTATTGTTATTGATTTTTTTTTTTAAATCCTTTTTTGATAGAAATAAATTTTTATTCAATTCACTGTAAACAATTTTTAAATTTAAATTTTTACATATATTTACCATTTCTGCTAAGTTATATGAGTTGACTATAACTTCATTTTTAGCTGGATTTTTTTTTTTCAAATATTTCAGAATTAATATAAAACCTACTCTAAGTTGACTTGTTAGAACTACTTCTTTCTTATTTGTAAAAAATTGAAGTTTTTTTTTTACTTTTTTTACAATTTCTGTATTGGAATAAACAAAAGATAAAAGAAAATATTTTATTGGTAAGTAAAGGTTTATTCTAAAATAACTCATCAAGATAATAAATTTGCAATTCTTCTTGCATTAGCTGCGACTATTCCTAGGGGATATTTATTTGTTTTAAAATCAAAAACAGATCCATCTACTATGAATATATTATTATGTGATCTTAATTGACATTTATTATTAACTGTTAATTTTCCCTTTTTTTTAAATGGTATCGAGCCAAAATAGTGATAATCGGCGCCAAATCCTGGAAAAAAGGTTCGATAAAATGGAAGTATAATTTTTTCTTTATTTAAAAAATTGAAAATTTTTTTATTTTTTTCTCTCAGAATTTTTTTAATTTTAATATTTTTGCTGTAAAGAATATACTCTTCTTTATTTTTTTTCAAAAATAAATTGCTAAATGATGGGTCAATCAACAAATTTGAGAAGATAAGTCTTTTTCTAAAAAAATTGATCAATGATTTGAAAATTCTCATATAAGGAAATGCATCAATTATAGACTCTGTAATTAGCTTATTTCCCGGTCGTATATCTGCAGTAAATGTATCCTTTTTTGTCTTATTAACTAACTGTAATAGCGAAGGAGTGAATGCAAGACTAGTTCTTATTGGCTTGTTTGAAAAGTAAACAGATAATAATCTTGGGTGATGTTTTATTTTAACCTCATGATTAATTTTAAGAAATTTCATCAAAATTTTGGTTGTAGCTATTGTTCCAGTGGCAAACACAATTTTCTTTGCTAACAATATTTTCCTTTTGTTTCCCACTCTACAAGAAATAGCAATATTGTTCTTTTTTTTTCTTATTTCCTCTACAAAATATTTATGCAAAATTACTTTTTTATTATTAATTTTTTTACGAAGGTTATCCGCATTAAGTTTGTCTTTTTTTTCATTAATAGAATTTAAGTTTCCAGAAAAATTTTTTTTGGAAAAAGCTAAAATTGGTTTTTTAAGATCATATTTACTGTTTGTCTTACTAAGAAGATTGGATAGGTAATCTGGTATTTTATAATCATTTGAATAAGGATAGTTAAAATTTTTTTTGGTAAATGAGCCTAAAAGATTAAATTTATTTATAAAGTCAAAATAATTTTTTTTAAGTATATCTAATTCTTTTTTACTAAAATTTTTTTGATCGTTAACAAAATAGTTATCGATTTGTAATCCCCAGTAATTTGAAAGTCCTCCTGAATTTAAAGCGCCAAGCGCTTTGCAATTTTCTGACAAACTTAGATTATTTGCAGCAAAATAGTTTTCTACGACTTTATATTGCCCCCTCATTTGAGAAGGTAATAAGTTTAATTTATGTTTCTTTCTTGAGATTTTTTTTTGTTCCCCTGCAGGTGAAATTACATGTAGGATTTTTTTCTTTTCTAAATATTTATCAATAAAGTTAAGTCCAGAAATACCAGTTCCTACTAAGACTACATCTAAAACCTTAGAACTTTCATTTGACATTATAAATTTGGATCAATTTTTTTTGCTGCCTCAAATAGCTCCTTTACAGAATTGACAGATAAATCAAATGACTCTTTTTCCTCTTTTGAAAGCTCAATTTGTACAATTTTTTCAACACCATTTTTTCCAATTATGACTGTACGCCTGCATAAATATTTTTAAATCCATATTCTCCATTTAAATGAACAGCACAAGGAAGTTCTTTTTTTTGATCTTTAAGGAAACTCTCAGCCATTTCAACACCAGATGCTGCGGGGGCGTAGAATGCTGAACCTTTCTCCAAATATTTAACAATTTCAGCTCCTCCTTTTTTTGTTCTATCTATAATGCTATCCAGTTTTTCTTTTGATAGTTTTCCCTCTTTTACTAATTCATTTATTCTTTTTCCATTCACTAAGGTTGCACCCAACATAGCTACCATGCTGTCTCCATGACCGCCCAAAACAAAAGAGCTTATATTTTTTACTGGTATATTTAGCTCTTGAGATAAAAAATAAATAAATCTCGATGAGTCTAATATACCAGCCATGCCTACAATTTTATTTTTTGGTAATCCAGAATACTTTTGCAAAGCCATTACAATAACATCTAAAGGATTTGTTATACAAATGACGAAAGCATTAGGAGACGTACGTTTTATTCCCTCAGCAACTTGTTTTATTATTTTAAGATTTATTCCCAACAAATCATCTCTGGTCATCCCCGGTTTTCTTGGAACACCAGCAGTAATAATAATTACATCCGAGTTTTTTGTGTCATCATAATTATCTGTTCCTGATAAATTGATATTAAATCCATTAACTGGTGAAGATTGAGCAATATCTAAAGCTTTTCCTTTTGCTATACCTGCTGCAACATCAAATAATACTACATCAGCTAATTCCTTTAAAGCAATAAGGTGAGCGAGTGTTCCTCCAATTTGTCCTGCTCCTATTAAAGTAATTTTTTTTCTCATTAGTAATCCTTTCAATTATTTCATTGTTGGCATTACAAACTCTGGATCAGAACGTAAGCCTGAAGGCCACCTGGATGTAACCGTTTTTAATTTTGTATAAAATCTTACTCCTTCGGGACCATGCATATGCTGGTCTCCAAATAAAGACCTTTTCCATCCACCGAAACTATGGAAAGCCATCGGAACAGGTATAGGTATATTGACTCCGACCATGCCAATCTTAGCTTTACTAGAAAAAGTTCTTCCAGAATCTCCATCTCTAGTGAATATACTTACTCCATTTCCAAATTCATGATCATTGACTAATTGAAGAGCTTCATTGAAATCTTTTGCTCTTACAACTGATAAAACGGGTCCAAAAATTTCTTC